>ERZ773022.2114-NODE-2114-length-12381-cov-6.790281_pt1 | contig 12381 bp, 6 predicted proteins | sample MGYA00580839_ERZ773022 | MGnify/ENA primary metagenome ERZ773022 (study PRJEB29015, sample SAMEA2738020) | human oral metagenome | biome: human oral; feature: human-associated habitat; material: dental | place: China | collected 2044 ... | reverse complement strand
ATTAAAAAAAGTTTTGATGGAATTATAAAAATAAAATTATTTAATAAATTATAGCAAGAAGTTTCTCACTTCTATAAGTGGGAGTAGTTTTGCTAATAAAATAACAAGGGGTCTTGACTTATTACTAAAAAGCGGTAAGTGAAGAAAAAAATTGTTACTTAAATTTTTTAAGAATCAAAATAAAAAAATTAAATAAAAATAAATTAGGAGAGTGAAAAAAATGATAAAAGTATACCATTATCCAAAATGCACAACTTGTAAAAGAGCGTTAAAATGGCTTAAAGAAAATAATGTTGAATGTGAAAAAAGGGACATTAAAGAGCAGCCGCCAGTATTTGAAGAAATGAAAGAAATCTACAAAAAAAGTGGATTGCCGCTAAAAAAATTTTTTAATACGAGCGGACTTGTTTATAAAGAATTGAAATTAAAAGATAAATTAGCTGACATTTCAGAAGACGAGCAGTTAAAACTGCTTTGCTCAAATGGAATGCTTATTAAAAGACCGCTTGTTGTCGGAAGTGATTTTGTCTTGGTTGGATTTAAGGAAAATGAATGGGAAAAAGTTTTTAAAAATTGAAAAAGCAAGTAAACTGTGATATACTCTAATAATAAAACAGTAAAAACGAAAGAAGGTTTATAAATATGACACAGACACCGCTGATGAAACAATATACAGAAATTAAGGAAAATTTTCGTGACTGTATATTGTTTTTTAGACTAGGTGATTTTTATGAGATGTTTTTTGAAGATGCAATTACGGCTTCAAAAGAGCTGGGGCTGACGCTTACTTCAAGAAATAGGGAAAAGGGGATGGATGTACCATTAGCTGGAATTCCGTTTCACTCGGCAAATTCATATATTTCTAAGATGGTTGCAAAAGGTTATAAAGTTGCGATTTGTGAACAAGTGGAAGATCCTAAAACGGCAAAAGGAATTGTAAAACGGGAAGTTGTCAATATTATAACGCCGGGAACAGTTATGGACATCGAATCTTTGGACGAAAAAAGTAATAATTATTTGATGAGTATATTGGAAGAAAATAATAAAATAGGGATTTCATATATTGACATAACAACTGGGGAATTTAAAGTTGCCGAAATTGAAAAAGATAAAAATTATATAAAATTATTTAATGAGCTTAATAAAATTGAGCCTAAAGAGATTTTGATAATGGAAGAATTTTATAAAGTTATAAAAGAAAAGATAGATGATTTTACGCAAAAAAATGGCTCTACTGTAACTTTTGTTACAAAAGTTAGGGATAGTGAAAAGTTTTTAACTGATTATTTTAAAGTCGTGTCGCTTGAAAGTTATGGGATAAAAAATAAAAAAGTTGTTATAAATGCTGCTGCAATGGCACTTTTTTATGTGATGGAAATGCAAGTTGGAAATGATTTGACGGTTGAAAAAATGGAATTTATAAATGTTTCAAATTATGCGGAAATTAATTCAATTACGCAAAAAAACTTGGAGCTTGTGAAAAATCAGAGAGAAAAGACTGTTTATGGCTCACTTTTGTGGGTTCTTGACAAATGTAAAACTTCGATGGGGACAAGGCTTTTAAAAAGATTTATAAATAATCCGCTTCTTGATATAAAAGAAATTGAAAAAAAACAAAATGATGTGGAATGTTTTTTAAAGAATATTTTGTTAAGAGAAGACTTGCGGGAAATTTTGGAAGAAGTTTATGATTTGGAGCGACTAGTTGGGAAAATCATTTTTGGGAATGAAAATGGACGAGATTTGGTGGCGCTGAAAAAAACGGTAAAATCATCGCTTGAAATTATGAATTTACTAAAAGAATATGATTTTTTTAATGAAATAGATTCAAAAAAACTTTCTGAAATTTTTCAAATGATTGAAGAGAGCATAAATGAAGATGCACCGTTTTCTGTGCGGGAGGGAAATATTATAAAAAGAGGCTTCAATCGTGAACTTGACGAGATTAGAAATATCATGAACTCTGGAAAAGATTTTCTTTTGGAAATTGAAAAGCGGGAAAAAGAGAAAACTGGAATAAAAAATATGAAGATAAAGTACAATAAAGTATTCGGCTATTTTATCGAAATTACAAAGTCAAATCTAGATTTAGTTCCAGAAAGTTATATTAGAAAGCAAACTTTGACAAATTCAGAGAGATTTGTAACTCCAGAGCTTAAAAAATATGAAGATACGATTATTAATGCAAAAGCTAAAATTGAAGATTTGGAATATCATCTCTTTAAGGAAATTAGCGCTAAAATTAAAGAAAAAAGACATATTTTGACAAGACTTGCGGAAATACTTTCTTATCTTGATGTAGTCGTATCTTTTGCGGTAGTTGCAACTGAAAATAATTATGTAAGACCTCAAATTTGTGAAGATTATGATTTTGAAATAAAAGGTGGGCGTCATCCAGTTGTGGAAAAACTTATTGGAAGAAACGATTATGTTGAAAATGATACTTTTTTGAGTGAAACAGAGAGCTTTGTGATTTTGACAGGGCCTAATATGTCGGGAAAGTCGACTTACATGAAGCAGATTGCACTAATTTCAATCATGGCTCAAATTGGTTCATTCGTTCCAGCGAAAAGTGCAAAACTTTCAATCGTTGACAAATATTTGACTCGAATTGGCGCATCAGACGATATTTTATCAGGGCAAAGTACGTTTATGGTGGAAATGAGCGAAGTTTCAAATATTTTGAACAATGCGACAAAAAATAGCCTTGTAATTTTGGATGAAGTTGGAAGAGGAACTTCCACTTTTGATGGAATTTCAATTGCGACAGCGATTTCGATTTACATTCACGACAAAATCGGGGCAAAAACAGTTTTTGCGACACATTATCACGAACTTACTGACCTTGCGTCAAAATTTAAAAATATAAAAAATTATCGGATTGAAGTCGATGAAAAAGATGGAAAAATCATGTTTTTGAGAAATATTGTAAAAGGTGGAGCAGATAAGTCGTATGGAATTGAAGTTGCAAGACTTGCGGGACTTCCAAGGGAAATTTTGAGTGAAGGAAAAAGATTTTTGAAGCGATTAGAGCAGAAAAAGGAGCTTATAGAAAAGACGATAGATGTGACACAGCTCTCACTTTTTTCTATGAACGAGGAAGCTCTTGAGATTTGTGAAAAAAGACAGGAATTTGAAAATAATTCAGAAACAAAAAATAATTTTTATGAAAAAAGAATTTTTGAAATAAAAAAAGAAAAAGAAAATATTGAAAGAGAAAAAGAAAATTTAGAAAAAATTGTTTTAGATATTGAAAATTATGATGTAAATAATGTAACTCCGATGAAAGCGATGAAATTTCTATTTGAGTTGAAAGAAAAAATAAAAAAAGATAATTAGGAGAAAAAAATGTGGAAAAAAATAACTTATGGAGTATTGCTTTTAATATTGATATACTTTATATATACCGTGTTTTTTAAAAAAATTCCAGCGCCATTGGATCAGATGCAAAAAGATATGAAAGCTAAAAAAGTTGTGTATAGACTAAAAGATGAAGTGATAGTTTATGCCGATGAGCAAATTGGTTCTGAGGGTGATGAAGTTGTAAAATTTAAAAAAGTTATAATTGATTTGGTCAAGAAAAAAATGCTTATTTCTGGAAAAGAAGGGGAAGTAAATACAAAAACTTACGATGCAATTTTGAAAGGAAAAGTCGTGGGAGCGACAAAAGATAAAAAATGGGAAATCTATACCGAGAGGGCAGATTATAAAAAACAAGGTGATAAGTTAATTTCTCCAGTTCGGACAAAACTTGTAAACAATGTTGATAAAACCGTTTCTGAATCGGATAAAGTCGAAACGACGACAACTTTTCAAGATATAGTTGCGACAGGACATGTGAGTTATGTAAACAACAAAGATAAAAAGAAAATAACAACAGACAAAATGACTTACAACGATCCAACAAAAGTAAGTATTGCAGAGGGGCATGTTGTCTATACAGAAGAAAAGACTAAAAGAACGCTGACTGCGGATAAAATGCGATACGATCAGATCAACCAAATAGGAAATGCAGAAGGAAATGTACATTATAAAGATCCTGAAAACAAATTGGATGCTCAAAAGGCGGATTATTATATGAAAGACGACGAGAACGAAAGAGTAGAAGGCTTTGGAAACGTTGTTTATACTGGAAAAGAAAGTGTTGTTAAAGCAGATACAGCTGTGTATTTTATCAAGAAAAAACAAATTAATGGAAATGGACATGTCGTTTATATAGGAAAAGAAAGCGTCGTTACAGCGGATAGTGCAGTATATCTTGTCGATAAAAAGCAAGTTGATGGAAGAGGACATGTCGTTTATACTGGAAAAACAATGATAATTACCGGAGACCATGTCTTTTATGACAAAGTTGCCCAAATAATAAATGGTGATGGAAATGGAACTTATAATTATTTGCCACGAAAGACGACAGGAACTTACAGAAGCGGAGTTTATAATTTGAAAGCACGAACTATGACAACAAACGATTATTATACAGTTAATTATGATGACTATAAAATGGATGGAACAGGACTTGTGTATAGCTTTGCCACTGGAGACGCGACGATGAACGGACCTTTTAACGTGAGAAAACAAAATTTTACGGTACATGGAGAAAATGGTACGATGAATACGATTTCTAAAGACATTTACGCAAATAAAATGGTTATGACAAGTGTTCAAGGGGATAGAATTTCAGCGGATAAAGGTCAGGGAAGTTTTGAGAAAAAAGAATTTAGGTTTGATGGACATGTAACTGGGAAAATTCGTGGAAATGTAAAAGATTTGGCAAATGACCCAAGACCGCTTGTGGAATCGGAAGCTGTACATTTTAGAGGAAATACTGCAAAAGTTTATTTTGTTAAACATAAAAAAGGAAATAATATGAGTATCACCCGTACTGAAATTAAACAAAATGTTCATATGACTTACAAGGATATTACGCTTGATTCACAGTATAATGAAATGGATTCACTAAGAAACTTGATTCTTGCAAGAGACAAAGTAATGGTTGACTTTAAAAATAGTACCAAAATGACTTCAAATTACTTGTATATGGATATGAATAAACAGGAGGGTTATGCTAGAAACAATGTTAAAATTGTAAGTACGTTGCCACAGTTTAAAACGATTAATACAAGTGCTGACAAAGCAATTATTTATTTAAAGGACAAAAAGATAAGATTAAATGGAAATGTTGTGACTTATCAAGGAAAAACAATAATTTCTTCTAAAGAAGCAACATATGACATAAGAAATAGAGTGCTTGAAAATTATGGAAATATTCAAATGCAATATGAATTGAATAATGGCGGATTTGAGCAAAATAAATCAGATCCTAAAAATGTGGCGGCAGTGCAGGAAGTTATAAATAAATTATCCTTTAATGAAGAAAATGGAAGAGCAGTTTTACCGAAAGCGATGACAGCTTCAAATGGAGTGCCTGTTTCGATAAAATGGAAATCTTCGAATTCAGCACTTATGTCAGTCACTGGAAAAGTCAACAAATCATTTTACGGTGGAAAAACTCAAGAAGTTGCAATTAATGCAAAAGCCAAAGCTGGAACTGACACGGCTGAGAAAAACTTTAATAAGTCAGTGTCAGCTGAGAGTACAAAAGAGATGCTGACTCGTGCAGCGGACAACATTTATTTTCCGGAAAATGGAGAAAATTTGCCGTCGACTGTAAAAATAAATGTTCATAAAAAAGCGATAGATGTGCCGGTAAAATGGTCTAAAAATGGTAAAAAGCACACGGCAACATTAGATTATGACGGAGTTCAATATGAAAAAGATTTTGAAAAAGAAGAATAATTTGATTCATTCAAAAAAATAGTTTTTTATAATACGTTAAAATTTATAAAAACACAAAAGATAAAGTTGAAACGTTAATTAGAAAAGGGAGATACAAAATGGTAAAATTTATAGTTAGGGGGTTACTCTTAATTTGTATAAGTTTTTCAATAATGGCTGAAAATGTAGATAATGTAACATCTTCGGCAAATGAAATAAAAAACAGTGGCGAGATATTGTTAAAATGTTCAAATATGGCAGGGGAAAATGCACAAGGAACTGGAATAACTGAAAATAACGGCAATAATATATTTTTAAAATGTATAAATTCTGAAACTGGCAGTGAAAATATTATTGGAACAAATAAAATAAGTTCTCAAAATATATTGCTGAAATGTTTAAATACAAGTGAAAGCACGGAAGATGAACTGACAAAAGATGTAAATACAGCTGAAAAGCTTTTAAAATGTTCAAATATAGTTAGAATAATTAAAATAGATGAATTATCTCAAATTGAAAGTGCCAATGCGGTACAGTTGAAATGTTCAAATACAGTAACAAACAACATAGTTTTAAAGTGTTCAGGTACATCTGAAAATCTTCTAAAAAAGGAAACAACGATAAATAGTGGAACAGTAAATACAGCTGAAAAGCTTTTAAAATGTTCAAATATAGTTAAAGTTATTGATGGAAATAAAGTTTTTTCAGATAATTTAGGAAATTATGATGCAGTAATATTGAACTGTTCAGATACGACAGTAGCGCCAGTGAACAATGTTGTTGGAACGGTAGGACAATCAGGTGGAAGTATAGGCGGAGTATCGCCTGTTGTACCTATTATTGGCGGAGCGGTTCCTGCTGTTGGAGCAATTATTGGTGCGACTAGACATCACGGGGGAGGTGGCGGAGGTAATGGCACTTCTAAACCTCAAAAAGGTGGTGGTGAAAACAATAAATTTAAGCCTCAAAAAGGCGGAGATGATAATTCTAGCCCTAAAAAACAGAAAAAAGAAGATTCAAAGATACATAATGTGAGAGGAATTGGAATACAGCCTGTCAACCCTTTTTGGAGAAGTAATCTTAGGGAAGCTGAAGATTCTTATTCCAAAATAGCAAGGGTAGGATTTCAGTGGGTAAGAATTACAGCTTCATGGCATAGAATTCAATCTCAAAGAAATGGAGCATATGACTGGCAGGACATCGATGATGCCGTCGCTCTTGCAAGAAAATATAACTTAAAAGTTTTAATGCAGATAAGCGGTGCTCCTGAGTGGGCAACAGGGGCGGACAAACTTTCAGCTGCTGAAAAAAATGCGTTAAATGCAAGAAAAATTTGGGTTGCTTCGTTTGCACCACTTCCACAGTATAATAATGAGTTCTCAAATTTTGTAAGTGCATTAGTAAAAAGATATGCTCCAAAGGGAGTAATAGACTATGAATTTTGGAATGAACCAGGAAATCCAGAATTTTGGCATGATACAATTCAAAATCCTAGACCGAATCCTGAACATTATACAGATTTACTAAAAATAGCGTATACAGCAGCACATGATGCTCATAATGATGTAAATGTTATGGCAGGTGGAATGACGGTAGGAAACAGCAATAGTTCAACAGGATATGTTGGACCTATGGAATTTTTAGAAAGAATGTACAGAGCTGGGGCAAAAGGCTATTTCGATGGTTTATCGCACCATCCTTACGGAATTTATGCCAGAACTTTTCGAGATAATGGCTGGGCAAACATGATAGGCGACGTTGTAGCACCTGGAGGAGGAGAAAAAACATTATATCAGATAATGTCAGAACACGGTGATGGAAATAAAAAAATATGGATAACAGAAGTAGGAATAGATGCTGCTTATCCTGGTGTTGAAGAAACAAAACAAGCTAATGTGATAAGTAAAATTTTAGATCAATATCAAAAATCAAATATATATGGGCCTCTTATTTTTTATCAGGCAAAAGACAGAAAGCCTTACATTACTTCGGGAATATTAGATAAGGACAGTAATGGCGATGGCTGGCTTGATGTAAATATTGATACAAATGGAGATGGCGTTCCTGATGCGAACATTGATACTGATCATAATGGACGTCCTGATATACTGGATGCAGCAGATCCTGAAAATTATTTTGGAATTTGGAAATCAGATGGCACTGAAAAAAAAGCAGTAGATGTAATCCGAAGATTCATTAATAATAATCATCCGGCACCAGCACCTACTCCAGCTCCACTTACAAATGGATGTGATAGTGCAACTGATGCTTCGGGACAATGGAAGAGTGTAAAATGTTGGGAATTTAAAGACAGAAATATTCCTTCTGACTGGGTAAGTAAAAGAATTATCAATCATTTGGGTAGCCATTTGACTTATTTGCCAAGCAGTATCAGTTTAGATGGTGATCACGCAATACTTACTACACGACGTCATTGTGTCAACAGAAAAGGTGATCCTTTAACTGATGCAAATGCAACTACAGGTGTATGTCCTGCAGGTAAAGTTACTCAATATTCAAGTGGTAGACTAGAATCTGGCAATATTGTAGATGCCTCTAAACCGTTCCGTGCAGAAATACGTGCCAAAATGAATTGGAATCACTTGCAAGGAATGCGTACGGCCCTTTGGATGCAGAAACAGCGAAACGATGTGGATACACCTGCCTGCAAAGTTCCTGGTGGAAATGCTCCTTATGGTTCATTATTAATTTTGGAATGGTTTTCAAGTACTCCTAGTTATGCATGGCCTGCAACTAATATCAGCTGTTATTACAGTCAAGTCAATCATGAATGGACACCGCGTGGCTTTACACACCGTTTGGAAAATATTGTTGGTGGACATACTACGTCACTGACACATGAATGGCACGTTTGGGCAATTGAGTTTGATGGAACAAAAGTACGTTATTATATGGATGGAAGGTTGATTCCTGTGGTTCATTACCGTATTAAGGATGCTCAACGTATCAGTGTAGTTGATAATACTAGGTATGATCAATATGGCAATTATCTTTCTACTATGCCAGATGAAGACTTTAGCAAGCTGAATATTCCTTCTGCTTTAGTTAAACAAGGATTTGAGAATGATAGATGGCATTTTATTATTAATGACTACGTGGAATGGGAATCAGGATTGAATCCACCTTCTGAGCATTCTCCGTTCCCAGTTCAAACCACAGAGATTGATTATGTGCGTTTGTACCAGAAATAGTGATTCAAAGAATAGAATAATAAAGTCTTGGTACGGTGATAAGAGAGTGGTACTAAAACTATTTTGAATACATGCAAAGATAGTGAAAAACTACAGTCAATATAAGTTGAAATTTTTTTCAAACTAGAAAATTTAGTTTTGGATAAAAAAAGGGGCTGTCTCACAAGAATTATTTTGTGAAACAGTTTCCTTTTTATTTATTAGAAAAAAATTTATTTTTAAGAATTTAGAAAATGTAAACTGATTAAATATTAATATATTTAGAAAATAAAAAAAGAATATTTGAATTTTTAAAAATTTTTTGAATTATTTCCAAATACGAGGAGTTCTTTAGAGAGAACTTAATGTATTAAAGGTAATTGAAATTAATATTTTTTTCTTGAAAATTTCTAAGAAATTTAGTAAAATGTATTTGTTAGAAAAGATAATTTCAGTCAAAATATAACATTATATAATATTTTTTATAATTTTTTTATAGATTTTTGGTGTGAAATCATAAAAAAGGCATGTGCAAAATAAAGGAGAACGAAAAATATGAAAAAATTACATATTTTAAGCGCAATGATGCTATCAACAGTTACGGAAATGGCTCAGGAAGTTAAAATAAATGGGGGTTGGGATTTTGATAGAGCGTATAAAAATGATTTAACCAAACATCAAAAAGGACTTTCTAACACCAATTATGATTATAAATTTAAAAATGGACCCGTTGCGGGAATTGAGTGGCTATTCGATAATCAGGGAAGACTCGAATTGGGAATCGGTGCGGAACATAAATTTTCTGTAAAATCTTCAGCCTTAAAAGATAAAAATGAAATGAGAATGTACGAAATAACACCGATGTATCTGACAGGTAAATATAATTTAATAACTTCTAAAGCTGGAAATGACTTACTCTATCTTATTGGAAGAGGGGGATATGCTTATGCCAAAGCTGGAAAAGATAATAAAGAAGATTTAAAAGATAAAAATTTTCGTGGTGGACTTTATTATGCAGGTGGTTTAGGTACTCAAGTTGGACCAGTTTCCATAGAAGCTTTATATGAAAGATCAAATTTACGATACGATAAAGTAAATTTAGGTAATATAAACAGAAATAACATAAGTACCCTAAATAATTTTAAAAAGACCAAAGATAATATAAATACAGTCGGTGTAAGAATAGGATACAGTATTGGAAATATAAAAAATTTACCAAAGAAAAAAAATGATGTTGTACCTTTTGATCCTTTCAGAACAGATATTTTTGCTAAAACAGGAGATATGCAGTACACTACAGACAAAATTATGAAAAGAAAGTGGAATGGCGGGGAACTTAGATTAAATGCAGGATATAATTTCAAGGATAGATACAATGTTCATCCAAAGCAATTCTTGGGAACAGGTATGAAAAATAATAAATGGCAGTCTGCAAAATCTGATTTTGATGTTAAAGGAATGCCTGTTGTCGGTTTGGAATACTTATTTGACAATCAGGGAGCTGTTGAACTAGGATTGGGGGTAGAGCAAAGATTCCTTGATATTTCTCCTTTTTTTAACGATAAAGAGCAAAAGCACGTTTTAAGAACTTATCCTGCTTATGCTACAACAAAAATTAATTTGGTAAATAATAAGGGAAACAATCTGCTTTACGCTGTTGGACGAGTAGGATATGTATATGGTGAGATAAAGGAAGAAAATTTTAATAAAAAGGATCTTCATGGTGGACTTTATTATGCAGGAGGATTAGGTACGGAGTTAGGTCCAATTTCCCTAGAAGCTCTTTATGAAAGAGCAAATTTTAAATATCAGCCAAAAGACACAATTAATCCCATAAAAGTTAAAAGTAAAATTGATACATTCGGCATAAGATTAGGATACAGACTGGGAAGCATCAAGAATAAGCCAAAAATAAAAGAAGTAAAAACAGCAGCGTATACCTATAACAGTGTGCCTGAAGAAGACAGAATAAACATAGCTGATAATTTAAAAGGAAAAAATGACAGTATTTTAACTTCTAGAAGTAGTGCTGCAAAAAATAAAAAACATTTTGAAGATGAAATAATAAAAGAAGACAAAGCAACAACCTATAGTTATGATATACCTGAGGAAGATAGAATAGATATAATTAGTAATCTGAAAGGAAACAATAATGTAAAAAACGTAAAATATTCTGAGGATAAAATAAAAGGAGAAAGTAATAAAACTATATCTGAAAAGGATGCTATAGATATGATTAGTAATTTAACACCTAATAGGCTATAAATTATGTTTATTTGATTTCTAAAAGTATCCCAGATATGTAAAAAAACATTAAATATATGTTGAAAAAGTGCTGAAAACTTCTGGCTTTTTCGACTTTTATAAATGCCAGTTTTTAGAGAGGAGAAAAAAATGGCCAGAAAAATCAGTATAGAAGCTGATAGTTTAAAAAAGATATATAAAAAGAGAGAAGTTGTTAAAAATGTCAGCCTTGCAATGGAAAAAGGTGAAGTTGTGGGACTACTTGGTCCAAATGGTGCTGGAAAGACGACGACGTTTTATATGATTACGGGAATTGTTAGACCAAATTATGGTCGTGTCATGTACAATGGACAAGAAATTACAAATTTTCCAATGTATAAGAGAGCAAGGCTTGGGCTTGGGTATTTGCCGCAAGAAGCTTCAGTCTTTAGAAATTTGACGGTTGAAGAAAATATAATTTCGGTTTTGGAAATGCGGAAAGTGAGAAAGAAAGAAAGAATTGACAGAATGCAGAGTCTTATTGAAGAATTTAAATTGTCGCATGTGGCGAAAAGTTTGGGTTACGCACTGTCAGGTGGGGAGAGAAGAAGGGTGGAAATTGCCAGAACAATTTCTACAAATCCAGATTTTATACTGCTTGATGAACCTTTTGCGGGAGTTGACCCGATTGCTGTGGAAGACATTCAAAACATAATAATTCAGTTAAAGGAGCGGGGACTTGGAGTTTTGATTACTGACCATAATGTGCGTGAAACACTTAGAATCACGGAAAGAGCGTATATAATGGCAGAAGGAACAATCCTGATTTCTGGAACAGGTGAACAAATTGCGGCTAATGAAACTGCTAGAAGAATTTATTTGGGAGATAAATTCAAGTTGGATTAAAAAATATTAAATAAAGGAAGAGGATATGATATTAGATATAGAAATAGAAAATATAAAGTCATTTAAAAATCAAACAATTTTCTCAATGGAAGTAGAAAATAAAGAGGACGAAAGAAATAGTTTTATAGTAGAAATAAATAAAGAAAAAAGAATAGATGTATTAAAAACATCTGTATTATTTGGAGCAAATGCTAGTGGAAAATCTAATTTTATAATTATATTAAAGATGTTTCGGTATTATTTGCTAGTTTTGGGAGAAAAAAAATTTAGGGAAGAAGCTTTTCGA
>ERZ773022.2112-NODE-2112-length-12391-cov-56.719277_pt1 | contig 12391 bp, 12 predicted proteins | sample MGYA00580839_ERZ773022 | MGnify/ENA primary metagenome ERZ773022 (study PRJEB29015, sample SAMEA2738020) | human oral metagenome | biome: human oral; feature: human-associated habitat; material: dental | place: China | collected 2044 ... | reverse complement strand
GGCCGCGGGGCCGTGCCGGCCCGCCGCCGGTCCGGGGGGACCGGGGCCGCCGGGTTCCCAAGACCATTCCCCGGCGCCCCGCCGTCGGTTCGTGGGACGGGCCGCCGGTCCGCCGCGCGGGGCCCTGCGGCGCCCGAGGCTGGGGGCGGGGGCTTCGGGCGTGTGACACACTGTGCAGTGCAGTTCCGACGAGGAATCCGGTGCCCGGCCGAGCCGGTGGTCCGGAGCGGTCCCGCCACTGTGATCCGGCTCCGGCCGGTCAGCCAGACACTCGCGGCGCTGCACGGCGAGAACCATTGGGCGAGGCACCTGAGGAGGCCATGTGAGCGAGAGCGCGCGCCCCGACATCGGATCCGGCGGCCCCGGTCGCGGCGGCGGCCGGCGGCGCTTCATCGGGGTCGGGGTGGGCCCCGGCGATCCCGAACTGGTCACCTTCAAGGCGGCGAGGGTGCTGCGGACGGCCGGCGTCATCCTCGTCCCCGCCACCGAGGCCTCCGCCGACGGCCCCGGGCGCGCCGAGCGGATCATCGCCGACGTCGTCCCCGACGGCGCGGCCCGCATCAGGCGCATCCCCTTCTCGATGGCCCAGCGCCGCGGCGTCGGCGCCCGCCGCGCCGACAGCTGGCGGGCCAGCGCCGACGCCGCCGTCGAGGCCTTCGGGTCCGGCTGCCGCACCGTCGCCTTCGCCACCGTCGGCGACCCGGCCGTCTTCTCCACCTTCAGCTATCTGCGCGCCACGCTCGCCCGGCGCATGCCCGACGTCGACTACGAGCTCGTGCCCGGCATCACCGCCATGCAGGCCCTGGCCGCCGCGAGCACCACCCCGCTGGCCGAGGGCCGCGAGATCCTCGCCCTCGTGCCGGCCACCGTCGGGCCCGACAGGCTCGGGCGGCTGCTCGACGTCGCCGATTCGGCCGCCATCTACAAGGGAGGACGCACGCTGCCCGAGGTGCTGCGGGCCCTGCGCGAGCGCGGCCGCCGGGCGGTCATCGGCACCGACGTCTCCCTGCCCGACCAGCGGCTCGTCGACCTCGACGAGATCGACGCCGACGAGACGCTGCCCTACTTCTCGGCCGTCCTCACGACGCCCGAGCGCACCATCACAGGAGGCCGGATATGAGCGAGCGGCCCGCAGGAGCCGAGCCTGCGGACGACGAGCCCGACGTCGACGCGATCGACCATGCGCGGATCGACGCGCCGCCGGTCCCCGCCCCCGGGCACGACCGCCCGCGCGGCCTCGTCGTCTTCGTCGGGGCGGGCCCCGGCGCCCCCGACCTGGTGAGCGTGCGCGGCGCCCGCGTCATCGCCGAGGCCGACATCGTCATCTGGGCGTCCAGCCTCGTCCACCCCGACATGGTGGCGAACCGCCGGCCGGACGCCGAGCTCGTCGACTCCGCGTCGATCCCCTTGGAGGACCTCGTCCCGCTGTACACCCGCGCCCGCGACGAGCACCTCCTCGTGGCCCGCGTGCACACCGGCGACCCGTCCCTCTACGGGGCCACCGCCGAGCAGCGCGACCTGTGTCGGCGCCTCGGCGTCGACGTCGAGACCGTGCCGGGCATCTCGGCCTTCAGCGCCACCGCCGCCCGCATGGACGTCGAGATCACCGTGCCCGAGGTCAGCCAGTCGCTCGTCATCACCCGCCTGGAGGGGGGCCGCACCCCGATGCCGGACGGGGAGACCATCGCCTCGTTCGCCGCGCACGGCGCCACCATGGCCGTCTACCTGTCGGCGGCCCGCCACCGCGCCCTCCAGGACGCCCTCCTCGCCGGCGGCTACCCGCCCGGCACCCCGTGCATCATCGGCTACTCGGTGACCTGGCCGCAGGAGATGATGTTCCGCTGCGAGCTGTCCCGGCTGTCCGAGACGATGCGGGCCCACCGGCTGTGGAAGCACACCATCGTGCTCGTCGGCCCCGCCCTCGCCGAGGGGCCCATCACCGCGCGCAGCCACCTGTACCACCCCGGCTTCCGCCACGAGTACCGCGCCGCCGACGCGCGGGCTCGGCAGGAGCTGCGCGCCCACGGCGCCCGCGCCCTCGACGACGCCGTTCCCGGTGACGCCGGGTCCGGAGACGACGCCCCCGACGGGACCCGGGGCGGGATGACGGAGGAGAAGGCATGATCCGCGTCCACGGATACCTCGGCCGCATCGACGAGCGGCTGCGCCGCGAGGCCGCCGCCGCCGACCTGGTCGTCGGCGGGCGCCGCCACCTCGACGCCTTGGCGGTGCCCGAGGACAGGCGCCTGGTGCTGGGCCCCATCGGGCCGGCCGTCGAGGCCATGAGGGCCCTGCCCGGCGACGCCCGGGTCGTCGTCGTGGCCTCGGGCGACCCGCTGTTCTTCGGCGTCGTGCGCCGCCTGCGCGCTGCGGGGCTGGCCGTCGAGGTCGTCCCCGAGATCACGAGCGTGCAGGCCGCCTTCGCCGCCGTCGCCGTGCCCTGGGACGACGCCCAGATCGTCAACGCCCACTCCCGCGGCATCGACGCCGCCGTGCGCGTGGCCCGGAACCACCCGAAGGTCGCCGTCCTCACCGCCCCCGGCCGCGGCGTGCGCGAGATCGCCGAGGCCCTGCGCGGGGCCGGCAAGACCTACGTCGTGGCCGCCCGCATGGGCGAGCCCGACGAGCGGGTCGACGTCCTCAGCGAGGACCGGGCCCTCGCCCTCGGCGCCGACGAGGTGCCCGGCCTGCACGTCGTGCTCGTGCTCGACCACCGCCCCGACGAGGCGGCCGTGCTCGGCGTGACCCCGGAGATCGCCGGCGACGCCGCCGAGCCCGCCGACGACGAGCAGCGCCCCGGCCGGAACCGGGCCGCCGACGGCTCGGACCGCGAGCCGATCATCGGCCAGGTCTGCACGACCGGCCGCGCCCGCGCGAACGCCGACCGCATCGACGAGGCCCTGTCCGTCGTGTCGAAGCGCTACGTCGGCGGCGCGGCGGCCGGGCTGGCCGCCGCGTGGGGCGAGTGCGACCTCATCGTCTCGCACCTGGCCCTTGGCGCCACGGCCCGCATGATCGCCCCGTTCCTGGCCGACAAGCGGACCGACCCGGGCGTCGTCGTCGTGGACGAGGCGGGCCGGTTCGCGATCCCGCTGGTCGGCGGGCACATCGGCGGGGCCAACGAGCTGGCCCGCCGGATCGCCGACGGGATCGGCGCCACGGCCGTCGTCTCCACCGCCACCGACTCGCTCGGCCTGCCGGCCCTCGACCAGCTCGGCTGGGCCGTCAGCGGCGACGTGGCGGCCGTCACCGGCGCCATCCTCGAGGGAGAACCGGTCGACTGGGTGCGCGAGCGCCTGTGGCGGGTGCCGCCGCTGCCCGACACCGTGCGCGTCACCGGTCCCCGCGAGGTGCCCGCCGGTGCGGACGCCCCTGATGGCCCCGGCGTCCCCGACGGTCCGGAGGGGGCCGACGGCAGGCCGCCGGCCGTGGCCCGCGTCGTCGTGACCGACGAGCTCGAGGTGCCCGCCTCCGGGCTGTCCACCGTCGTCCTTCGGCCCGACAGCCTCGTCGTGGGCATGGGCTGCAACAAGGGCACCGACGTCGAGGAGCTGCGCGGTCTGCTCGAGGAGACCCTCGCCGACGCCGGCCTGGCCGTCGAGTCGGTCGCCGCCCTGTGCAGCGCCGACGTCAAGGTGGGCGAGAGGGGCCTCATCCGGCTGGCCGCCGAGCTCGGCGTCCCCTACCGGGTCTTCGACGCGCAGACCCTCGACGCCCAGGACGCCCCGAACGCCTCCGAGGTCGTGCGGGCCGAGGTCGGCACCGGATCGGTGTCCGAGGCCTCCGTGCTGGCCGCCGGGGCGCGGCTCGTCGTGCCCAAGCGCAAGAGCCGCAACGCGACCTGCGCCCTCGGACGCATCCCGGCCCGCGGCGTGCTGCACGTCGTCGGTCTGGGCCCGGGCGCCCGCGATCTGCTCACCCCGAGGGCGCGCGACGCGGTGCGGAACGCGAACCTGGTGGTCGGCTACGGCCCGTACGTGCGCCAGATCCGCGACCTGGTGAGCCCGAACGCCGACGTCCTGGCCACGAGGATGGGCACCGAGGAGCAGCGCACCGCCGCGGCCATCGACGCCGCCCGCCGCGGCCTCGACGTCGCCTTCGTCTGCGGCGGCGACCCAGCGATCTACGCCATGGCGAGCCCGACCCTCGAGATGGGCACCGACGGCATCGACGTCGACATCATCCCGGGCGTCACCGCCGAGCTGGCCATCTCGGGCATCCTGGGCGCCCCGCTGGGCCACGACCACGCGACGATCAGCCTGTCGGACCTGCACACCGACTGGGATCTCATCTGCAAGCGGGTGCGCGCCGCCGCCGAGGGCGACTTCGTCATCACCTTCTACAACCCGCGCTCGCGCACGCGCACCCACCACCTGCCCGACGCGCTGGCGATCATCGCGCAGCACCGCGGGCCGGACACCCCGGTCGCCTGCGTCGCGCAGGCCGAGCGGCCCCAGCAGAAGGTGACGATGTCGACGCTGGCCGAGTTCAGGCCGGAGTGGGTGGACATGAACACGATGGTGATCGTCGGCTCCGACACCACCAGGTTCGTCACCAGCGGTGACGGTCGACGGATGATCGTCACCCCGCGCGACTACCACTGGATGGAGGGGCGGGTGAGCGGCGAGAACCGCCTCAACTACCGCCACCAGGACCGTTCGAGGATGTCGCGCGCCGAATACCGGGGCCGGACCAAGGAGAAGTGACAATGACCCGTCAACCCCCGCTCGTCGTCGCCGCCCACGGCACCCGCCAGGCCGAGGGCCTGGCCAGCTGTCGGGCGCTCGTGGACCGCGTCGCCGGTCGGCTGCCCGACGTGCACGTCGGCATCGGCTTCGTCGAGCTCGCCGAACCCGACATCGCCACCGCCGTCGGCGACGCCCTCGTGGCGGTGCCGCCGCAGGCCGGCGGCGAGGACCCGGACGCCGTCGTCGTGCCGCTGCTGCTGCACACCGGCGGCCACGTCCGCGCCGACATCCCCGACGCGATCGAGGCCGGCCGCGGCGACGCCCGCGTGGCCTACGCGGGCCCGCTCATGCTCGACCCGCGCGTCCGCTTCGCCCTGCAGCGCCGCATCGACGAGGCCCTGACCCCCGCCGACGATGAGGCCTGGCGGCCCGGCGACACGGCCGTCGTGCTCGTGGGCCGCGGCGCCCTCGTGCCCGACGCCAATGCCGAGCACTACCGCATCGCGCGTCTGGTGTGGGACGAGATGGGCCTGCAGCAGGTGCTGCCCGCCTTCATCCAGGTGAACCGCCCGAGCGTGCCCGACGCCCTGTCGGCGGCGGCCGCGTCCGGGCTCACCCGTATCGTCGTGGCGCCCGTCTTCCTGTTCACCGGCAAGCTGTCGGAGTGGCTGGCCGAGCAGGTGGGCGCCTGGGTCGAGTCCCACCCCGGCGTCGAGGTGCGCATCGCGCACGTCATCGACGACTGCGACGAGATCGCCGACGTCGTGGTCGACCGCTACCGCCGCCAGCTCGGCTCCGAGGGGGCCGGGCAGGGGGCGCCGGTGTACCTGTCCGGCCTGCGGCTGCAGGGCCGTCGGGTGCTCGTGGTGGGCGCCGGCCATGTGGCCGAGCGCCGCATCCCGCAGCTGCTGGAGGCCGGCGCCAGGGTGCGCGTCGTCGCGCCGAGCGCCGGCATCAAGGTCTCGGGCATGGCGGCCCGCGGTCAGGTCGAGCTCATCGGGCGCGGCTTCCGGCCGTCCGACGTGGACGACGCCTGGTACGTCGTGGCGGCGGCCAACGATGCCGCGGTGAACCAGCAGGTCGCCGAGGCCGCCGAGGCGCGGCGCATCTTCTGCGTCCGCTCCGACCGCGCCATCGGGGGCAGCGCCTACACCCCGGCGACCGAGCAGGCGGGCGGCATCTCCGTCGCCGTCGTCGGCGACCGCAACCCGCGCCGCAGCGTGAAGGTGCGCGAGGAGCTGCTTCGGGCCCTGCAGGGGGTCTGACGCCCCGGTGGGGGAGAAGGCTCCATCGTCCTCCACGAGCGCGGTCACCTTCGGGTCCTGACGCCCGGCGGGGCCCCAGAGGTGAAGTCGGCCGTGCGGGGGAACTGCGGGCCCCGCAGGGGGCCTGAGGGACTGCCGCCGGTGGGCGGACCGGGGCGTCGGCCGCTCCGCCCGGTGATCTGCTGCCGGCCGGCCGGTTCTGTGTCCCTTGTTGCGGTTGTGGTGGGTTTGGCGTGCGTTGTCCGCGGGTGTGTGTTGTGGGCTGCGTTCGGGGGCGGGTTCTGCCTGTTTCTCGTCTCAGCCGGCCGCGGTGAAGCCGGCGCGTCCGACGATGGCCCCCTTGCGGTCGGTGCAGATGACCTCGACGTCGACGTGGGGGTTGTCGATGACGGCCTGCGCCTCGGCGCGGGCGGCGGCGGCGACCGCGTCGCCGAGGGGGACGCCGGCCTCGGCGCAGAGCGCCTGCGCCCCAGCGGCGGTGGGGGCCCGGCGCACCCGGGCGACGAGCTCCGGCCCGGCTCCGGCGCGGGCGGCGAGCGCGGCGAGGTGCTCGTGGTCGACCTGGGTGCGGTGCGAGTGCAGGTCGAGGTATCCGTTGGCGAGCTTCGACATCTTCGCGAAGCCCCCGCACAGGGTGATCCGCGCGATGGGATGCCCGTGCAGGTACTTGAGGACGGCCCCGGCGAAGTCTCCCATGTCGAGCAGCTCGACGCCGGGGTAGAGCCTCTCGACCGTCGCCGTGGACGACGACCCGGTGGTGCCCGCGGCGTGCCGCACCCCGGTCGCGAGGGCCACGTCGACGCCCTCGTGGATGCTGGCGATCCAGGCGGCGCACGAATAGGGCACGACGACGCCGGTGGTGCCGAGCACGGACAGCCCGCCGACGATCCCGATCCGGGGATTCCAGGTGCGCTGGGCGATCGCCTCGCCGTCGTCGATCGAGACGGTGACGACGACGTCGGGCGAGCCCCCGCCCCCGGCCTCGCGGTCGGCGGCGGCGATGTTCTCGGCGATGTAGCGGCGCGGCACCGGGTTGACGGCCGGTTCGCCGACCTCCAGGGGAAGGCCGGAGCGGGTGACGGTGCCGACGCCCTCGCCGGCGCGGAAGACGACGCCGCTGCCGGGCTCGCCGCGGCGCAGTGTGGCCCGGACGACGGCGCCCTGGGTGACGTCGGGGTCGTCGCCGGCGTCCTTGGTGATGGCGGCCATCGCCCAGCCCTCGCCCAGCCTCTCCTGGGTGAGGGCGAAGGCCGGTCGGCGCCCGTGCGGAAGATCGATCTCGACGGGGTCGGGGAAGGCCCCGGTGAGCAGCGCCGTCCAGGCGGCCCTGCCGGCGGCGGCCGCGCAGGCGCCGGTCGTCCAGCCGGGGCGCAGCTGGGAGCGCTCGAGCTGGGCCTCGCGTCCCGTGCTGCGACCGTTCGACTCGCCGCCCGCCGATCCGTCGCCGCCCGCCCGGCCGGAGTCGGGCCCGCGGTCGGTCAGGTCGTGCCGGCCCTGCTCGGCGAGGGCCGGGTCGTTGCCCGGGCCGGCGGGGGAGTCGGCGGCGGTGACGTCCCTCGGCGGCTCGCCGGGGCCGGTGCGCACGGGCTCTGCGGGACCGGCCATCAGGCGTGCTCGTTGGTGAGTTCGGCCCGGGAGGCGAGGGCGTTCACCGCGGCGACGGCGATGGCGGAGCCGCCGCGGCGTCCCAACAGCGTGATGTACTCCAGGCCGAGGTCGTCGTCCACGAGGGCCTGCTTCGACTCGGCGGCGCCGACGAAGCCCACCGGGATGCCGACGATCCCGGCCGGGCGGGCGCCGGTGGCGTGGCACAGCTCGAGCACCCGGAACAGGGCGGTGGGGGCGTTGCCGATGGCGATGACGGCGCCGTCCAGCCGGCCCTGCTCGGCCCAGCGGTCGACGGCGGCGTGGGTCTTCGTGACGCCCTTGGCGCGCGCCTCGTCGGCGAGTGAGGGGTCCTTGATGTGGCAGACGACCTCGTTGTCGCGCGGCAGGCGCGAGCGGATGACGCCCGAGGCGGTCATCGACGAGTCGCACAGGATCGGCGCGCCGGCGGCGAGGGCCGCCTTGCAGCTGGCCGAGACGCCGGGCGTGAAGGCGATGTCGGCCGCGATGGCCGGGTCGGCGGCCGCGTGGATCATGCGCACGACGACCGGCTCGACGTCGGAGGGGAAGCGGCTCAGGTCGGCCTCGGCGCGGATGATGCGGAAGGACTCCTCGTAGATGTCCGAACCGTTGTTGAGGTAGTCGCTCATTGTTCTCCTGCTCGGTCGGCCTGCCGGGTCCAGTTCCAGCAGGTGATGGTGCGGGCGGGCCGCCAGCCGCGCAGGCGGCCGATGCGGTCGGCGGTCTCGATGCCCAGGCGGAACAGCTCGCCGCCGTGGGCGCCGTGCAGGTCGGCGATGACGACCTCGGCCTCCATCGTCACGGCGTGGACGACGAGGCGTCCTCCCGGCGGCAGCACCCCCATGCACCGCTCGGCGAGACGGGCGGTGAGGCCGCCGCCGATGAAGACGGCGTCGGGGGCGGGCAGGGCGTCGACGAGCTCGGGGATCGGGCCCTCGCGCACCTCGAACTGGCCGGGCAGCGTGAGCCTGTCGGCGTTGGCGCGGGCGTTGGCGGCGCGTTCGGGGCGGCGCTCGACGCCGATGGCCCGGCAGGCCGGGTCGGTGCGGCACCAGTCGACGGCGATCGAGCCGGCGCCGGTGCCCAGGTCCCACAGCAGTTCGCCGGGGGCGGGCCGCAGCGCCGCGAGCGCGACGGCGCGCACCGGGTGCTTGGTGATGAGCCCGTCGTGGACGAAGTGCTCCTCGGGCAGGCCCGGCGTGCGTCCGAGCCCGGTGGCGTCGCGGTCGATGGTCACGCCCGCCAGACTATCCCGGCCGGGGCGTCCTGGCCGGTCGGGAAGCGGCGGGGCCTCTCAGCTGTCGGCGTGCAGGCGGGCGACGACCCATTCGGCGGCCTGCTGCGGGGCGCTCACGCGATCCCCGTAGCCGGGGGCCGGTGGACGGGAGACCATGACGACGGCGGCGCCGATCTCGGCTGCCACGACGAGCTTCGGGTCGAGGCGGACGCCGCCGGAGTCCTTCGTGACGAGCGTGGCGATCGTGTGGGCCGGGTCGGCCATGAGCGCCCGCTCGCCGTCGTGGGTGAAGGGGCCGCGCCGGGTCAGGAGGGTCCAGCCGGCGGGGAGGGCCTCGTCGGGGGCGTCGATGACGCGGTGGGTGATGTCGCGGGTGCCGAGCGTCAGGTAGTGGGTGGTCTCCTGGCGGCCGATGGTGAGCAGCACGGGGTCGGGCAGGCGCCGGACGGCCCTGGCGGCCTCGTCATGGTCGGCGGCCCAGGTCCAGTCGGCGGAGGCGGGCTGGGTGCGCCAGGTGGGCGCTTCGAGGCGGGCCAGGGCGGTGCCGGTGCTCCGGCAGGCGGTTGCGGCGTTGTCGCTCATGGCGGCGGCGAAGGGGTGGACGGCGTTGACGACGCAGGCCGGGCGGTTCTCGACCAGCCAGGCGGCCAGTCCGTCGGGGCCGCCGAAACCGCCGATGCGTACTGCGCCGGGGACGGCGCGCGGCGCCCTCGTGCGTCCGGCCAGCGAGGTGGTGACGTCGAGGCCCTGCTCGACGAGCAGCCCGGCGAGGGTGCGGGCGAGGGTCGTGCCCCCGAGGATCAGCACGTCCATGGGGCAAGTCAAGCGCGGGCGGGGGAGTGGGGCAAGCGGCCCGGGAGCGTCCGATCAGACGTCATGAGGATGGTCCCTGGGGATCTGCTCGGGCAGGGGCTGGCAGACCCGTCATTCGTCAATTATCATTGACGAATGGAGGTTGTTCCGAGCGCGCACAAGCACGGTGTCGAAGAGGCCGACATGCTTCACGCGATTCGGATGGCGATCCGTGCGCACAGGATGGATGGTTATGTCATGTACGTCACTCCTGCGCGTGATGGTCGGCTGATCGAGGTCGCCTGCAACCTCGACGGTGAAATCTTCCATGCCATGGAGGTGAGAAAACGATGGCTCTGAGGAGGGTTGGCATGCGGACCAATGAGGAGATGCTCGCCGAGATCGAGGCTGATGACGGTTCCGGGCCTCTCGAGACCTTGGAGGGTCCTGCTCTGCGGGAGCTCACGGCTGCCAGGCTCGACCGGGACGCCGCGTTGAAGCGGGTCGACGAGGCCGTGCTCAAGGCTCGCGAGGCTGGTGCCTCGTGGCGGATGATCGGCGCGGTGCTCGGCGTGTCGAAGCAGGCCGCCGCGCGCAAGTACCGGGCGGCCTGAGCAGACGTCGTCGGGTCCCGCGCGGCCGCTCATCCGACGAGTGGCCGGGTACGGATGAGGCGACGCGGAGGGCGCGTGCTCGTCTCGTGACGGCCGTCCGGGAGGCCTCGGCCGCCGGCCAGTCCCAGGCTGAGATAGCCCGTCAGATCGGTCGCAGCCAGCCCGAGGTGTCCCGTCTTCTCCATTTCCATGGCACGGCGCCGCTGGCTCGTCGGCTCCGTACCCACCGTCAACCGGGAAGAGTCGACGATCGCGTATCATTTTTGCATGGCTGTCTACTTCGATCCGAACAGATTGCCCGGGAACGTCGAGGTTCTTGAGGACCTCGTCAACGCCATTGGCGAGGCGGGCGATTCCGAGGGCGAGCGATCGTGGCTGGAGTGGAAATCTGAACTGGACCTGAAGGAAGCGAAGGGTCGCTTCAAACTTGCGAAGGAAATTCTTGCATTCGCGAATCGTGACGTTCAGGAGGCTCAGCGGTTCTGCCATGGCTGTGCGTATGTGGTGGTGGGTGCCAGCGAAAAGGGAATCCATGGTATACCGCCAGAGATTAGGACCCAACAGGTGGAGCAGGCTCTTGCTTCCTACTTGGGGAAGGGGCGTGAAGCACCTCGTTGGGAACCCGTCTTCATTTCACCGGACTCGCAGCACAACGTCCTCGTCGTCAGAGTGGAACCACCCCAGGATGACGATCCCATCTACTCCCTCAAAAAAGAATTTAATATAGTGCTCTTTTGACAGGGTTTTCGTGTGGGTCGGTGTGGGGATTTGTTTGTGGTGATGAAGGTTTCGAATGCGGTGCGGGTGTCCTCGAAGGTGGCGCGTTGGTGGTTGCTGATGGAGTCTTTCGCTTCTTTCCAGACGTGTTCTGTCGGGTTCAGGTCGGGGCAGTAGGGCGGTAGGTTGATCAGGTGGACTCGTTCCAGGTTCTTGACTGCGGCCAGTTTCCGTCTCGGTTCCTTGGATTTGTGCCGGCCGGCGTTGTCCCAGACGACCACGATGTTCTTGTCGGGGTGTTCAAGAGTCGGATCGATCAGGGCGCCGGAGACGGTGCCGGTGTCCTGCCAGTCCAGCCGCATGAGGTCGACCGACCCGTCGTCCTGGTGGCAGAACCCGATGCAGTTCTGGGCCTTCCGTTCCCGGTCGACCGTGATCCGGGTCTTGGTGTTCCTCGCGTACCGGGCCCGGCGCATGATGGCCTCGTGCTCGATCCGTACCTCGTCGGCGGCCACGACCAGCGCATCATCGCCTGACCAGTCCCGGTCGAGCTCCCGACGGATCTCGGCCATGCGGGCCTCGACCGTGGCCGGGTCGGCTCGGCGCCGGTCGACGCCCTCGGGCCGGTGGAACGACAAGCCCGCCATGCGCGGCAGGAAGTGGCAGGAGGAGTCCGACTCGTAGACCACGTCGAAGCGGTCCCAGATCCACTCGGACAGGCGAGGCACGTCCCAGAAGCCGGCCGGTAGCCCCGCCTCGGACCGGGGCCGGGACAGCACGTCCGACCTCTCCGCGTTGTTGCGCGGTGAGCAGGGAGGCGTTCAGGTTTCCCGCGTGGCCGGTGTGAACGGACGCCAAGCGGGTCCGGTTCCAACCCCTCGCCCGGTTCCGCACGGTCGTGGCCGTGCGTTCGACCACGTCAGCGACCGTCTGCACGTCCACGCCCCTGGACAGCAGAACGATCGCCTCCGACCTCAATTTCATCAGCACGCACGGGGCTGTTTTCTTGTGGCCTTGCAGGACCCGCCATTCCTCGTCGGTCACCAGAACCTCATCCATGACCGTACTGTACGATGAACACCACCGGCCCCACCGAGAAACACGCCACACCACCAACAAAAATTTTGTTAAATGAAAGCTACAATGGAAGGAAGCTGTGCGAATTCCCCGCTGTTCAACGCAAAACAGACATAAATCGCATACCCCTGGATTCTTGGAAGCTTCTCTAGGCGGATGCGCCATAAAACTTCATCGCTTTCATGCCACCATGTCAATCTTTGGCGTTTGAATCCAGCTTCTGACAGTCCTTCGTGCAGGCAGTCGCGGATGTCGTTCTTGGATAGCATCTTGATCACGTCCACATGGTCCGGATCGGTTGGTCATTCTGGCTTATAGGTATGGCTGTCATGAAACAAAATCGTTTCGGTTTCGCGGGGTGGGAGGTGTGCGAAG
>ERZ773022.2107-NODE-2107-length-12406-cov-3.586268_pt1 | contig 12406 bp, 15 predicted proteins | sample MGYA00580839_ERZ773022 | MGnify/ENA primary metagenome ERZ773022 (study PRJEB29015, sample SAMEA2738020) | human oral metagenome | biome: human oral; feature: human-associated habitat; material: dental | place: China | collected 2044 ... | reverse complement strand
TCAAAACTGCTAAAAAATTATGGATATAATTTTAAAGGAATGGATAGAGCAAAACTTCCGATGGATGTGAAAGCTAGAATTGATGGAACAAATGAGAAAATTGGAGGAAGTTACGAAATTTATGGATAAAACAATATGCGAATTATTCGCAGGGGTTGGCGGTTTTCGTTTAGGTTTGGAGCAATCTAGCAAAGATTGGAAAACCGTTTGGATGAATCAATGGGAGCCAAATAAAAAGAGGCAAGACGCATTTTTATGTTATTGTTCTCATTTTGGTGCAACTCCCAATTATGTAAACCAAGACATTTGTCAAATAGACAAAGAAGAAATTCCTAATCACTCTCTCCTTGTAGGAGGATTTCCTTGTCAAGATTACTCTGTTGCCAAAACAGGAGCAAAAGGGATTGAAGGGAAAAAGGGAGTATTGTGGTGGGAGATTGAGAAAATTTTAAAAATAAAACGACCACCTTTCATCCTTTTGGAAAATGTTGACAGATTACTAAAATCTCCATCCAAACAAAGGGGAAGAGATTTTCAAATTATTCTTACATCATTATGGCGATTAGGATATATCGTAGAATGGAGAGTTATTAATTCTGCTGAATATGGTTTCTGCCAAAAGAGAAAAAGAGTCTTTATATTCGGATTTCATGAATCTACTCAATATGCTAAAAAGAAACATTCTATTTCAGAAGGGTTTTTTGCTAAACCTTTTCCTTGTTTTTTTATGGGAATTACTAGAGAAAAGAAACTCATATCAAAGAATTTGCTAGAAGCAATGAACAATGAATCTTTTTTGTTTGAAAACGCAGGAATCATGAAAGATGGAATTATTTATACCGTTAAAACAATTCCAGACTATAAAGGAGAAAAAAGAAATCTTATAGATGTTTTGGAACGAAGAGTTGATAAAAAATATTTCCTTGGAGAAGATTTAACCAAGTGGCAATATCTCAAAGGCAAGAAAAGAATTGAAAAGAAAGCAAAAAATGGACATCCATATATTTATTCAGAAGGCGCAATAGCATTTCCAGACGATTATAGAAAACCAGCCCGTACAATTCTGACGAGCGAAGGAATGGTAAATAGAACTTCTCATGTTGTTAAAGACTTAGATACAGGGCGACTGAGAATTTTAACGCCTAGGGAGGTTTGTAGAATCCAAGATTTTCCGTCTGATTGGACAGAGGGAATGAGTGAAAGAAGCCAATATTTTTGTATGGGAAATGCACTTGTTGTTGGGCTTGTTAAGAAAATGGGGAAAATGATTGCGGATATAATAGAGCAAGAAAAATAAATAAGAAAAACTTTAAATATCTTTAATCTTCCCATCAATATTTTAAGTTATAATATATCAAAGTTATATTTAATAAATATAATACCTGCATATTGAAGCGAAGCCGAGTGGGTGGCAGGATGTTTTCATAAGTTTCGTAAAGTAATTTTATACAAAGAAGAATCGCTCTATCCATAGAAACTATAGAGCGGTTTTTCTTTTATTCTTTTTTGTATTTGCTTTATTATGTGAACCACCCCCGCCTTCGAGCTTGCACTCTTAGAGGCGGGGGCTTCTTGCGTACAGCGCAGACTTACCATTTAGAAATCTAAACGGCATGGGTCACGCTAATTCAGCAAGCTATCCCCGTAGTCCCTACGGTTCTTAAGAAATTTATCCTTGACCTACTAAGCGTAAGCCTTCAGTCAGGATGTTGATTGCCGCATTGATATCCCTATCATGATGGGTGCCACATTCGAGACAATCCCACGCACGAACATTGAGTGGCTTCTTGCCAGAATTATGTCCACAAACGGAGCAAAGTTGCGAAGAAGGGTACCAACGACTGATTTTAGATACTTGTCTACCGTACCATTCCGCCTTGTATTCCAGCATTCTTACGAACTTTGACCACGAAACATCGGCGATAGATTTCGCCATGCGATGATTCTTCATAAGGTTTTTGCTCGCCAAGTCTTCAATACAGATAATGTCGTGGTTCTTGACTATTTCCGTACTTAACTTTTGGAGGAAGTCCTTACGTTTGTTGGTGATTCTCTCATGAATCTTGGCTACCTTTTTACGTTGTTTCTGGTAGTTCTTACATTCAGAGAGTTTTCGTCCGTCCTTTTTGGCTTGCTCGTATCGGCGAGATAAAATATGTTGTTCTTTCGCCAGTTTTTCAGAATCAGATTTAAGGAAGCGTTTGTTGCCGATTTTTTCACCAGTCGAGAGAATAGCAAAATCCGTTATCCCCAAGTCTATGCCGACAGAATTTCCCGTTTTAGGAAGTTCTTGCATATCAACTTCGCAAAGAATAGAAACATAATAATTTCCAGCAGGAGTAAGAGATACTGTCGCATTTTTAATTGTTCCGACGATTTCTCTGTGTTGCACCATTTTAACCCAACCTATTTTGGGAAGCTTGATTCGATTATTTGAAACAGCGATAGTTCCTTTCTGATTGTTCGTCGTATAAGACTGACGATATTTCTTAGACTTGAAGTTGGGGAAACTGGACTCTGATTTAAAGAAGGATTTATACGCCTTTTGCAAATTAATCTGAACATTGGCAAGTGCTAGACTGTCCACTTCTTTTAGCCAAGGAAAGTCGTTCTTGTATTGTGCTGGCGTGTTGTAAAGCATTTTTTTCGTTTCTTTATAATATGAAATCTTGTCAGCCAGCATCATATTCCAGATATCACGAGCGCAACCAAACGTCTTGGCAAACATGATTCGCTGATCTGCGTTAGGGTAAAGCCTAAAGCTATATGCTTTCTTCCGTATCATTGTTTCCCTCCTCTCCTTGGCTTTTGATGTATTCTTGAATTGTGTCTATAGATGCTCCACCGCTAGACAATAAACAAAAAGGACGAGACCAGAACTTTTCTTGCCAGAGTTTTTGGCGAATCTCGGGAAATTCTTTCTTAATTAAGCGACTGCTTGCGGACTTGTAAGCATTTACAAACTTACTTAATTCCGTCTTAGGCTGTTCTTTTTAAAAGGAATAATGAGAATGACAATAAAATTTTTACTTTATTCATTTTTATCACCTCAACCAATAATATCGCCAAATAAAGAATATTTAGGGCTTAATTCCTTATAGGTTTTCTCTAAATATTCTGGGTTTAACATTTCTATTGAATAATTTTCCAATATGTTTTTAACCGTTATTCTGTAAAAAGAAAAATAATTTTCAACATAAAATAAAATTTTCTTTTCGGTTTCATCGTCCAAAGAAGATTTTATATCTGCTTTAATGAAATTTTCATCACCAACAATATGAATAGACATCAAATCTTTTGCTGAAAAAATTGTTTTTACATTTCCCAAACTATTTGCAATTGTGTTGATAGCTTTTTGAATTTTTTCTTCAGTATCAAAAAGAAACTCAAAATCAAAGATAATTTTCGGTTCTAAGCTTTCTTTATTCTTGCGTTTGAAAGTGATTTCGACAACAGAATCAGAGAAACCATCTTCTTTTGTTATTTTATCAATGACATTTTGCAACGTACTGTTAATAAAATCTTGCCAATCTTGGTTTTTAAGCATCTTCTTTTTTGCAAGAGCTTGAATATCTTTTGGCAATTTAGAAAAAAGTTGTCCTTTCATTATACCATCTCCTTTTATATGTCTTTTTGTCGATATTTTCGACTGTTTATAAGTTCGTCATTAAAGAACATATTGTGGACGAAGTTTTTCATCAAACTGGATGTGATGTTCTTCGACATATTTTGCAATTTGCTCATGGCTACGCAATTCTTTACTGAAAAGAGTTAGTTTCGCTTCCATCACAGAGATTGCTCCCACGAGCTTGGCTTTATTTTACCATGTTCTTGTTCACTTGTTCAGAAAACTTTTGCTCAAAAATTAATTTATTGTTTGCAACATAAAAAAGAGTTTCTTTCGAGGATAATATTCCCGAAAGAAACTCATTTTTAAATTAGGTTAAATACTGAATAGGAGAATTTCCTATTTTTGCCGTGTCAACTCCCAAATCGTGAGCACGTTGTTTCGCGAAGTTTTCGACTTCCGTCTTACTTTCCAAGACGATATCATCCATCGCTTCACGGAAACAATCCCTTACGAACGGGATATTGTTCTTAACTTCTTGCCGAATTGCGGCGATTTCCGAAAGAATTACATCTCTCTCCTTTTGATTTAAGTTCTTTTTTTGAGAGAGTAATTCTTCTGTTCTAGCTGAAAGATTTTTTAGTTTTTCTTCCAGCGTTTTCATGCTTTCCTCAAATTCATTCTCAAAGACATCCCGCTTGTTAATTGCGGGCGGTTCTTCCATCTTTTTTCCCATGATAGATTTCAATGTTACGGGTACAGGAGACGAATTTATATTCGTAATGCACTCCGCAAATTGATTCTCAGTCAGTCTAATTTCGACTAACTTTTTCTTTGGAAAGTACCAATCTGATGAAAGGCTCCTTGTGTGCTTCCCTTCGAAAATTTCGATGGAAACACCCCCTTCATGTGGAATCGCGGAACCAAAAAAGTTTTTTTCGCCACCCCGATACCGACAAATCTGAATCATCCCATACGACTCATGCTCGTAAGTCTTCTCATTTTTCATAAAAACATCTCTCCCTTCAATATGTCTTCTTGATTATTAAAACTTCTTTTCTATTATATAATAATGTTTTTGTTTTTTACAAAAAATCCTTTTAAATTTTATTATAAATGTGGCATTATGACTCAATAAAACATTATAATAAAAATATAGAAGTTTATTAATGTGAATGGAGGTGTTTTTTTGAATCTTGTTGAGACTAAAGGCGACTTATTTTCCGAGCCTTATCGAAAAGGGGATATTTATGTCCATTGCATTTCTGCTGACTTTGCATTAGGTGCTGGCATTGCGAAACAGTTCCGTGAGAAATTTCCAATCTTTACACAAGAAAAACAAAGAATGATTCAAGAATTTTCTTGCATAAGTAGGTTTGGTTTATTCCCTGTGGTAACAGAGGGATATACTATTGTTAATTTAATAACAAAGAAAAATTACTGGGATAAGCCTACCTATGATTCGTTGGAAGTATCATTGCAAAGTTTACAAAAATATCTTGTAAAATATTCCCAAATTAGACGAATCTTGATGCCGCGAATTGGTTGTGGTCTGGATAGGCTTTCGTGGGATAAAGTTAAAATTATGTTGCAAGATATATTGAGAAATGTAGACGTAGAAGTTGTTGTGTTTTATTTATAAAAAAGAGGAACGAATTTTTATCGTTCCTCTTTTTTATATTATTTTACTAAGATATCTATATTTATAAAATTTTTATTAGATACAAAACGCTTCGCCCACCACTCTTCATCAAATCGTTTTAATATATTAAGAGAATCCAAAAGAGACATAGTAACAATATTTATTAAAATTTCGTTTTCGATTAATTCTACGAAGAAACTTTTCTCCACGAAATATTCTTTTAATTTATTTATGATAAGAATAACTTCTTTTTGTTGTTTTTTGTGAATTTGCAAATATTTTTCTGCTTCTTTTGTATATAAAGTCATGTTTTATTGCCTTTCTTTTCCAAGATATATAGTTTAATTGTCTTTTTTAATGTTGTTTTTATATCATTTGGAATTCCCAGCACAAAATAGACATCTATTTTTTTAATTATTTCCGTTTTTTGTTTAAAAACATTTGATAAATCTTTTTGTAGCATAATATTATCATTATTCATATAGAAAAAATCATTATATTTTTCAATAGCAATGAATATTTCTTTAGAAGAGATATTTAAGATAGTCTCATTTTCTTTTCTTAAGGCACGGTCAATTTTTTCGATTAAATTATTAAAATCATTTAAATTAATTTCACAAATATTTTCTTCCAATAAAAAATAAAACATAGCCCCTAATAATTGTTCGGTTGCTAAATATCTCATTTTATTCTCTTTGTTCCTCGAAACATGTTAAAAGAAAATTATTAAGAACAGATTGTAAAAATGCGATTGTTAAGATGTGTGTTTTGAAAAGCCCTAGTAAGACGTATAAGGTTGCTGGTTTTTCTGTTTTCCTATGGTAAATATAAAAAACTAATATCGTTGCAATAAATAAATTAAATAGAATATTTGAAATAAAAAATATAAATAACATCGCCCCAACAGCAAACATTTCATCATCTGATTGAATTTCGCTTTTATCCAATGCAAGAGCGAAAAAATTAACACAATAATATATTCCCGCCCATGCTATATTAATCAATGTCATGATGATTGTTACAAACATATAAGTCTTGTTTGACACTGAATCTGGTTTTAAATTGTATGATTCTCTTGTTTCAGAGATTTCCGTGCTGATTTGGTATATCCAGTAATAAAAATAGATGCCAAGGGACAAGATTGTGTAAAGAACAGCTCTTCCTCCATTGGCAGTTTTTGGATTTTTAGAAATTGTATGGATTTCGTTTGTTATTTTGTATTGCCAATATAAAGCATAGATACCACATGTAAAAATTGTAAGGATTATAGATAGAAAAATATCTCTTTGTTTTATTTTATCCATTTCCTCTCCCCCCTTTTTATAATTTTGTGAAAATGGTTATATCATAAACAATCGTAGCAAAAATGTCTTATTTCCCTATTAAAATATTGATGATTTTTCCGCTTGGAAAAGTTGGAAACTTATGTCCCAAAGGAAAATGAAATCTCTTTTAAGGAAATCCATAAAAAATTTCCGAATTTGTCTCAAGAACAGGAAAGGAACCTGTTAATTTTCGAGTAAAACTTGAGATTGACTATAATTCTCTTTCCTATGAGATGAAGAGGCTCATTGAGAAGATGGATGAATTTTTTGAGTTAGACGCAAAATTTGTATTTAAAGATTTTATCTGGACTGCTCCTAAAAACCTATAGAAACATGCTCAAAACGAGCGTGTTTCTATAGACTAGATTTATCGTGAACGTCCTCACGAACGCTCCTTCCTTCTTCTTCGTGTGCGTCCTCGAAGCTGAAAATTCAGCGTTCTACTAACGTTTGGTGTCACACTCCAAAGGCGTTAATTCCCCGTGAGCCACGGGTATTTTTTTTGTTTTTCAAAAGGGAAATTTAGCTTAATCACAAGGCTTTATGCTCCAACGACAGCAAACTCCACCGCGTCACGCAAGTTGAGGGCGGCGTTCAAGTCACGGTCGTGATGGTGTCCGCAACTTTGGCACGTCCACTCGCGCTCTTTGAGTTTGAGTTTCTTGTACTTCCACCCACATTCGTGACAGAGTTTAGAACTCGGGTAAAAACGCGGAACGATACGAACTTCAATGCCCCGATTGGCGCATTTGCGCTCAAGTTTCAAGCGGAGGGCGAAGAAACGTTCGGAGGCAATGTGACGCGAAAGGTGACGATTTTTCAACATCCCTTTCACACAAAGGTCTTCGAGAGTGACAAACTTCGGATTTTTCCGAACAATCGCGGAAACTACTTGGTTTTCGTGGTTCTCGCGAATGTTCTGAATCCGTTGATACATCTTCTGCACCTTGCGCCGTTGCTTGTCAAGATTCCGCTCCGAAGCATCCTTTCCGCGCTTCTTTTTGGCTAAGATTTTACGCGAAAGACGGCGTTGTTCACGGCGAAGTTTTTCTCAAGCCAACGAACTTTCTTCGATTTATTAATGTTCTTGAACACTTCCCCATCAGAGAGGATTGCGAGGTCTTTTACACCGAGATCAATGCCAAGCCCGTCATCTTTGTGTGTGTAAGCCCCTTCGCGAAGTCACGGTTGTATCTCGACTTTTCATCAATCTCAACCGTAAGCGAGATGTAGTACCGCCCCGCGTTGGAGGTAATCACGCAGTTTTTTGCGGAAAACTTATTTTCCGAACCCGTGACAGGAAGGTAGCCGAACTCTTTAAGGCGTAGATGTTTGTACGTTGGCACCATAATCTTGTGCCGCCACGTCTTGAGGTCGTTCTCATTGTTTTTCGGAAAATAAATTCCTGGCTGATGCCCGCTCCGCTTTTTCCATCGTGGGAATCCACCCTCTCCACGCAAGAAGCGTTTGTACGCACCTTCGGCAGATAGGATAACTCTCTTCCGTGCCTTTGCGCCGATATTTTTAATCCACGGCTTCTCTTGAGAAAGGACATTGTTCACATATTTGTCGAAGTCGTTGCCAGAAACGAACGCTTTTTCGCCTTTCAGAAGCTCACCCTTTTGGCTTAATTTGTAACGCTCCTGATTGTACGCGATGTATGCGTTGTAAAGAAAACGAAGGATGCCTTGGTCGCTGCGAACTTTGCTCTCCTGCTCTTTCGTCAGCCTTAGCTCGGTTTTGTACGCTTTGAACAAAATAGCTCACCTCCTTTTCTTTGACTTAAAACATGCGTATATTATACCACCTTTCAGTTGGTTTTATCTCAAAATTGGGAACTTAATTGGACTCCTGCTGGATTGCGGTATTCTGATTTATTTGATATTAGTGAATCATGAAAGGAATTCAGCGCGAATACAGGATCCAATCGGAGGATTGATGTTTTCCAGTCGTGGGCTATTCCATTTTCGACCATGAAAGAGATTCGAATGGTCGGGAATTGATTTACAAAAGATAATAACATCAAAAAAGATCTATCTTCTGGATAGGTCTTTTTTGATTTGATTTATGGAAAGAAAAATAGAATAATTATCTTATGATTTGTTTTTAAACGAAAGGAGTGGTAATTATGAGAGAGATGCAGGAAGTAATTATAGAGTTATGGGGATGGGCAGATGATGGCGACTTTGAAATTGCCCATCAGAAGGCCGATGAGTTGTTAATTGAGGCATTGGAAATTGCCTCAGAGAAGGGAGTGGAAGACTATGAAGTGGAGGCAATAAAGACCGCCTACCACGAAGTCGGAAAGTTTTATTCATAAAAAAGGAGCGAGGAAACTCGCTCTTTTTTTTATAATTGATTTACAAGAACTTTCATAATATTCATGACAAGTCTTGGTGGGATTCCTTCGCCAATCACCTTTCTGATGAAACTGTCATTTGCCCAATTAGGTATTGGCCAATTTAAAGGAAGCGACATCACTATTAGAAGTTTATATATTGATAACACACGAGGATTTGAATAGGGTGTTTGCCCGTTTTCGTCCATATAAGGATTCCATGGATGAACACATGCCAGTGAGGATATTATTCCGTTATTTTGTGTTATTGTCCTACAAGGACTATCCCAACTGATACCATCTATGAATTGGTAATGACATGTTATCCGCAAATGTTGAGCTATTATCAATCTTAGTCATACATACTTCTCCCTTTTTAGAGTTTTCTTTCTACCACACAAATCGTATCATTATGCCAGCCACCGTGAGGGACAAGTAAAATCCTTTGAATTTCAAATCCATATTTCTGCCCAATTCCACCACTGTTCCAACCGAACGTAATAACCTTCCCACTACTTTTTACAATGCGGGAAATTTCTTTTTTATGGTTTGTCCAAAAAGACGCTTGCGTGGTTTTTGTGGTCACTTCATATCCAAAATCTTTATAACATTCACTAACCTGTCGTGGCGAATAGGGCGGGTCGTACAGAACACCATCAACAGAAGCATCTGTGAATAATTTTAAAAATTCCAAAGCATCCATGTGGTAATCTGTGTTATATTCTGGATTCAAGTCGTTTGTTACGCTTGCAAATTTATTTTTATTTGCAAAGGGGTCAATCCAAGTTTTCCCTTGCTCGACTTCTTCCAATAAGAGTTTTTTGATAGGAGCAATGTCAAATGTATTTTTGTTTGGCATTGCCCAGATTCTTTCCATTTTCATATTTCAGATTTCCATGGGCATCCAAGAAAAAGCCATTGAATAAAATTTGTTGCTTCTCTTTGTGTAAGGAAAACTGTTTCAATATCTCCTTTTTCTGTAATTCGTTCCCTCTGAATTCCTTTTTTTGTCAAAATCAAAGAGAAATTTTCTTCTTTGTCTGGGAAATTTCGTTTAATATCGAACCTGTCATTGAAAGTATCGTGTTGCGAAACAATATGGCAAATTTCCAGTTTATGTTTATTTTCCTTTTTTCCTAAAGAGAATTGAATTTCCCACGGGAAGTCGCTTTTACGAATCTGAGAAGCAATTTTCTCCGCTACATTTGTAATCTTTATTTGCGTTTGTAAGTAATCCAACTTTAATTCCAGTTTCCAGTACATAGTTGACTGCCGATATTTTTCATCAATCATGGAAGAATAAATAAACTGCGGATAGGTAAAAGATACTGGAATATCATTTTTGAGATGGGTGAGAATTTCTACCATGATTTCTCTGTATAATGTGGTCATTTGCATTCATCCTTTCTTTAAGAAAATAGATTTTTGAATTTTGAAATGATTGTTGGTTTTTCAATGCCAAGTTTTGCAAGTTCATCTTGGTTTAAGATAAGGGAAGTTCCGCTTATTCCAAGACAAAGTTTACTTGGCAACTCGTTGTTCATTTTTTCTACAATTTTTATATCATTCATATCCACAAAGACTCTTCCATCTTTATGGAAAGAAAAGAAATCTTTTGATGTTATCCAATATTTCTCCAATTCTTGTATTTTGGTCTTTCCTACAACTTCTTCTGAATAAATGTCTTTAATAAAGTCAAGTTCTGGCATATATTGAGGGATTACCCCTAAAGATTCTTGACAGATATCTCGTAAAACAGAAGAAGATAATCTAAATATATCTGGGAAATAATCTTCACTTCCTCTTTCCATTTCTTCTTCCATCTCATAAACGTTTTTATTCATTCTATGGACAAATTCAAGGAATAACCGTGGAGAAAAAGAATTACAAAACTCATTAAATTTTTTCGTGCCAAGAATTAAATCCTTGGGGGAAACAACTGTTTTTGGATTGAAGCAAATGCACCGTTTAGATAAATCCTTACTAAGAGAGGAAATATCATTGCTTGTAATAATAACTAAGGGAGATTCATTGGGGTTTAATAATTCATAACTATCTCTTTTTAGAATCTTTCCTGCATGATTATTCCATTGATTCCCTGCTAAATCTTGAATAAAAATAGGTAAACCAACTTGGTATGCCTTGATTTTTCCCAGTAACTCTGTTGTTGTAAATTTATTTGATGTATAGAAAGAAAAATCAGAATATGTTTTTCCGCACATCAATGTACGGGCTACTTTTGTCATAGATGTTTTAGTAGTGCTTGCTTCACCATAAATAATTCCATACATAGGGAAACAGTGTATGGAATATCCATTTTTATCAGCGCATCTTCTGAGTCGCGTTATATAAGGAGAAGAGAAGGAATAGCAAATAAGTTTCCAGACAATACTTTGAGCTTCTTGTCCACCTTCTGGAAAAGAAAGAAACGAATCCATATAATTCTGTAAATTTATTAAATCATCTTTTATTGTCTTGTTTGGCGAATCTTTTTCTGCACGTTCTTTAAGACTTATGTCGTTTAGAAAAACATCGTCTTTATTTTCATCAATAATAAGTTGAGGATAAGCTTGTTGGGCTTCTTTTTCTTTTCGTGTTTTTATTATAATGCGATTCATTGCGGAAATAATATCACTGGAAGAATAAGAAGCTTTTCCTTCTTTTAGTTTTGGAGATGGCATTTCATCTATTAATTTCATTTTGAAATTTGGTTCAAAATTTTGAAGTTCTTGTGGAAAATTAACTTTCACCGCTGGCACTTCAACCGTCACAATTTTTTCTTTTTCAACATAAGCCAAAATAGGAATTTCTTTTTCTGTTACTTCTTTCGTTGTTGCATTAAGTTTTGAAACATTCAATTCCAATGAACTGTTAGCTTTGCTTTCTTCAAAATATAAAGACATCGCTTTGAATGCTTCCATATCATCTTCAAAAGCAACGGAAAATTCTCTTTGTTCTTTTCCGAATGCTCTTTGCGTGAAGTTAGCAGAACCGATAACTACCAAAGTTTTCCCAGAAGCACCAGACAAAATATAAATTTTCTCGTGCGAAACTTGTTCTTTCAAAAGATAAAGGTTTAATCTTTTTTCTTTTTCCATTTCTATAAGTTCATTAAATCGCTTACTTTTTTTTACAAGATTAACACTGTATTTTTGAGCATGAATCAAAGCAGGCATTTTACCTGTTAAAACTTCACTTGCGCCAAAAATAATTTCTGTATGCGTAAATCTTTGTGCTACATCATAAATTTTGTCAAAGCTTGTACTGTAAGTAATCATGCGTAGCGTATCATATTTTTCTGCATCAAAAATTTCATCAAATGATTTTGTTTTCATTTGATGAAATGTTGCCGTAGCTACCATGATTCCTGAATTTTTATCCATTTAAACTTTCCCCTTTCTCATTAACCTGCGACCTTTCAGTTTATTACTTATGTTTTTAAGCGTTTGGATTTTCTCTTCTTTAAAATATTATTGTTTATTTTTTTGAAATTTACTCTTTTATTATACAACATAAAATATGATTTATTTTTA
>ERZ773022.2102-NODE-2102-length-12421-cov-6.943231_pt1 | contig 12421 bp, 10 predicted proteins | sample MGYA00580839_ERZ773022 | MGnify/ENA primary metagenome ERZ773022 (study PRJEB29015, sample SAMEA2738020) | human oral metagenome | biome: human oral; feature: human-associated habitat; material: dental | place: China | collected 2044 ... | reverse complement strand
TACCGACTAAGTCATTAACTGCCTTTGCCACCCCTAGTATAGCATATCTGACTGTTTGTGTGCAAGTCGTTCTTCAGCGCCCTTTGGGCTTGACTTCTTGGACTTTCATAGTAAGCTATACGCACAAACGTCCACTTTGTGGACATTGTGCGCCGCCCTTACATGAAAGTAGCCAATCAGTCTACGCCCGTTGGACTTGACTTCTTGGGCTTTCATAGTACAATAATATCGGCTGTCTTTATTTTGATGAGGAGAGATTATATGAAGATTCAAGGTTTGACAGATGAAGAGGTGCGCGCGTCGCGCGAGCGGCACGGTACGAACGGCATCACGGAGCAGAAGGGCGAGGGCTTCTGGGAGAAGCTCAAGGGGAGCTTTGACGATCCGATCATCAAGATTCTCTGCGTGGCGCTCGCCATCAATGTCGTCTTCGCGATCCTCGGGCAGGTCGCATGGTACGAGTCCGTGGGCATCGCGCTCGCCGTGATCCTCGCGACGACGGTCGCGACGTATTCGGAGTATCAGAACGAGAATGCGTTCCAGAAGCTGCAGGAGGAAGCGTCGCTGATCAAGTGTAAGGTGTACCGCAACGGCACGCTGACGGAGATTCCCATCGACGAGATCGTCATGGGCGATTTCGTGCTGCTGCAGACGGGCGACAAGATCCCGGCAGACGGCGTGATCTGCGACGGCTCGATCCAGGTCGATCAGTCGGTATTGAACGGCGAGGCGAAGGAAGCGGCGAAGACGCCGGCGGCAGAGGGCGATACGGAAGCGGAGAAAAGCTCGGACTTCCTCCACCCGCACAAGGTGTTCCGCGGCGCCGTCGTCTGCGGCGGCAATGCTGTGATGCGCACGACGACGCTCGGCGACAAGACGCTCTACGGCAAGATCGCAGGCGAGCTTCAGGCGGACGAGGATCGCGATACGCCACTCAAGGTGAAGCTCTCGAACCTCGCGCATCAGATCAGCAACTTCGGCTACATCGGCGGCGTGGCGATCGCCATCGCCTTCATGTTTCAGCGCCTCGTCATCCACAACGGCTTCGATATGGCACGAATCCTCGCATACTGTTCGAATTGGCTCGTCGTCGCGCATGACCTCGTCGACGCCGTCATGCTCGCCGTCATCATCATCGTCGTCGCCGTGCCCGAGGGTCTGCCCCTGATGATTGCCATCGTCTCGGCGCAGAACATGGGCAAGATGCTCAAGGACAACGTGCTCGTGCGGAAGATCTCGGGCATCGAGACGGCGGGCAGCTTGAACCTCCTTTTCAGTGACAAGACGGGTACGATCACGAAGGGACAGCTCGAAGCCGTCGCCTTCGTCGACGGCGCAGGCACGCAGTATGCCGCTTACAGCGAGCTGGGCGCGGGACTCAAGAAGCTCGTGAACCTCAGCGTGCGCTACAATACGAGCGCCGTCATCAACGGCAGGGAAGCCGTCGGCGGCAATGCGACGGAGCGTGCGATCTTCGGCTTCGTCGCGGCAGACAGCGCGGCGATGGACGAGAAGGTCAAGAACGCCGTGCCGTTTAACAGCAAGAACAAGTATTCTTTGTCCGAGGTCGCAGGCGAGTACAGCGTGACCTTGGCGAAGGGCGCACCCGAGAAGATCCTCGCGCTCTGCGACTCGTATTACGATGCGAACGGCGAGAAGAAGCCGCTGACGAATAGGGCGGCGATCACGGACTGCATCGATGCCCTTGCTGCGCGTGCCATCCGCGTGCTGGCGCTCGCCGTCTATGAGGGCGCGATTCCTGCGGACGGCACGCTTCCTGCGAGCGGTCTCGTCTTCGTCGGCGCAGTCGGCATCCGCGACGAGGTGCGTCCCGAGTCCGTCGAGGCGATCCGCCGCGTGCACAGCGCGGGCGTGCAGGTCGTCATGATCACGGGCGACCGCCAGGACACGGCGAGCGCCATCGCGAAGGAGGCGGGACTTCTCTCGCGTGATGACGATGTCGCGATGACGAGTGACGAGCTTGCCGCGCTCGACGATGCGGCGGTCAAGGAGCTTCTGCCGCGCCTTCGCGTCGTGGCGCGTGCGCTTCCGACGGACAAGAGCCGCCTCGTGCGCCTCGCGCAGGAGATGAACCTCGTCGTCGGCATGACGGGCGACGGCGTCAACGACTCGCCCGCCCTGAAGAAGGCGGACGTCGGCTTCGCCATGGGAAGCGGCACGGAAGTCGCGAAGGAGGCGAGCGACATCGTCATCCTCGACGACAACTTCAAGTCGCTCGCGCGTGCGATCCTCTACGGGCGCACGATTTACAACAGCATAAGGAAGTTCATCGTGTTCCAGCTGACGATCAACGTCGCGGCTGTCATGATTTCTTTCGCTGCGCCCCTTCTCGGCATGGAGACGCCGCTTTCCATCACGCAGTTCCTCTGGATCAACCTCGTCATGGATACGCTCGCGGCGCTCGCCTTCGGCGGCGAGCCGGCTCTGCGCCGCTTCATGGACGAGAAGCCCAAGCAGCGCGATGAAAGCATCATCAGCAAGTACATGGTGTCTTCCATCGGCGTCGGCTCTCTTTGGTGCTTCGCGCTGAGCCTATACTTCCTCATGAGCGGCGCGGCGCACGCATACTTCCGCCCCGACGAGGCGAATCACTACCTGCTGACGGGCTACTTCGCGTTCTTTATCTTCATGGCGGTGTTCAATGCGTTCAACGCACGCACCGACTCGAAGAATCTCTTTGACAATATCTCGCACAATCCGGGCTTTTTGCGCGTCATGGGTCTGATCGTCGTAATCCAGGTCGCCATGACGTACCTCGGCGGCGAGATCCTGCATTGCTACGGCCTGACGCTCACGGAGTGGGCGTTCGTGCTCGGCATGGCGGTGACGATCGTGCCGATCGATCTGCTGCGCAAGATGGTCGCAGGCAAGGCGTAATTCAATATTTGCAAGGCGGCGTCGGTGGAGAGCATCGACGCCGCCGCTCTATACTCTACGGGAGGGAAAAGCATGGGTATGAACATCAGCAAGGGACAGAAAGCCGATCTGACGAAGAACAATGCGGGGCTTCGGAGCGTGCTCGTCGGCATGGGCTGGCAGGCGAATTCTGCCATCGACCTCGACACGGCGGCGTTTTTGCTCGGCGCGGGGGGGAAAGTCGCGGGCGATGCAGACTTCGTGTTCTACGGCAACGCGCGTCATGCTTCGGGTGCGGTCGAGCATATCGCTGCGCCTTCGGGCGGCGACAAGCAGCAGGTGCGCGTCGATCTCGCCGCCGTTCCCGCGTCGGTCGAAAAAATCGCCGTGACGGCGACGATCTACGATGCGGACGCCAGGCGGCAGAATTTCTCCCAGGTCGCGGGCGCGTACATCCGCGTTCTCGATGCGGCGAACGGCGCGGAGCTTCTGCGCTACGATCTCGGGCAGGGCTTCTCCGTGGAGACGGCGATCGTCGTCGGCGAGCTGTACCGCTACAAGGGCGAGTGGAAGTTCAGCGCCGTCGGTGCGGGATTCAGCGGCGGCTTGGAGGCGCTGTGCAAAAACTTCGGCGTCGAGGTCGGCGAGGGGCAGGGAGACGCGCCCACCGCACCGCCTGCGCCGCCGACCGCACAGCCGCGTCCTGCCGCACCACCCGCGCCGCCGGCATCGCCCGCCGCGCCGCCCGCACAGCGTCCGCCGCTGAATCTCGGCAGGCCTGGCGCTGCGCCCGCCCCTGCGCCGCACCAGCCGCTGAACCTCGGCAGACCCGGCGGCGCACCGCCTGTGCCGCCTGTACCGACTGCCGCGCCGCCCGTGCAGCCGCCGACCGCGCCGAAGAAGGTCGAGCTCAAGAAGGGGCAGAAGGTCAGCCTCGTCAAGGGCGGCGGCGGACTCGGCGAGATCTCCATCAACCTCAACTGGCATCAGCAGCCGCAAACGAAGAAGCAGGGGCTTCTCGCCTCCATTTTCGGCGGCGGGGGAGGAGCGGGCGGCATCGACCTCGATCTCGGCTGCCTCTACGAGCTGCAGGACGGCGAGATCGGCTGCGTGCAGGCGCTCGGCAATGACTTCGGCAGCCTTTCGCGCCGCCCCTGGATCGCGCTCGACGGCGACGACCGTACGGGAAGCAATGCTGCCGGCGAGACGCTTCGCGTCAACGGCAAGATGGCATCGAAGATCAAGCGCATCCTCGTCTACACGTTCATCTACGAGGGCGTTGCCAACTGGCAGCAGGCGGACGGCGTCGTGACCGTCAAGTGCCCGGGCAGCCCCGACATCATCGTGCGCATGGACGAGTACGGCTCGTCGAAGGCGATGTGCGCGATCGCCATGCTCGAAAACATCAACGACACCTTCAGCGTCGAGAAGCTCGTGCATTTCTTCAGCGGACATAAGAGCATGGACAAGGCTTATCACTGGGGTCTGCGCTGGGAGCCGGGCAGCAAGGACTGAGCGTGCAGGATTTCGCCGCGGGCAGCCGCTTTGCTTCGACGGAAGGCGATGGGCGCATGAAGGAATTTTCATCAAAGCCATGAAGGGAAAAGGCGGCGGTAGGGCGAATTATTTTAATCAAGGAAAACTGTTTTCATGGAGCGGCGCTCGCAAGGCGGCTGCTCCGCATGAGATATTCTTAGCGCAAGGAGAAATCGAGGAGGCAGGCACATGGGTGTGAATCTGCAAAAAGGACAGAAGGTAAACTTGAAGAAGTCGGACGGTCAGGCGCTCTCGCGCATCCGCATCGGGCTCGGCTGGGATCCCGTCGAGCAGAAGAAAGGCGGGCTTTTCGGCTCGATCTTCGGCGGTTCTGCGCCCGACATCGACTGCGACGCGAGCGTGATCGTCTGCAAAGGCGGCCGCCTCTCGGGGAAGGGTGATGTCGTCTACTTCGGCAACCTCAAGCATTCGTCGGGCGCGATCGTCCATACGGGCGACAACCTCACGGGAGAGGGCGACGGCGACGATGAGCAGATCCTCGTCGACTTGACGGCTGTGCCCCAAGATTATGACAAACTTGTCTTCGTCGTCAACATCTACGACTGCGAGTCGAGAAAGCAGGACTTCGGCATGATCGCGAACGCCTTCATCCGTATATGCGACGAGCGGACAGGCGAGGAGTTTTGCCGCTACAACCTCTCGGAGAGCTACGCGGGCATGACGGCGATGATCTTCGGCGAGATCTACCGCTATAACGGCGAGTGGAAGTTCAATGCCATCGGACAGGGCACGAAGGACAAGGGACTGAACGAGCTGGCGCGGCGCTATCAGTAAGACATCATGCCATTGCGGCTTGATATAGGGAACGGTTCGTTTGTTCCCATGAGGCGGCACGATATGTGCCTGGACAGGAAAATCGCCCGCTATGCCGCGCTTTTCGACCGTGCGGCTGCAGGCGGCTTCCGCATGTACGCATAAGGAGGAATCTTCATGGCAATCAGTTTGAAAAAGGGACAGAAAGTTGATCTGACGAAGGGCAATCCGGGTCTCTCGAAGCTCCTGATCGGCCTCGGCTGGGATACGAACAAGTACGACGGCGGCTCCGACTTCGACCTCGACGCCTCGGCGTTCCTTCTCGGGCCGAACGAGAAGGTCACGAGCGATGCGGATTTCGTTTTCTACGGCAACCTCAAGCACGCGTCGGGCGCTGTCGAGCATACGGGCGACAACCTCACGGGCGAGGGCGAGGGCGACGACGAGCAGATCAAGGTCGATCTCTCGAAGGTGCCGGCTTCCATCGACAAGATCGATTTCACGGTCACGATCTACGAGGCCGATGAGCGCAAGCAGAACTTCGGCCAGGTGTCGAACGCCTTCATTCGCGTTGTCAACGAGGTGACGGGCGAGGAACTCATCCGCTTCGACCTCGGCGAGGACTTCTCCATCGAGACGGCGGTCGTCGTCGGCAGGCTCTACCGCCAGGGTGCGGAGTGGAAGTTCAACGCCATCGGCGCGGGCTACAGCGGCGGCCTCGGCGCACTCGGCAAGGCTTACGGCGTCAACGTATAAGCGCATTCTTTTGTTGGACAAGCCTTTCCCCGGGGGAAGGCGAGAGAAGGGGGCTGTGCATAAGTCTCTCGGACTCGTGCACAGCTTCTTCCATCGAAAGGGGTGCGATGATGGAATACAAGATCTTATATCCTGAGGCTTTTCCCGTGGTCGAGTGCTCGCTGCGCCACGGCGAGGCGATCAAGGCGGAATCCGATGCGATGATCGCGATGGATGCGACGGTCGATGTCGAGGGCAAGATGGAAGGCGGCGTGCTCGGCGGCATCATGCGCCGCGTCTTCACGGGCGAGAGCTTCTTCCTGCAGCGGCTCGTCGCCTCGCGCGGCGCGGGCAAGGTGCTCTTCGGACATCCGCTGCCCGGCGGCATCATGGACGTCGCCTTGGACGGCTCCTACGGCATGATCGTGCAGAAGGGCGGCTTCCTCGCGGCGGAGGAGACGATCAACGTCGACTCGAAGATGCAGGGACTCATGCAGGGATTCTTCTCGCAGGAGGGCTTCTTCCTCTTGAAGCTCACGGGCACGGGCATCGCCTTCTTGAGCAGCTACGGCGTCATTCACGTGCTGAACCTCGAAGCGGGCGAGGAGGTCATCGTGGACAATGGCCACCTCGTCGCATGGCCCGATTACATGAACTACAAGATCGAAAAGGCGTCGAACGGCTGGATTTCGAGCGTCATGTCGGGTGAATGCCTCGTGTGCCGCTTCCGCGGGCCCGGTCCCGTGCTCATCCAGACGAGGAATCCGTCGGGCTTCGAGACGTGGATTCAGGAGATCGTGAGAAAGGGAGGAAAATGACATGGCGGTGAATCTTTCCAAGGGACAGCGCGTGAGCCTCGACAAGGGCATGACGATGGCGCTCGTCGGCCTCGGCTGGGACGTCAACCAGTACGACGGCGGCGCGGACTTCGACCTCGACGCCTCGGCGTTCCTCTTGGGCGCGAACGGCAAGGTGCGAAAGGACGAGGACTTCATCTTCTACGGCAACCTCGACAGCCCGGACGGCTCGGTGCATCATACGGGCGACAATCTCACGGGCGAGGGCGAGGGCGACGACGAGGTTCTGACGATCGACTTTACGAAAGTACCGCCCGACGTCGACAAGATCGCCATCACCGTGACGATTTACGAGGCGCAGGTACGCAAGCAGAATTTCGGACAGGTGTCGAACGCCTACGTGCGCGTCGCGCGCATGGCGAACGCGCAGGATATGCAGGGCACGGAGGTTCTGCGCTTCGATCTCATGGAGGAGTTCTCCGTCGAGACGGCGCTCGTCGTCTGCGAGATCTATCGGCACAACGGCGAGTGGAAGTTCAACGCGGTCGGCGCGGGCTATCAGGGCGGCTTGGAAGCCCTTTGCCGCGCGTACGGCGTGAATGTCTGACAAAGCACTGGAAAAAAACGGGAGGCCTTGCGCCTCCCGTTTTTGGGGTTTTCTTTTCGGCAATTTCTGGGCGCGGCTCTGAAGTGGAGTTCCGAGCCGCGTGCGGGAGTCTGCCGAAATCCGACGCAGGAGGCGGATGCGATGGAAAGGGAACAGGCGAGGGGCGAAAGCGCAATGGACACGGCGGGCGGCTCCTTGGCGGCGCTGCCGAAGTTCATCGACCTCGGCGCGTTCGCGCCCGAGTGCGAGAACAGCTTCGCCGTCGCCGCATCGCCTGAGGCAAAGGTGCGCGTGACGGCGGAGATCGCGGATGCACGCGTTTCTCCCGAGGTCTTGCCGGCGGGGGCGGGCGGCTTCCTTCTGACGCTTCCCGCGATGCGCGCCGGCTCGGTCGTCTACGGCGCTCTCACCATGCGCTCGGCGAGCGAGGAGCGGCGCATATTCATCGCGTGCGAGGCGCGTGCGGGTGCGCCGGAAAGACGCGCGAGAAGCCCCGAGCCGCCGCTTCCTCAGCTCGTGCGCGGCGAGCGGCTGCGGCTGGCGGGAAGCGAGAAGCTCGCCCTCCACTATGAGGACGAGGGCCGCGAGCTAGGCGTCGAGGTCGACGCCTACGTGTTCCGCCTCTATGCGGGCGGGCGCGTACATGGCGACGAGGATCTGATCTTCTTCGGCAACGCGCGCGCGGACGATGACAGCATTGAAGTGAATGCGGCGGGCGACATCGGTGCGAGTGTCGACGTCGCCAAGGTCGGCGCGGCCGTCGAGCGCCTCGTCCTGTGCTTCTCGGTCTACGACGACGGCACGGGCAGGGATTTCTCGCATGTGCGTGCGCCGCGCCTGACGCTCGCGGAGGACGGCGTGCCGAAGTACAGCTTTCATCTCGACGGCCTGCGGCGCGAGAAGACGGTGAACGCGGCGGAGATTTACCGCCATCGCGGCGCATGGAAGCTCAAGCTCGTCGGCGCAGGCTACGAGGCGGGACTGGCGAGACTCTGCGAGGACTACGGACTCAGCGTGGAATAGAGAGGGGCACGGGAAGCCGTGCTTCCTGAAGATGGAGGTTTACCATGAATGGAAGATAGGGAAATCTTGCAGTACAAGGTGGGCGGGCTTCTCTACATGCCCGCCTACCAAGAGAACATCGTGGAGAAGATTCGTCGGCAGAAAAATGAGCATCTGACGGCCATCTGCTTCTGTCTGGAGGACGCGATCGGCGATATGGCGGTCGCCGATGCCGAGCGAGTCCTGCGCACGAATCTCGCGGAGCTCAAGGAGGTCTATGCAGAAGAGGAGGGCGGGAAGCCGCTGCTCTTCGTGCGCGTGCGCACCGCCGATCACATGGAGCATTTTCTCGACTTCGTGGGCGCGGCGGGTGACATTCTGACAGGCTACGTCCTGCCCAAGGTGAATCTCGGCAATGTAGAAGCCTACATGGAGCTGATGCGATCGGTCAATGACGGTGCGGCGAAGAAGCGCTACCTCATGCCCGTCCTCGAAAGTCCTTCCATCGCCGACATCAAGAGCCGCGCCGCCGTCCTCGGCGAGCTCAAGGCGATCTTCGACGCACACAGGGAATACGTGCTGAACATCCGCGTCGGCGGCAACGATTTCAGCAATCTCTACGGCGTGCGCCGCTCGATTGCGCATACAATCTATTCGGTTGGCGTCGTGCGGGACATCCTCGTGGACATTCTGAACATCTTCGCGCGCGACTACGTGGTCTCGGGTCCCGTCTGGAACTATTTCGGCGAGGATCCTGCGGGGCTTTGGGCAAAGGGGCTGAAAAGGGAACTGGAATACGACCGCATGAACGGCTTCATCGGCAAGACGGTCATCCATCCCGCCCAGCTGCCCTTTGTGTTCGACAGCCTGCGCGTGCGGCGCGCGGACTATGAGGATGCACGCATGATCCTCGACTGGAAGGATGCGCGCGCGGGCGTCCGGAAGAGCTGGGACGGCACGCGTATGAACGAGGTCAAGACCCATGGAAAATGGGCGGCGCGTATCATGGCGCTCGCCGAGATCTACGGGGTAAAGGAAGAGGAGACGCACGCCTGAGGAGGGATATCCATGCGCGTATGGTTCAATCGTTGGTTCAGCACGGCATATCATCTGATCACGCTGATGCGTGCGGGCGCGCCCGACGGCACTGTCTTCGTCGGGTCATCGCCGAACCCGCATATGCTCTACCGCCTCGTCTGCGATGAATGGGAGGAGGAGCCGGCGCTGCCCCAGGGGGAGGAGTATGCCGCGTTCGCCCTGCGCTTTTGCAGGGAGCATGCCATTGACGTGTTCTTCCCGCGCCATGCGCTCACAGAGCTTGCGCGGCATCGGGACGCATTCCGCGCGCAGGGGACGATCCTTGCGACGGGGGCGGCGGAGATGATGGCGCTCCTCGATGACAAGGCGGCGGCGTACGAATTCTTTGCCGCGCGCATGCCCGCGCTCGTCCCCCCCTACCGCGTGGCGCACAGCTATGAGGAGTTCGTCGCGGCGTATGAGGAGCTGCGTCCCCTCTGCGCGCGCGTCTGCTACAAGCTGACGCAGGACGAGGGGGCGCGGACGTTCCGCGTCATCGACGACCGTATCGCAGAGGCGGGGGCGGTCTGGTCGAAGCCCGGCACAAAGCTGACATGGGAGATGGCGCAGAAAATTATGCGCGGCTATGATTTCTCCGTTCCGTTCCTCCTGATGCCCTATCTCGACGGGCGGGAGATCAGCGCGGACTGCCTGCAGACGGCGGCGGGACCGATCGTCATCCCGCGTTTCAAGACCGACCACCGCTACTCGGAGGTATGCTTCGATGCGGACATCATGGCGCTCTGCAAGGAGGTCATGCAGCATCTGCAGATCGACGTGCCCATCAACATCCAGCTGCGGAGCGACGGCACGCGCTACTTCCTGCTTGAGGTCAATCCGCGCATGTCGGGCGGGCTGCAGCTCTCCTGCCTCGCCTCGGGGATCAATGTGCCCGCGATTGCGCTCAGCCGCCTCGTCGGCATGGAGCTGCCGTGGGCGTATCCGGAGCACGGCGGTGTGCGGCGCGTGGCGAACCTCGAGACACCGCAGCTGCTCGAAGGATGAGGGGGATGCAGATGGACTATACGGCGGACATGGTGCTGCGCGTGGCGCAGCGGCACAGGAATGAGAAGCGCGGCTACCTGCTCGTCAACCCCCTGCAGGGAAAGCATATGCCCGTGCCGCCGCACGCCGCACTCGACATGATGGCGGCGCTCGGCAGGCGCGTTGCCGCACAGCATCCCGAGGCGCGGCTCGTCATCGGCTTTGCCGAGACGGCGACCGCGATCGGCGGCATCGTTGCAGAGGAGATCTCCCCCTCCTGTACCTACATCCAGACGACGCGCGAGAAGCCGGCGGACGTCTCCCGATGGATCGAGTTCATGGAGGAGCACAGCCACGCGCCCGAGCAGCGGCTTGCTGCCGATGCATTGGAGGAGGCGCTCGCGCGGACGGATACGGTCGTCTTTGTGGACGACGAGCTCTCGACGGGCAGGACGCTCTGCAACATCATTGTGCAGATGCGGGCGGCACTGCCCGCCCTCTGCGGAAAGAAGCTCGTGGCGGCGTCGCTCCTGAACCGCCTGACCGAGGCGGATACGGTGCGGCTGCGCGCGCACGGTGCGGAGAGCATCGCGCTCCTGCACCTGCCGGAGGGGGACTATGAGGCGCGCGCGGCGGGGATTGCCGCACACGCACCGGAGGTCTGCGCCCCCGAGGGGGCGATTCCCTGCCGGCGGCTCGTGCTGCCCTCGTGCAGGACGCCGCGCACGGGCGTCACGATCGGGGACTACATGGCACACTGGCGGGAGGAGGGGCATCGTCTCGCCGCGTCCCTGCCGTGGGGGGCGGGGGAGCGCGTGCTCGTCCTCGGGACGGAGGAGTGCATGCTGCCGGGGCTGCTCATTGGCAGGGCGGTCGAGGAGCGCGGCGCGACTCATGTCTGCTTTCATGCGACGACGCGCAGCCCCATCGGTATCGCAACGGCGGAGGGCTATCCGATCCGTGCGGGATGGCAGCTGCAGAGCTTTTACGAGGCGGGGCGCACGACCTACATCTACAATTTGGAGCCGTATGACCACGTGCTCATCGTGACGGATGCGGCGCAGGCGACGGAGGACGGCGTGCAGAGCCTCCTCGCCGCACTCGGTAGGAGCGGCAGCACGGACATCGTCTGCCTGACGATGGGCGGCGCATAGGTGTGGAAGGGATGAATAGGAGGGAGCGGACGATGTTCAGCAGCTATCGCGCGGAGGATGTGACCATCCTCCTGAAGGACATCACGGGGTGCATCGACCCCCTGCCGACGGCGGAGCGGGAACGTCTCATCCAGTCGGGGCATCACTACTCGGAGATGCTGCCGCTGGAATACGAGCCGACGGAGAAATATCTGGAGGCGTATGCCGACGCACTCGCGCGCTATGCGGGGATCACGGCGCAGGCGACGGCACGTCTCGCGGAGCAGATCTATGCGGAAAAGGGCGCGGATGCCGCGCTCGTCTCGCTCGCGCGCGCGGGCACGCCACTGGTCGGCGAGCCCCGCCGTGTCGGGGGCGTCGAGATGGTTCCCGCGACGTTCCTGTGGCGCAGTGCCCGCCCGGGGACGGCCTGCGTGGCGCTCCACCTCAATTCCCTCACCGACAACCACCGCGAGGATCTGCGTCCGGCCCTCATGGAACCGGTGGGGGCGACCGGCTGGTGGGCGCTTTGCTGCCTGCTGCCCAGCGACGGGGGGCTGAGCTACCAGGTCGTCGAGTCCGCCTCGCCCATCCCATCCTGTACCGGCCGCACCAGGGACGGGTGGCTGGCCTTCCACATGGCCGGACTGGCAGACCCCCACTGCCCGGGCGCCATCGCCAACGGGCGCGCGATGCCCGCCTCGTTGTGGCACGGGCCCTCGGCGCGCGCCCACCCGGACTGGGCGCGCGCCCATGGGCCGGACGCGGCGGGGTCCGGGGTGGAGATTGTGGAGGCCGTGCGCAGCCGGGGCGGCGGCTGCGGGGCCCGTTCGGTGGAACTCGTCCGGGGCGTCGGGCGGGGCGGCGCCGGTCAGGAGCCCGGTGTCCTCGTGCTCTTC
>ERZ773022.2100-NODE-2100-length-12426-cov-3.531323_pt1 | contig 12426 bp, 10 predicted proteins | sample MGYA00580839_ERZ773022 | MGnify/ENA primary metagenome ERZ773022 (study PRJEB29015, sample SAMEA2738020) | human oral metagenome | biome: human oral; feature: human-associated habitat; material: dental | place: China | collected 2044 ... | reverse complement strand
GCACGGAGTCGACGTGTGGGGCAAGCAGAAACCCATCGTCCAAAAGACGACCCTTCCGTGCCGATAAAAGGAGCACCAGTGAAACGACCGTTCGTCATCGTCGCCGTGTTGTGCGCGGCGTGCGGATCCGACCATGAAGCCACGCCGCGCCCCTCGTCGTCTGTCTCGGCAAGAACGTACACCGCGTCAACGCGGCCGACGCCAAGCACGCCAGAGGCCCCGCCCTCCGTCAGCGACGGCGACGACGGGCACGGAACGGGGAACCGCGCCCCGGTTCCCCGCGGAGTGTCGGCCCGGCAGTGGCGCCAAAACTGGCGCGCGGCAGGCGACGTCGCGTCAAACTACTGGCAGGCGCGCCAACGCTGGGACAAACCATACGGCGCGTGGATGAAAACGACGCGAAAGTACTCGACGGCCGCGATGGCGGCGGCCGACAGGGACTACCTGAACTCGTACGAGTTCCACAAAACCGCTCGGCAAATGGACAGCGAAGGCATGTCCTGCACAGGCACTGCCTGGCCCGAACAGTCCTGGGTGACCGACAAGGAGCCGGCGACGGCCGACCAGCTCACCCTCGCGCTGCCCGCCCGTCAAGAATGCGTGTGGGGATCCAGCGAGGACGTGAGCAAGCGCCGCCGACTCTACGACACGTCCCCCGGCAGAGACGGGTACAACGTCGAGATCGTCGCTTTCCGCATGAAAAAAGTTGGCGGGAAATGGAAGGTCGACGCGTGGGGGCACATCGACCTTCCACAAGGAGCCGACGCCGACTGAACGCTCCGGAGCACCCGTACGCAGACGGTTACAGCCTCGGCGGGCTTGTTGCGCACGACCAAGACCGGGCGGCACACATCCCCGACATGATTAAGAAACTCGTTCTTCCCGCCGCCGTCGCACTGGCCTGCGGCGCATGGTGGGCGCTTGTCGTCTACGTCGCCTCGACGTGGCACATCGCCCCATACGCCGCGACCGTCGCTTTCCCAACGATCGCCCTTCTGGTCTACTACCCCCAGGCCAGACGCATGAAAACGTACTGGGCCGCGAACTGGGCGGTCGCCGCCGTCGCGATCCCCCAGTTCTCCTACCTGGCGATGGCCGTCGGCCTCGCCTACGGATGGATCGGCCTCTCCTCGGGCCGCCACCTGACCTGGAACCGACCGGAAAAGTAACTACCAGTTTATATGGCCAATTCGTGCGCGGATGGCCCCGCCAGAAAGAGAAAGGAAGATCCAAAATGGAGATCACCGAAAACTTCGAAACTACCCTCAAGATCCAAAAGAATGGAAGCGGGTACGCCACCATCACAAAGGAGGCAGGAGGATTCAGAGTACGCCGCCACACCGTAAAACCTGTAAACTGCGGAACTTACAGTTTTACGATCCAAGAAAGCCAAATCGCCGCTACAGAGGCCGAAGCTCGGGTGATCGCCGATGAATACGCGGCGATCAACGAGCCCCAGCGCCGCGAGCGGCAGCGGCGGGACTGCCACTTTTGCGGCCTTCCGCTCGACCGCCACGGATGCTGCGAGGAATGCGGCGAACAGTTTCAGATCGTCTTCTAACCCCGCGGCAAAGTCTCGACCTTGCGAGTGGAAGGAAACCAGAAAACTCCAAACACGTGGCCCCCTCCCAGACTGGGAGGGGGCCACTGTCCTCACTCCTGATCGGAAATCAGGCAACAGGCAAACGACGGGCTACGCGGCGATGCTCTCGACTTGCTCAATCGGCAGACCGTAACGGTCAACGAGCTCGATTGCCATGTCGCGGCGAGCCAGCCCGTCGCGCTCAACCAAACGCAGATAGTCCGGCTCGAGCGCGAGCGCCACAGCGAACACGCAGTCAGCAGCAATGCGGATGACGCGTTCAAGATCATCTTGCGGCAGCGGGCCGCCGAGGTCTTTTTCGACGGCGGCCAGCCGGTCGCCCAGATCCCACCCGGGGCGAAGCCCGGGAAGGCAAGCGGCGAGGACCGTCACCAGCCCGGCCAGCGACTGGCGCACCTGCGCCTCATCGACGCCTTCTGCCAACGCATCGACGAAGGCCATGCATGAGGTGTACGCCGAGCTTGCCGCAAGAAAAAATCCGGCCCCGATGACGTCCTCGCTCAACGTCGTCAAGGGCGCGTCCGGGTCGGCCTCGGATTGGTCAAACAGGCGATAGCACTCGTTCATCGCCCACATGTCGTCCCGCCCTTCCGCGCGAATGTAAGCGTCAAGGTCCAGACTGTCGAGCGCCGAATCGCTTCCTCCTGCGAGCCAACGCTCCATGCGGGCGAGGCCGTCACGGCTCGTGACGTCGACGCCGACCAGATACGGGACATCAAGCCATGTCCCGTCCGACGGGTCATAGGGAGACAGAAGCTTCTCGTCGCCGCGCGTAACGGGGCGCAGGCAACGAGCTGCGGAAAAATCGTAGGTTCTGTCAGGAAATTCGACGCCGTCGCGTCCCTGACGGAATTTCACGACGGGCACGCCTCGGTAGTCGGCGAGCCTGACCCACCAGCGGCCGAGAGCGGAGAACGGCCCGGCCCCCTGCATCTCTGTCAGGACGCGCACGGCCCACTGCTCGTCCGTTTCGACAAACGCTGTCCCGTCAGGCATCGTCACCCGGGCTTTCATTTGAAGCCGGCCCGGCAGCCACATGAGCGGGTGCCACATGAACTCGGGCCGCACGTCCCACGGGCGGCGCGCGCGGCCGCCGTCTGCGTAAACCGGGACGGGTATGGCCGTCACCGGAGAGGCGACGACATCGGAGATCGCCAACCCCGACTGCTCAAGGAAAACAGCCGTCGTTTTGACGAACTCCGTCAAGCTGGGCTCAGGATACAGATCCCCTTCGGCCCCGTCTGTAAGCTTCCAACGCCGAATTTGCATAAGTATTGAGTATTCCTTCGTGTGTCGCTGACATCTATGTGTGCCGAACGCCGCTCTCGTGCACCGCAGCACGCCCACACCGGCGTCGAACCGCTCAATCCGCGATTTCCGGCATGTTCCGGGACGCCGTCTCTCCCGCACACTAACTCGGCGACCGACAGGAGAGACGCATATGAGCGAGCAGCGGATACTGCACATCGACGGGCTGACAGGCTTCGACCCGGCCCGGCACGCACGCGCCCTCGTCGCTCGCGTCGAACGAGACAAAGGCGAACGCGGATGGCGCTTCCACTCCTACGAACCCGAGACAGGAAGAGCCACCCTCGTCCACCGCCCCCACGTCGACACCGTCGAACACACCGGGGCCGACCGCAAACTCGTCCGACTCGACCCGTCAACCCGATCCTCAGAAATCCCCAGAAAAGCCGCAGGATTCGAATCCATCTACCCCGGATACCATGTCACCGGCATCGACGTCGACACCGGCGTCGCAACCCTGTCTCGATTGGACGAGACGACCGTGCGCGCTCGCGACGCCCTCGCCGTCGCCTTGTCCGTCCGGCCTTGGGACATCGGCATTTGCCCTGTGGACGGCGGCGGGTACGACATCGCTGTGCCCGTCTCCTATGTGCCCTCGAAACACGACGCGAGACTCGTCGAAGCGGTCGAAACGGCGATCGGCGAGCCGGGATGGTGGATCTCCATTGACTCGAAAACCAACCGTGGGTGCATACGCCCGGGCGAGATTCCCTCCTTTCCCAAGGTCGTTCCTTATCCGGCTCCTCCCGGCCGCGCTTTGACCGTTGCCGAGCAGATGCGGCTTCCACTCGGTGTCACGCTTGCCTGCGGCCCGGCCGCCTCGCGTCCTTTGTCTCTGGACTTGACGGACTCGGCCGGCGTTCTCATTCAGGGGACGGCGGGGTCGGGAAAGTCCGTGACCGTCAATGCGCTCATCGTCGGGGCAATTGAACGCGGATGGCACATCGGCATCGGCGACGTGCCCCACAAGGAGGTCGATTTCACTTGGTGCAAACCTTATGTGCACGACGGCTGGTACGGAGCTGCGTCGAAAGAGGCGACTCTCGCCGTTGCCGAAGACGTCTACAATCTGCGCGACGAACGCAAAAGGCTCCTGGAACGCCATCGGGTCACCAAATGGAACGACCTGCCCGACCAGGCCCGCCCGGCGCCGGTCCTTCTCGTCATCGACGAACTGCAAGGCCTCTACATGCTCGAGCCGGTGCCGAAGAAGATCCCCGAAGGGCATCCCGACTACGACGAACTCGTCGGCGGTCCGACGGCGCGCAACATCCGCACCGAGAAACTGAAGTTGACGGTGCGGAAGATCGCCGCCGAACTCCGATTTGTGGGTGTGCGTCTTCTTCTGGCCACACAGCAAGCCCAAGGAAATACTGGGATCGACCAATCGGTGAAGATGCTCTTTCCCAACCGCATCCTTCTCGGCGCCAGAGCCAACGAGGCGGCGCGCGGACACGCGTTCTCCGATCCCAAGAGCGCAGTCACTGTCCCTGAATCGGTCGCGTCTGATTCGGCCATGGCAAAGGGAGTCGGAGTCGCCGAAGTCGAAGGAGAAGGATCGACGGTCTTCAAATCCTACTTCGCGACCCCCGGCGACTATGCGCGGCGACTAGCCGAGCAAGGACGTCCCGTGACAAGCCGCCCCGAACCCGAACTCGCTGCCGAAGCGGGTCGATAAAGCCCCGTCATACCAAGAAAGGACAGCCATGATCGCCCTGACCGTCGCATCCGACTATTTCAACGAACTCGGACGCCGCAACGGCGAAACCATCCTCGCAGACACCTACACCGAGCTGTACGAGACCCTGTACACCAAAGACAGATCAAGGCAGCAGCCGATCGACGTGTACATGGAGCGTCAAATGGATCTGCTCTACGCGGTCAACCAAGCCCAAGCCCAGATTCTCGCCGACGGCGGGGACAAGCATCTCGCCCATGCGTCAAGCGCCGAACTCGACGCGATCGTCAACGACGACCGCAGCCTCCCCGTCTGGAGCGGTGAAGAATGGACGAACGCGTGTCCCCTCGTCGTCAACGCCGACGTCTACGACGAACCCGGGCTGACACCGCCGACCGGCAACGTCGTCGCCGTCTCAGCAGCCGACGACCGCGCCTTCCTTCTGTCCCTTGCACGGCTTGGATGGATCGACGTCGACGAGACGGCGAACTGAAACGACCATCATGTCCTCCGCCCATTACAAACGCCAGCCGAGAAACGTCCTCGGACAATGGATCCCAGAACTGGCGCGCGGACCTTCCGGGGTGTGTTTGACTCCCGTCGACGGAGATTCTGCCGGACACATCGACCGCGCCGTCGCCCCCGCTTCCTCGACGAGAAACATCGACCAATGGTGGGACCGCGCCTTCGACACGGGAGCCTACAACCATCGAGGCACAGTCCCACACATGCCCGACGACTACACGCCCGCCCGGACAAGGGGCCGCGCGCTGTCGGGCCGACGCCGCACCCATCGCATGCGCTACTGCGTCGCAGACGGACAAGTGCGCATGCCCTCGCGCACATCCGTCCTCGCCTTCATGGACGAAACCGACAGCCACTCGGTCGACGTTCCCGTCGTCTACTCCGCCCACGGCACAGACGTCTCGGCATGGGTGTGCGTCACCCGCAACGCTGACGGATCAATAGAAGCCCGCACTCGAGGGGCCGACGGACGAACAGACCTTCTGATCGCCGAATCCGTCTCGGCGGCCCTAGAACGGCGACACGTCGAAGTCACCTCCGTCGGCGACCTCTACGAACGCCGCCAAGCCCGCAGGGCCCTCTACGGCACAACGGCCGCCCCTATGGGGCCTTCCTTCATCACCGGCGCAGACTACGACGAAACAACCCACCGACTGACAATCGCCATCGGCGAAAACGCCTACCAGTACACGGTCGACCCGGCAACATACCGACGCCTCGCCGAATCTCCCCGCCCCGGCGCCGTCTACAACCGACTCGTCAAAGGCACGGGCGAATCGACCAAACTCCGCCAATGCGGCGTATGCGGACGGTACGCCAACGACCGGCACGTCTGCCCCGTCAAAGAGTCCAAGGCCTACGCCGAATCCACCTTCGCCCAACACGTCGCCGCCAGAGCCAAACGCAAACCTTGCCTTCGCCGCCACGAACGCCCCGACGTCTCTTCCTGGATGGAGCCGCCGACAGGCGAAGCAACCGGATGGACCCGCGCAGCCGTCGCCGGACTCCTCTACGACTACGCCGACCGCCGCGTCGTGCCCACTGCCTTCCTCAATCCCACAGACGACGGGAGCATCGATCTGTCAGGCCGCAACGGGGAAAACGGGACGCTCATGTTCGACCAGCTGACCGGACGCGACGCAGCCAAACTCGCATCCCTCATGCCCCCAGGCGACCCGGTCGGCGACGGCGACCTCGTACGCGCAGCCACACGCGACGGCGTTTCCGTCTCCGGCGAAGCCCACGCCCCCTCGACAGGCAGAGAAGGCATCTGCGTGACGAGCATGAGCGTCTGCCTAGGTCAGCAAGCCGAGCTCTTCGACACCGACGACCCCGAGCGGCTGACCGAAGGATACGAGGCGATTTCAAAGACTCTCGGATTGCGAAGCAACCGTCGGCCCTCATCCCACTTCGTCCACGAGGGGGTCGTCACCTTCCTCTACTGACGGCGCGGCCACAAGTCCGGCCTCGCCCCGCGGAAGAACACACGCCTGGCAGCGAATTCCGCACACTTTCTCAACGCAACCACAGCAAACACACCCTCGAGGAAGGAATGTTTCCCATGAACCAGACATTCGAATCCCTGCATCCGCGCCGCCCCGACGGACGCTTCGACGTCAAAACCGATGCGACGGCGTCCGGCGTGTCCCTCTCGGAACGCCCAAGCCGGCAAGACGAACTTGTCGCAGCAATGGCCTTAAGCCACGAACAGATCGCCTCCCTGTCCGACGCCGAGACACGCGACGACTCCATCGAAGCAGCCGCAGGAGACATCCACATCCGAATCGAAATGGACGACGACGGGAACGAAGACACAATCACCTACACCTACCCCGAAACCGACAACACGCGAGCGACCGTGACCGTCAGCCGCAAGCTCCCCGTCGAACTCGCCGTAGCCGTCACGGACGGGCATGGGCGCCGCGTCGTCGGAACCATTGACGAAAACGAAGACTATCCCGTCATCGACTGCAACGACGAAAACGGATGGTTTTACGACTGCCAGTCCGGCCGGCTCACTGAACGCACCGGGCGGACCATTCTCCCCGAAACGGGCGGATATCGCGTCTCGACCGCCCACTCACACGCCCACGTCAGCCAAAACGAACTCGACGGCCTCGTGGCGCGGACGCACCCGCTTCACTCGGCCAACACCGCCATCCGCGACGTCGAACGCCGCATGGCAGACTACGACGTCGCACGTCTGTCCATCGAAGCGCACTTCCGCGGACTGCGCCAAAGCGATGGAACCTACGCTTCCTACCGGAGCTAAGAACCATCGGCGAGAAGACTGTCGAGAGAAGCGGCCGCCTCCGCCTGCGCAGACGGCATCAGATGTGAATACGTATCCATCGTAATCGTGATCGTCGCATGGCCAAGCCTCTCCTGCACGATCTTCGGATGGACGCCCGCCCTCAACAACAGGGAAGCATGCGTATGGCGAAGCTCATGCAACGTCAGCGCCGGCGCGCCCGTTTCGTTGGAGAAGCGTTGGCATGTGCGCCTCCACACGGAGTGCAACGTTTCAGGGGTTATGGTGAATATTCGTCCCTTTCGTGGGAAGGGGAGGATGTCAAGCTCGTCGAAGATCGCTGTCGTGACTGCCAAGGTGCGCGATTTCATGGATTTTGGGGTTGATTCAACCAGCCTCTTCTTCTTGCCTTTGCCCGTCACTTCGGTAAGTGCGCGACGAACAGTTACAGCCGACCGTTCGCGATCAAGGTCTTCCCATCGCAAAGCGCAGATCTCGGATCGTCTTAGCCCCGCGAGCAGCCCGAGCATCCATGCTGCCTTAAGCCGCTGATAGATACGCGCGTGGTAATCGATAGAAGGGCACCATTCGATAAACGAGGCAACTGTCGCAGAGTCCCAGACAACCATTTCTCTCTTCTCTTCAGCAATTTCACGCGGTGACGGGGGACGAGCCAAAGGGTGCTTGGCAGGATTGTCCGACACCAACCTGGACAGCATGGCCCACCTATATGCCGTCAACAGAAGATCGTGAATTTTCCTTACACTATTGGCCCCGAGTTGTGTCTGAAGTGAACGATAGAACTCTGCTAAAACGTTTGGAGTGATACGGGAAGCGTCATACGCTCCGAGAGCCGGATTAATGTGCAGGCGAATTCGCTGTTCGTCATGGGATAAAGTCGAAGGTGCCACTCGACGTCCTGTCATCCATTTTTCCAGGAGTTTGGCAAGGGTCAAGCGTCCGGACACAGGAAGAGTGCCATTTTCGCGTGCCGTCAATTGTTCTCGGAGATAGCGGTTGGCGTCCCTTTTCGTGACGAAGCCGCGTCTTTCCCGTTGTACTCCGACATGATCATAGAATCGTGCCGAGTAACGAGTTCCGGCCTTTGTCGAATAAGCGCGAACACTTCCCGTCCCGTATCTCATGCTGTGAGTTGTTGACGCAGCCATGACGTAGGAATTCTAATTATCTTGCCTAGCTTGATGACTGGGACATCACCTATCTCAATGGCTCTATTCAGAGTCCTCGAGTCGATTCCAAGCAGTCGGGCGGCTTCGGCCCGTGTGACGGCCGCCTGCCCAGTCTGTTCAATCTGTGTAATCGCGTCCATACGCAATTAGTGTGCGGACAAGGAAAATCCGCAAGAAGTGATATGGGCAGAACAAGGGCAAGAGGTATTGAGACTAGAACTTTGATCAAGGCTGATCCGCGTCGTTTCGCGGAATAAACACGTCGATTTAAAGGAACGAAAATGGGGATCACCCCCGCATGCGCGGGGAAGACGGTTAGATTTCCCCGAGAATCCGACAAAGTTGTTCTCCAATTTACCAATTTTTCTTAGCTCCCAGCCTAGTCCTTTAAAACGATTCCTTTGCCGGGTTTTAGGAGTACGATTGATCTTGTGGAAACAACACTGATGTTGAGTTCTAAGGCACGCTTCGTCTGGGCTAAATCGAAATATGAGAACGGCGCATCCGAGCCGACTTGGTGGTTGCCTCTGTGGCTGCACCTTGCCGACACGGCCGAAGTTGCACGTTACCTAGCTGTGAACTGGCTTGCGCCCGCGATACCGGACCTGATCGAAAGGGAATTCGCGAGATCCACTTCGGGTCTCGATCCGGCAGATGAATTCAAAGCCTTGGTGTCATGGCTGGCTGGTACTCACGATATCGGAAAGGCTACGCCGGCTTTCAGCGCTAAAGTTGGTGCTTTGGACGATCGGATGAAAGAAGCCGGGCTTTGGCATGGGCCGATTGATGCGCGAGAGATGAGCGGAATGCCTCATTCTTTGGCAGGCCAGGAAATTTTGGAAAAGTGGTTTGAGGAACGCGGTTGGAACTTGGAGGCTTCTCAAGCATTGGCGTCGATTGCAGGAGCTCATCATGGAGTGCCTGCTACTTCTCAGATGATTGACGATGCTTGGCGCCGCGATCATCTTCTTGGAGGCGACGAATGGAGAGCAGTCCACATTGAGCTTCTGGAAATGGCAGTTAACCGTACTGGAGTCGTCGATTTGCTTGACGAATGGTCGCGTAGAAGTTGGTCCGAGCCTTTTCTTGTTGAAATATGCGGTTTTGTAATTATTTCGGATTGGCTTGCGTCAACGGAAGCATATTTTCCGCTTTGTCCCTTTGACGATGATGGCAGCTATTTTCTCGACGTCAAACGGCATCAAGAACGAGTCAAGAATGGGCTCGCAAAAATAGAGCTTCCCTCGCCTTGGCGGCCACGGGACAGCGGCGAAGACGCTGACAGCCTCCTTCGGATGCGATTCGATTTGCCCGATGGAGCCAAAGCCACGGCGGCCCAACGTTTGGCCGTGGAGGCGGCTCGTTCGATGGAACTTCCCGGACTCATGATTGTTCAGGACGCAACCGGTTCCGGAAAGACGGAGGCGGCCCTCTTGGCGGCCGAGGTCTTGGCTGCTCGAACTGGACGTTCGGGGGTTTTGTTTGCGCTTCCAACACAAACGACGACAGACGCGATGTTCTCGAGAGAATTGAACTGGCTGGGCCATATCGAGGAGAACTACCGCAATGCAGGGGCACCCTCTGCGTTTGCTATTCAGCTCCAGCATGGACGCGCAAAGCTCAACAACGAAGCCCAAGCGTTGCGGGAAACTGGGGGTGCAATCCGTGATCGTCTTCTTGGGAGTATAGGAGGTGACGGCGACCTGGCTGCTGCCGATTCTATAGCTTCTTCCTTCCCAGCGCCTCGACAAATTGGCTGGGACGAGGAAGCTCGTTTGGGCGTGGGCGGATCCCGAGGTAAGGGGAAACGTGAGAGGAACTATATTCGTGATGCAGGTGTGGGTGCTGACCTTGCGATCATGGCGTGGTTTTCTGGCCGAAAGAAGTCTATGCTTGCGGATTTCGTTGTGACCACAATCGATCATCTTCTTTTCGCCTCACTCTCGGCGCCACACCTCATGCTCCGGCACCTCGGGCTCAGCAGAAAGGTCGTGATCGTCGACGAAGTTCACTCGTACTCGACCTACATGAACTCCTATCTCGATAGAGCCCTGACGTGGCTTGCTGCATATGGCGTTCCCGTCATTCTTCTCTCCGCCACTCTTTCCAAAGCGCGATGCTCGGCACTCACAAGTGCATACGATCGGGGGCTCCAGTTAATATCGTGCAGCAATTCGTGCCAAGTGAAACGAGATGAAATACTTGACGAGACCCAAGAAAGAGTGCGAGTAGAAGGGAATATGCCTTTCCCGTGTTTAGTGACGTCTGGAGAAAGTGGGACGAAGGTTGTCTCCGTTGAGGCTGCAGGCCGTCGCAGTTTGGTTGAGATTAGACGGATGGACGAAGGAGATGACGTCGTTGCTTTGCTTAAAGATGCTTTGGCTGACGGTGGGTGCGCTCTCGTTGTTCGGAATACCGTGCGTCGCGCGCAAGAAACGTATGACGAATTGTGCAACGACTTTGGCGACGATGTCAGCCTCAATCATTCGCGATTTACCATTTCTGACAGGCTAAATAATGACGCCGATCTGCTTCGGCGGTTCGGTCCTCCTCGCAAAAACCCTGAGCGTCCGGAACGAGCGATTGTTGTTGCCACCCAAGTCGTGGAGCAGTCTCTGGACGTCGACTTTGACGTGCTGGTGACCGATCTTGCGCCAATCGATCTTCTTCTCCAGCGCATGGGACGGCTACACAGGCACGAACGGTGTCGTCCTGGGAAAATGGAACAGCCAGTCTGCTACGTCGATTGCCTTCCAATGGCGTCGAATGATGAACCCGCGATAGACAGGGGCGCGAAGCACATCTACGGTGAGCGGGACATGCTTCTGACCGCTGCGGTGCTGAATAACATTGCTGCGGCAGAAGGAGTGGTTCGTGTACCAGACGACGTGCGTGAACTAATTGAGGCGGTGTACGGGAAAAACCCTGATGTTCCTGCACAATGGAATCAAGCAGTGGCGGAGGCCCAGGCGAAAGCGAAGAAGAATGAACAAGAGAAGGGCAATGCTGCCAAAGGATACCAGATAGCTGAACCGAGAGTAGAGGAAGACGGAGGATCTCTTGTTGACTGGTTGCGCACTCAAGCCAGTGACAGGGAAGAAAAGGCAAGAGCGCATGTACGCGACGGCGAAGACTCCCTCGAGGTGATCCTTCTCGAAATACACAAAGAAGGCGGACAAGAGAGCTTACGAACTCTCCCGAGTGTTCCGGGTTTTCCCAGCGTTGAAATTCCTAGGAATTGTGAGCCTAACCGTGCTTTGGCGCGAGCCATGGCGATGTCTGCGGTCAAGCTTCCGTCTAGATTTTCGAATCCAGATGCAATAGATCGCGTGATTGACGAACTTGAAGGGTTTTACGTCGATTCGTGGCAAACGAACCTTGATCTGCGTGGTCAGTTATTTCTCTTGTTAAACAATGGACGCGCCGAACTGGATGGCGCTACCATTGAATACACATTAAGAACCGGGCTAATGGAGGTCCAGGATTAATGGTCGGCAGTTTTAATCTTCTCGACGAGCCGTGGATTCGTGTTATGCGGGTCGATGGGAGCGTAGACGAGCTATCGCTTCTTACTTTGTGCGACGAGATCTCTGATATTCTCAAGATTTGCGGCGATATACCCACGCAGGATATGGCAATCTTGCGTTTGCTTATAGCAATAAGCCATCGCGCGACAGATGGTCCGCGAGACCTTAAAACGTGGAAAAAGTACTGGAATAATCAAAGCCTATTTCAACAATGCATTATAAATTATTTAGAACGTTACCGTAATAGATTTGATTTGCGGGATGGGCAGTTTCCCTTTTTTCGGGTTGCGGGGATTGCTTCGAGTTCTGGTGAGATTTCTGGACTTGAGTCTCTTATCCCTGAT
>ERZ773022.2095-NODE-2095-length-12448-cov-4.899621_pt1 | contig 12448 bp, 7 predicted proteins | sample MGYA00580839_ERZ773022 | MGnify/ENA primary metagenome ERZ773022 (study PRJEB29015, sample SAMEA2738020) | human oral metagenome | biome: human oral; feature: human-associated habitat; material: dental | place: China | collected 2044 ... | reverse complement strand
TTCACCGCAACTGGATAATTCAGAGCGAGGTTTTTCATTTATGCATGAGGGGGCGTTGGATATGCGAATGGATCAAACGCAGGAATTGTCAGCAGAAACGATTGTGAACCATTGGTCAGAAAAAAGGCTAATTGAGATTTTTGAGCAATATGGGGAAGAATCATCGGGGCTGGCTAGAAAACATGCGAGAGAAATTGTGTATAACCGGCCATGGAAAACTACGAAGGAATTAGCTGAGGCTTTGAGTCCGAAAGGCTGGTATGGAAAACATCCGGCAACTAAAGTTTTTCAAGCAATCAGGATTGCTGTAAATGAAGAACTGAGTTTAATCGAGAAAACTTTACCGCTAATTCCAAAGCTATTAAAGCCAAGTGGACGTATTGCGATTATCACCTTTCACAGCTTAGAAGACAGGCTAGTGAAGCAGTATTTTAAGCAAATAAGTTCACTAGGTGCTGAATCTGAGTTGGAAATCTTGAATAAGACGCCAATTGTTGCGGGCATGGATGAATTAGTTATCAATCCAAGAGCCAGAAGTGCAAAACTGAGGGCAGCTAGAAGAATTTAGTAGTTTACTAAACTAGTCTGAACTGGGAAGCGCTGATGTTTTTGGGGTGATAAAAATAAAAATAAAAAAGGAGGCAATATGCCAAAGCAAATCATTGTCAAAAACTCATCTCGAGCACAGAAAATCAAAGTTAATTTTCGCTAGAGAAAAACAAATAGTCTAAACTTAAGTCTTTATGGCCTTAATTTTGGATGCTTCAGATCCTTCGGGGTCTGCTATCGGGAAACTTTCGGAAACGACGGCGTCCCGACACGGTTGTTAAGTCAACTGGGATAAGTGTTTAACAAAAAAGATATGACCTTCCCGAAAGCTCTTACTAGCGATGCGGTGGTGCGGCTGGTAAGAGGTTTCGGTCTATGACGGGGTAAATTCGCTAAACGAAGGCACTCCGACCCAAAACAAACAACAAAACAAATAACAATAATTTAAGAAACTCTAATTAAAACCTTTATTTTTTGCTGAGAAGATTTTAGCGAGAGTTTTTTTGAAAAACAAAAAGCGAGGAAACAAATGCAGAGTGGAGTGAGAACTGTGCGACAACAGGGGTTTGGCAATTTACGTGGTATGAATTTACGTAATACTAGCGACCGCCCAAAGACTAGTTATTTGGCTAATGCGGTCAGTTCAGGTTATTCACGTAATCGTAATACAGTACGACACCAGGCTAGGGGAATTGGGCGAATTTCAGCAATTGCAATTTTAGTAATTGAAGTGTTCATGATTGGATTATTTTATGTGTCCGAGCAGTCAAAAGTGACAACTTATGATTATAAAATGAGTGCAATGGATGCACAGATTGCTAATCTTGAAGCAGAGCGTGATGATCTCAAGGTGGAACAGGCAAGACTCAATTCAATTGCCAAGAATACAAAATCAACCGTGGCAGCAAATATGGAAACTGCACGTGTTGCTGGCTATGCAGATTAGTTTAAGATTTTTAGAAACATCGGCATTTTCTTATTCTCTATGAATATGGTAAAATAGGATTAATTTTTACGCATTAAGCCTGTTTTTTATGATGGGCAAAACAGGGAAGGAGAAAAATGGCGGAAACTCAAGAGAAGATCATTCAGATTGCAGGCTCAATCACAGTTGATGAACTAGCGGAGGCATTAGGCCTCTCGGTAACCGCATTAATCGGAGAACTATTCAAGCAGGGAATTATGGCGACAATTAATCAGCGTCTTGATTTTGATACTGCTAGTTTGATTATTGATGAATTAAAGTTAGAGAACGTGAGGTTAGAGCGCAAGAATACAGCTACAAAAACTTCAGACCTTCGTAGGGAATTATCAGAGAAGGCGGTTTTGCGCCCTCCAGTGGTAGCAGTAATGGGGCATGTGGATCACGGTAAAACTACTTTACTAGACTCTTTGCTACATAAAAAGACGGTAGAAGGGGAAGCAGGAGGGATTACACAACATATTTCAGCTTATCAACTTAAACATGATGATAGGCTAATTACTTTTTTGGATACTCCTGGACATGAGGCATTTGCGGCGATTCGACAGCATGGTGCAATGTTGACAGATATTGTGGTGATTGTTGTAGCAGCCGACGATGGTGTAAAACCTCAGACAGTTGAGGCTATTAAATTTGCGCAGAGCGCTAATGCAAAGATCATTGTGGCAATTAATAAGATTGACCGTGAAGGGGCAGATATTCCACGCACAATGGCCGATCTTGCACAGCATGGCTTACAGCCAGAGGAGTGGGGAGGTGACGTAACGATGGTGCCAATTTCGGCAAAACGTGGGGATAATCTTGAAAAACTACTAGATATGATTCTATTAACCGCAGATATTGAGGAATTGAAGGCAGATGTAGATATTCCAGCTGAGGGATTAGTGATTGAATCTCACATGGAGATTGGTAAGGGGTCGGTAGTGAATCTGCTGGTAACAGGTGGGGAATTGAAGACTGGCGAATTTGTGGTAGCTGGTAGTACTTATGGTAAGATTCGTACAATGATGGATTTTAGGGGAAAACCAAAGGGAAAAGCTACGCCTTCAACTCCTGTAACCGTTACTGGTTTTAAGGAGCTACCAAATTTTGGTGATCGCTTTATTGAGGTGAAAGATGAGAAGACGGCAAGAAAGCAGGCGCTTTTGAATGCACAGGCTGAAGCTTCAGAGACAGCTTCTGCTAATGTGACTTCATCAGATCTTCTAAGGATGATGAATACGGCAGACAATTCAAAGGTCTTTAATGTGATTATCAAGGGTGACGTTCTTGGTTCAGTTACTTCGGTGGTTGATTCCTTGAAAATGATTGATACGAAGGGCGAGATTTCGTTAAATATTGTATCTTCTGGGGTAGGTGACGTGACAGAAAACGATGTCTATATGGCTGAAGGTGACAATACCGTGATTTATGGATTTAACGTGAACATCCCAACAAATATCGTAAAGTTGGCCGCTAGAGATGGCGTTGAAATTCGTAATTACCGAGTAATCTATGAGCTGTTAGATGATGCAAAACAATCTATGGAACAACTATTAGATGATGAGGTGGTCGAGGAAGAGACTGGCGAAATGAAGATTAAGGGGGTCTTTAGGACAGAGCGTACAGTAATTATTGCTGGTGGAGAGGTCTTAACTGGTCGAGTAAGTGCGGGGATGTTGGGCCGTGTATATCATGAAAAAGAATTGATCGGCGAAGTTGAGGTTGATTCAGTACAGAAAGAAAAGATGCAGGTGAATGAGTTAGTGGCTGGAGAGACTGGAGGTATTGCGTTTAAGTTAGAGAAGAAGTTAGTAATTGAGCTAGGAGATAGGGTTAAGTTCTTTACGAGAGAACTACGCAAAAAGAAGCTTTAGGATGTAGTGTTAAATAACGTTTCCTAGGTTATATAGGCTTCATGGTTGACTGAAGGATCTACTCTAGTTCGGTTTTTGTTCGGAAATAGGGAAACAAACAAAAACGATTTTTTCAGAAGAGATGGCGATGTATGGGGCAGTCGAGGAGGAGCTGGTATTTGAGGAAAACGAGACGGGGAAAGGGGCAGATAAGGGAAATACGACAGGCGGATTTTTTAGCTATAAAATCCGTGAAATTTAGCAAAAAACGAGTTTTCACAGAAAAATTTACGAAAAAAATGACCGTTAACAGGGGTAGTGACGGATTAGTGATTCTGAAGCTCTTCTCCGAGTTTTTGGAATTGCTCAGAATTATGGGGACGGCTACAGAGGTAGTAGTGATAATAACTAACTGAACCTGTGTGTTTTTTGGAGCGGGATAGTTGTTTTATAAGAGATTTAAAGAGAATGGATGGTTCTCTGCCTATTATTCTTATCTGTAAAACGGGTATTTTCCAGGGGTAAGTAGTCCTTATTAAGGGGAGGCTTAGCTAGAATGGTGAAAATGGGGTAGTCTTATGATGTTCTTGGTCGATCTGGACTTTTGATCTAGTGTGTCGTAAAATAGTTATTGTACGACATTGTAAATATGGAAGAAAAAGGATTAATCATACGTTACAAATATATTAAAAAAATACTGGAACCAGTCTGTTGGGTAGGATTTATGTATTTTGGATTGTAGTTTTTCATATTATGCTGTATTTGATCTTATTATTCTAAGTAGGTTCGTAGGAAGCCCTTAAAGGCGCTGTAGCGGCTTTTTAATGAATAGACGTAATTCTTTTCTTTTTATCTATTCTCTGCTATGTATAGAGGCTCTGGTGAGGCGATTTAGATTTTTAAGAGGTATATTTATTTGAGGTGGTAACTGAAATAGAGAAGAGGTGGTAGTTTACCAGGGGTAGAGAAGAATAAAATAAAGAGAAAAAGCTTGGATGTGGTATACAGTATAAAAAACACCCCTGGCGGGGTGTTGAAGTCAGTGGTGAATAGAGAAGTAGCCGCTATCTGGGGAATTACTGTCCCCTTGTAAGTTTTGTCGAAAACCAGTTTCACCTAGTTGGTGCTTCCCTGGCAGATTTTGACTAGTGGCGAATCCTGGACGACCGTCGTGGAGGTCTGAGGCAAAATTAACCTTGTGAGGTGCCTGGGGGGCATTTTGAGGAGAAATGTGCGAATTCGTTGGAGTATTTTGAATATGACTGGACTGAGTTGCTGGCTTTTCGATAGGGGTGAGGGGGACTGGTTCAAAATTTGGTTTTTTCTTATTTTTGAAAAGCTTCTTATTCTTTTGGTGGTTCTTTTGATTATTGCTTTCCTGTTTATCCTTGATCTGACTATTGGCACTCGTCTGAGAGGGATAAGTGTTATTTAATTCTGATGGCTGATTTGATTGGGCAATTCCCTGTTTTTTGAATAGGTTTTTGTTTTGAGTTTTTTCCTGTTCTTTGGCTAAATCGGTGGCGGATTTGACACCGCTAGAGGTGATTGGAGCGACCGCATCCATTTGCTTGAGAGCAATACCAAGATCTTTCAGAGTGAGGGAGTTCTTCCCTGTGGCGGTGTTAGGTGAAATTTTCTTAGCAAATGAAGGGCTGGATTCTTTAATGAATCCTGGTTTAAATTGGGGGGTAGGGGCGGGATTTATAAGAATAGGCCCGTCTTTTTGATTGCGACCAGAGTCGGAAAGTTCTTTTTTATATTTTTCGCTTTGCTCGATAGTAGCACGAATTTCGGCCTCTACTTCGGCGCGAGTTCTAGAAAATAGGTTACGTGAGTTAGTAATAATGGCATCCAGATTATCATTAGGAGCCTTAGGAATGTTAAGAGTCGTAGCAGAGAAAGCAGGAGCTTTTTCACCGTTAATAATCATGGAAATGACAAAGTGACGGTTATTCATTTGGATTAGGTCAGAACTGTCAAAGGTTGGTTCAAATTGTTTAACTAGGATTGGCGCATCATCGGCGGAAACACGGAAGGAGATGGTGGTACCGACGTTACCAAAGACGGCATCGCGAACTGATTCGGTCATCTGAGCAATATATTGGTTTGCAACGGTGAGATTTAGGCCATATTTGCGAGCTTCCGATAGAATAACGGAGAAAGAGTCGGTGGCGAAGTTTTGAAACTCATCAACATATAGATAGAATGGGCGGCGTTTTGAGACGTCTGGAATATCTGAACGAGACATGGCAGCAAGCTGAATCTTGGTAACTAGGAAGGAACCTAAGATGCCAGCATTATCTTCACCAATTAAACCTTTGGAGAGATTAACGACAAGAATCTTGCCTTCATCCATAATCTTACGAACATCAAAGCTAGAATGTGGCTGACCGATGATATTGCGAATAATTGGGTTGGCAGTGAAGGCACCAACTTTATTAAGTACAGGAGCAATAGATTCGTTAACTTGTTTTTCATTCCATTGGCCAAATTCCTGTTTCCAGAACTGAAGAACAGTAACATCGGTACAGTAATCGAGGGTTTCTTTGCGGAAATCTTTATCTGTGAGAATACGGGAAATATCTAGCAGAGTGGAGTCAGGGCGGTCAAGAAGAGCTAAGAGAGTATAGCGGAGGATGTGTTCGAGTCGAGGGCCCCAAGAGTCACCAAACATACGCTTTAGTACGCCGATAACCTCGGAACAGACGTTGGGTTTTCTGGTAGGATCAGAAAGCTCAAGAGGGTTAAAGGCGACTGGGTATTGAGTATCAGCTGGGTTGAAGTAAACAACGTCTTTAACGCGGTGTGGGGGGATAAAACGAAGGTTGTTTACTGCGAAGTCACCGTGTGGATCAATAATACAATAACCTTGGTTATAGAAGATATCGGAGAGAGCGAAAAGCTCAAGGAGTCCTGATTTACCAGCACCTGTTTGGCCGATAATATAGACGTGCCTAGAACGATCTTTTCTTAACATACCAAATTGGTGGTTGATGCCGCGGAAGTTGGTGAGACCAAAAGCGGAGATATTCTCATCGGTACTAGCGATACCAGTAATGAGGGGGAGCTTAGCTGGCGGTTCAGCGGTTTTGGAGGTAGCCCAGACAATGTTTGGTGTTTCAACTGAGGTGTGTGGGAGATGATAAACGCTGGCCAGTTCGGAAATGTTGAGGATGAAGCCAGAGTTTGTAAACTGACGCATCTTGTAAGCATCGAGATCTTCCTTATTGAAACTCCCGCCAAGCTGTTTGAAGCCATTGAGGTTGGTGGAATTGAACTGCTTAAAAGTGCCGACAAGAGCCTGCATGTTAAGTTTGGCGTTAATCTCGCTGTTACCAAGATAGGCTAGGCGGATTTTAACCTCGTACCCAAGTTTAGTAGCCTTTTGTTCGGCGGCGCTAATCTGGGTTTTAGCTCGCTCGGAAAGTTCGATCTTAGCGTCAGAGGCAGTACCGCCAGCTGGTGGAGTCCAAAGAGCGGAAATAGCCTGCAAGATCCAGGTAATATCAATATTGAAGAAGCGGAAAGAATTTTTGCCAGATTTAATAACTTTGATCCAGTTGTCGGTATCCTTGTGCCAAGAGTCAGCGATTGGGCGAGTGAGGATTTGAATCCAGAGCTCTTCAGAATGGTCGGAATCTAGTTTTGCGAGAGTACCAGTAATACCGGCCAAAGGATCCACCTCAAAGCTTTCAAAAGTTTTAATAGGGAGGGCGGTGTTTTCTGTTAGTCCTAATTCTGCCGTATAGATTACTTCATGTTTTTCACGATTATCAACATAGTCGTGATCAATGGTATAGATTTGGACGGTTGGATATTGAGCGTAGATTTGACCTTCAACAAAGCTCTGTAGGGTTTTTGGGGTCCAAACGTAAAAACGAATTTGCCCGCCAGTACTAACGACTTCAAAACTGAGATGTTCTTGAACGCCGCCAGAGCCTTTGAGTGATTCAGAGTCACGTAGGATACCGTGTAGTGAGGCAAACATCTGTTCGGCGGAGAGCTCTTGTTTGTCGTTAGTTTTTGGAATCTCCAGCATCAAAAGTACGGAGTCAACATTAAGGACTTTTAACTGATTGATTTTCTTGTAATTACGGTAGGTTAAAATGCCTAGAGTAATTACAATTGGAAGCCAAACAATTGGCATTAAAAGAAAGTGGAGAATTTCAATGATCATATCTATAGTTTAGCATAGAAAAGAATAAAAAGCTTATCATTTTGGGGGTGTTTTAAGGGGGAGATATTTATTTTTCAGCTCTTGCGACGGTGTAGGTATTTTTATCAACTCTTTGGTAGAGTTTCTTGTTTTGGAGATTAAGTAAGACGGTGGTTTCCTTAACCTTGCGAACCTTAAGGACGTTTTTCACTATTTCTTCCCTCGTGAGTGGAGTCTTAGCCTCCTCAAGGATACTGGTGATAATCTGAGAGACTGTTCCCTTTTTGTATCCCCAATCACGTAGAGCGTAGATGCCACGGCCAATAAGAACAAAACGGGGATCTTTGATTAGCTCGTTATGAATAGCTTGCAGAGTGACGTCTTTTTTACGAAACTTGGAAGAAGAAATGGCGCTAGCGATATCATTAAAGTGCATAGGCTCTTTTTTATTTTGTAAAATGACATAGATTTTATCACGGATATTTTTTGGATTGACAGTCGGCCATTTTGTGAGACCCCACTGGTCGTCTAGGGATGATAATTGTTTGGAGATTGATGCAATAGCGCGAATATAGTTAGGGTGCTCATAGTTTAGCTGATTGTCAAGCTCTTCCAAAGAGAGAGGGGCTTTCTTATTTTTAATAAGGGCGACAATCTCGTCAATTTGTTTTTTGATAGTCTTTTCGTCACCGTAATCGGAAATACCAATGGCGCCATAATATTTTTCAGTTTCCTCAATTAGAGTGAGGCTGGCAGAAATTTCGCCGAGAAAGATGAGGTAAGATTTTTCAAGATTAGTTGCTTCATGGCCGTAGATTTTATTAGTTAAGACGGAAATTTTAGCAATTCTTCCTTCTTCGGTGAGGTTCCTGATAAGAATTTTTTCGGCTGCAGCAAGTTCAGGAATTTTACCATCTTCGGCGGCGATACGAAGTCGAACGATGATGGCTTTTTCAAGTTGTCTAACACGTTCCCTGGTGATAGAGAGATAATCGCCAATTTGTTCAAGGGTCTCACGGTCGCCACTTAAACCAAAGCGGCGAGAGATAATTTCTTTTTCACGATCTTGTTCAATGATGCTCAAACTGCCCTGAACGGCTGCTTTGATCACATCTTCGTATTGACCCATCTTTAGATCTTCTTCCCTTCTCCACCACTGACTAATACTGAAATTTATAGTATAATAACATTAAAATATAATTTGTCAAGTAATAAAATATTAATAATACTGACTTTGAGGTATGCGGTCTTAACTTACTTTCTTTTAGGTTTTTATGTTTTCTATTGTACCATAAATTTTACACATACCCTAATTAGTTTTATATAAATATAAGAATAAGCATTTTTATGGTGTGGTATTTTTATATTTAATGTAGAGATGAGGGGGTGGTAAAAATAAGTCTATGATATGTTGTAAATAAGATGATTGGAGGAGATATAAAAATATACCCGAGGTATACTGGGTATATTTTTATGGTTTTTAACTAGTTATTTTGTGCTAGATTTTCTTACTGCAGCCTTTGTCGTAGCTTTTTTAGTAGTAGATTTAGTGGTCTTCGTAGTTTTTGTTGCTTTTGTCGCCGTTTTCTTGCGAGTTTTGGCGGTTTTAGCGGTTGGAGCGACCTTACCCTGAAGTAGTTCAGTAGCCTGCTCTAAGGTGATGGTTTTTGGATCGAGGTCGGCTGGTATTTTGAGATTATTAGGGCGTGGACGTCCTTTGCCAGAGGCTGGCTTAATGGCAGGACCTTTAATGTATGGTCCAAATGGGCCATGAATAATTTTAATTTCACCCCAGTCGGCAATAATTGAGGACTTCTTCTTCTGATAGAGCTGATTTGCAAGCTCAAAACTAATCGTATAAGGACTCTCTTCTTTGTTTGCACGATTTAGTTGAATATTGTAGTTTCCAGCTTTTAAATATGGACCAAATGGGCCATTGGCGGCAATAATTTCGGTGCCGTCATCGGCCTTACCAATGAGTCTTGGTAGTTGAGGGAGCTCAAGCTGTTTTAGGGCTAATTCCAAGGTGATGGTTTTGACGGTCTTTCCAGCTGGTAGCGGGGCGAAAATTGGCTTTTCACCGGCTTCTTTTTCGTTTTCTCCGAGTTGAATGAAGCCACCATTACGGCCAATTTTAGCGTAGACTTTTTTATTGGTCTTGGGGTCAACACCTAATTCGGTGGCGGAATTATAGCGATTGGCCATTGCTGAAGCACCTACGGTTTCGGCAAAAGGCGTGTAAAAATCACGGAGCATCTTTAGACGGGTTAGCTTATGTTCGGCAATTTTATCAAGTTGCTCTTCAATGCTGGCAGTAAAATCATAGTCAACAATATTTTCGAAGTTTTCGCAAAGAAAATCAGAAACTAATTCACCAACTGGTGTTGGTAATAACTTTCCCTTATTGACACCAGTTTTTTCCTTTAGTACTGATTCCGTAATTGAAAGAGGTGCAGCATCTGGATCAGTAACGCTACACTTGCCGTGTAGAATGATTTCTTGAATTTCACGCTCTGTGCCTTCGGATTCTCCTTTTACTACATAATTACGTACTTGGATGGCGTTAATAATAGAGGCATAGGTGCTAGGACGGCCAATGCCGAGCTCTTCGAGCTTTTTGACCAGAGAACCTTCAGTGTATCTTGCAGGTGGTTTTGAAAAGACTTGTTTAGCAATAAGATCATGAAGATTTAGTAGATCACCGATATTAAGTTGTGGAAGAAGCGTGTCTTTATTCTTACCATAAACTTTAAGGAAGCCGTCAAAGACTACAACTTCACCTTTGGCATTAAATTTAAGGTCTGGATTTTTTGTTGGCGTAATATCAATGCTGGTTTTTGCAACTACTGCATTTTTCATTTGAGTAGCTAAGGTGCGGGTGCGAATTAGTTGATAAAGTTTCTTTTCATAGTCATTCTTGCCAGCAATTTCTTGGGCAATATTGGTTGGTCGGATAGCTTCGTGCGCTTCTTGAGCACTAGCATCCTTGGTGTGAAAATGACGAATTTGGAGATAGTTTTCTCCAAAAGCCTGCTTAATGAAGTCGGCAATGGATACAAGTGCGTCCTTAGAAAGGTTAAGCGAGTCGGTACGATGATAGGTGATGAGACCAGCTTGGTAAAGGCCTTGTGCGGCGGACATAGTGGTTTTAGCACTAAAACCAAGTCGACTGTTGGCCTCGATTTGGAGGGCAGCAGTAGTGAACGGAACTGGGTTTGCCTTAGTCCCCTCGGTCTGTTCAATGTTCTGAACTTTAAAATCAGAGGTGGCAAGTTGAGAGAAGAGATTTTTTGCCTCATCTTGATTTTGCAGGGTAGACTTCTCAAGATTTGCTTCGAAAATTTCAGAAGAATTAGGATCAGTAATATTGGCGGTTTGATTAGAGAATTTACCAGTTACTTTAAAAGTGGATTTGGCGGAGAATTTTTCGATTTCTCGCTCTTTTTCAACAATGAGGCGAAGTGCTGGGGATTGGACGCGACCAGCAGATTTGGCACCAGGTACTTTTTTACGAACAATGTCAGATAAATCATAACCTACAAGCATATCTAGGGTTTGGCGGGCTTGTTGACTAGATACCATATCCATATCAACGATGCGCGGATTGGCAATAGCGGCCTGTAAGGCGGTCTTGGTGATTTCATGAAAAGTAATACGGTGGGTGTTCTTTGGTAACTTTAAAACTTCAAGTAGGTGCCAAGAGATAGACTCCCCTTCACGATCTTCATCGGTTGCAAGCCAAATAGATTCGGCAACTTTGGCGGCTTTTTTTAGGTCAGCAATAATATTCTTGTGATCTGGGTCGATTTCGTAAGTAACTGCAAAGTTATCATGAACATCAACTTTGGTATCTTTTCTAATATGTCCAACGGAGGCTAGGACTTTAAAATCAGAGCCGAGATATTTTTCAATAGTTTTGGCCTTGGCAGGGCTCTCCACGATAACTAAGTTCTTTGACATATTTATATATTAGCACGCTTGTCAAGAGTTGGCTTCGTAAAACGGAGGGATGATTTTTTGAAAAGCCTATATAAAAACAGAAAAAATACTTGGCAGAGCAAAGAACTTATGTTAAAGTATATGTAGAGTGAAGGTTTTCTGGCAGCTAAATACAGAAAGGATATTTTGCTGTGGGAATAAAAAAACAAAAACCTACAAATAAAGGCATAAAAATCGTAAGTGGTATGTTGGTTGCGAGCCTAATTGGAATGCCAGCATTGCTACTTAATGGTGCATCTACTTCGGCAGCTTCGCAATCTGCGACTACGACGGTAAACGTGACCATTGATCCGGTGATCTCAATTACGGCTTCACCGAATATTGAAATGGATATTACTCCAACCACCTCTGGCCAGTTTAGAACTGCGGATGGCAATGTGGTGATTTCAACAAATAACGTAAAAGGCTATACAACCTATATTACTTCTAGTACAACTGAAACCAGCTTAAAGCAGCCAGCCGCAACAGGTGTTTCAGCTGTTATTCCTACAGTTTCCGCAAGTGGAACATCTATTTCTGGTACTGGATGGGGTTGGTCAAATAATGCAACCCAGTTTAATCCAGTAAAAGCTACTGGTACAACCGATAATAGTGCAGTCTTTAGTCGTACAACTACTGCTACTCCAACAGGTGATAATAAGACCCTAACGATTGGAGCTAGCGCAACAACAAGCGTGCCATCTGGTACTTATTCAAACACTTTACTACTCACTGCCGTGACAAATAACTAACGATATTAATATTGCGAGGAAAAGTATTGTTAGTTTTGGCTTTTGAATAGTCTTATAAAAAGGACCCACTAGGGGTCCTTTTTGCTTAGATGGAATTATATTATAATTTCCTGTGATTAAAATGAGGTTTAAAATCTTACATCAAAAAGCCCCAAGTAAGGGTGGGCATCACTTGGGGCTATTTGACCCTACA
>ERZ773022.2093-NODE-2093-length-12450-cov-7.820815_pt1 | contig 12450 bp, 8 predicted proteins | sample MGYA00580839_ERZ773022 | MGnify/ENA primary metagenome ERZ773022 (study PRJEB29015, sample SAMEA2738020) | human oral metagenome | biome: human oral; feature: human-associated habitat; material: dental | place: China | collected 2044 ... | reverse complement strand
CTGGGGAACTTCGATCGTCAAGTTTTCCATCGGCTCGCACTTCTGCCCGTTGATCATCTTGTAGACGACCTCGGGCTTGCCGACCTGAAGTTCATAGCCCTCGCGGCGCATCGTTTCGATGAGGATGGAAAGATGCAGTTCGCCGCGTCCCGATACCTTGAAGACATCAGCGGAATCTGTCTCCTCGACGCGCAGGCTGACATTCGTCTCCACTTCCTTGAAGAGACGGTCGCGCAGATGGCGCGAGGTCACAAACTGTCCTTCCCTGCCGGCAAAGGGGCTCGTATTGACGCCGAAGGTCATGGAAAGCGTCGGCTCGTCGATATTGATCGTCGGCAGAGCTTCGGGATTTTCCGCATCCGCCACCGTATAGCCGATGCTGACATCACCAAGACCCGTCAGGGCAACGATATCACCCATCTGTGCCTCAGGCACCTCGACACGCTTCAACCCCTGATAGACGAAGATTTTGCCGACGCGCGCCTTCGACTCATGGTCGCCGCTCAAGAGAGCGACACTCTGGTTCGCTTTCACACTGCCGCGAATGATTCTGCCGACGGCAACCTTGCCGACATACTCATCGGCTTCGAGCGTCGTAACCATCATCTGCAGCGCACCATCTGCATCACCCGAAGGGGCAGGAATATCCTTGATGATGGTTTCCAGCAAGGGGACGAGGTTGTCACTCTCGTCTTCCATGTTGTACTTCGCAATGCCTTCGCGCGCCGTTGCGTAGATACAAGGGAAGTCCAGCTGCTCATCGTCCGCATCAAGCTCCATGAAAAGCTCAAGAACTTCATCATAAACATCATCGACACGCTGATCGGGGCGATCGATCTTATTGATGACGACGATGGGCTTGAGTTTCTGCTCAAGCGCCTTTCTTAAGACATACTTCGTCTGAGGCATCGGACCCTCGAAGGCGTCAACAAGCAGCAGTACGCCGTCCACCATGTTGAGCACACGCTGCACCTCGCCGCCGAAATCCGCATGACCCGGCGTATCGACGATGTTGATCTTCACGTCATTGTAGAGGATCGAGGTATTCTTGGAAAGAATCGTTATACCGCGCTCGCGCTCCAAATCTCCGGAATCCATGACGCGCTCTGCCACCTGCTCATTCGAGCGGAAAACATGGCTCTGCCGCAGCATGGCGTCAACCAGCGTCGTCTTTCCATGGTCGACGTGGGCGATGATCGCGATATTCCTCAACTTTTCATTTACACTCATTTTTGTCCGATGTCCTCCTAAATATGTTTCACCTATAGCAGTACAATTTTATTATAGTTGTCCTGCAATGTCAAATCATTTTCCCTGCCGAAAATACGTTTGCTTTCTGCATCCTGCAGCGATTCATTCTACATTCAGCCCGAAGAGGGCGCGCGCGAAATCCTTGGCGATGAACGGGCGCAGATCGTCGACTCCCTCGCCGACGCCAATCCATTTCACCGGCATGGAAAGCTCCGATTTCAGGCCGATGATGACACCGCCCTTCGCCGTTCCGTCGAGCTTCGTCAGAACGATGCCCGTGATTGCCGCCGCTTTTTGGAAAAGATCTGCCTGACTGATCGCATTCTGCCCCGTCGTCGCATCGAGGACGAGCAGCGTCTCATGCGGCGCCTCAGCAATCTCGCGCTGGATCACACGATTGATCTTCTTCAGCTCTTCCATGAGGTTCGATTTCGTATGCAGACGCCCCGCCGTATCAATGATCAAGACGTCGATGCTGCGCGCCCTCGCCGCCTTGACCGCATCGAAGGCGACGGCGGCAGGATCGGATCCTTCCTCGTGGCGAATGACAGGAACCCCCGTGCGATCGCCCCAGATCTGCAGCTGATCGATGGCGGCAGCGCGGAAGGTGTCGGCGGCAGCGAGCATAACGGACTTGCCCTGCTCCTTGTAGTAGGCGGCGAGCTTGCCGATCGTCGTCGTCTTGCCGACGCCGTTGACGCCGATGACGAGGAGCACCGTAGGCCCTGCCGAAGCGATACGCGTTTCGTCCGAACCTGTTGAAAGGATTTCGGAAATCTTCTCAGCGAGGAAGGGCTTCAAATCTTCCGGCGTATTGATGTCTTTTTTCTTGATGCCCTTTCGCACATCTGCCATGAGTCTTTCTGTCGTCTTCACGCCGACATCGGACATGATCAGAGTTTCCTCCAGCTCATCGAGCAGATCGTCATCGATATCCGCATAGCCGATGATGAGTTTTTCAATCTTGTTCGTAAAGGTCTCGCGCGTCTTGGCAAGCCCCTTTTTCAATCGGTCAAAAAATCCCATAATACCTCCAATTTATCAACGTGCCCCTCAAATCGCTTCGTCGAGGCGCACGGAAAGAACGCGCGACACGCCCGCATCCTCGATGGTGATGCCGTACATGAAATCAGCTGCTTCCATCGTCCCTTTTCGGTGCGTGACGACGATGAACTGCGTATTTTCAGCAAATTCGCCGAGGAACTTGCCGAAACGAGCGACATTCGCCTCATCGAGCGGCGCATCGATCTCATCGAGCACGGAAAAGGGCGCGGGACGGTAGCGCAAAAAGGAAAAGAGCAGCGCGATGACCGTCAGGGCACGCTCACCACCCGAGAGCACGGAGAGATTCTGGCGCTTCTTCGTCGGCAGCTGCACCTCGATTTCCACACCAGCATGGAGCACATCCTTCTCATCGGTCAGAAAAAGCTCCGCCTTGCCGCCGCCGAAGAGGCGCACGAAGATGTCGGCAAAATAGCCGCGAATCTCTTCGAACGCCGCCTTGAACTGGCGCGTCATCGTCACGTCCATCTCATGAATCATCGCCATGAGATTTTCGCGCGCTGCTTCGAGATCCGCCGCCTGCTTGCCCATGAACTCATGGCGCTCCACAAGCTCTTCATGCTCGCGTATGGCGTTGGGATTGACGGGGCCGAGTTCCGCGAGCGCACGGGAGATGTCCTGCATCTTCTTCTTAAGCTCCGTGCCCGTCAGATCGAGCGCCTCTTCCGCTGCCGTTTCCCATGTATGCCCATACTGCTCCAAAAGCTCCGCCTGCACCTGCTCAATCTTCACATGCACCTCGGCGGCAGCAATTTCCATTTGATGCAGCTTGCCCTGCATCTCTGAGAGTCGCTGTCCTGCTGCCCTCGCCGCCTTGTCATTCTCTTGGTTTTCCGCATGACGTTCGAGCTTTTCCTGATACTGCTTGTCGTAGGCGGCTTTTCCCTCGGCATGCTTTTCCTGCCAGGCGGCAACCCGCGCGGCGATTTCCTCGCGCTTCGTGCCGCCGTTGCTCTGTTCTTCATCCAGCGCAATTTCTTCCTCGCGCGTTTTTTCCGCCTGCTCCTTCGCTCTCGTCTCTTCCTTCTCTTTTAGGAGCGCCTGCTCACGCGCACGGATTTTCTCCTGCTCAAGGACGGCGCGCTTTAGCTCCCGCTCGTTGATATACTTGCTGAGGTCGTCAGCATCCTGCTCAAGATCGTCGAGCTCTTCCTCGCTCTCCTTTGTCTCCCGCTCCATCTTCTCGTACAGGCGGCGCGCGGCCTTCGCCTGCTGCACGGCGTCATTCTTCTTCGCCTGCGCCTTGGAAAAGGTCATTTCAGCCTCTTCTGCAAGCTTCTTGAGCGTCTCTCTCGCCTTTTCCTTCTCTTTTCGCGCCTCGGCGATGCGTTCATCCTTGACGCGCAGTTCCGCTGCATACACATCCTTTTGCTGCAAAGAGCGGGCAATAAATTCCAGCGCCTCGACCATTTCCTTCGCCGCCTTGTCAAAAAGCGTGCGCTCTTTCAAAAGCGCAGCAAGCTTTTCTTCCGCGTCCCGCACGCTCTTTTCCAAGCGCTCGATCTCACCGCCGCGATTGAGAAAGCTCGTCTCCTGCCCTTGCCTGCCGCCGCCCGAAAGCGAGCCGCCGGGATTCAGCAACTCGCCGTCAAGCGTCACGATGCGCAGCCGCCACCCCATCTTCTTCTCGATGGCAAGACCGTGATCGAGCGTATCGACAACGAGCGTGCGGGCCAGCAGAAAGTCCACGACTTTCCGGTACTTCGCATCCGCACCGACCAGCTCATTGGCAAAGCCTATGGCGCCCGCTTCCCTCTTCGCCGCCTCATCCTGCGAGCGGCGCACGACGAGCGTCGAAAGCGGCAGGAACGTCACGCGTCCCAAACGTGCGCGTTTCAGAAAGGCGATGGCGGCCTTCGCCGTATCCGTATCCTCCGTCACGATGTTCTGCAGACTGCTGCCCAAGGCGACATCGACGGCGCGGATGTACTCATGCGGCACGGAAACAAGCTCGGCGACAGCGCCCGCGACGCCCTTCTGCCAAGGTTCTTTCGCCTGCAGTACAGCCTTCGGCGCGCGCGCGAAGCCTTCGTACGACGCCTGCATGTTGCGCAGGAACTTGAGCTTGTTCTCATCTGCGTGCAGCTCTTCTTTCGTACGATTCTCCGCATGAAGCAGCGTGCGGAGCTTCTCATCCAAATGCTCCTTCTCTTGCGTCTTCTTCGTGCGTTCTTCTTCGATCGTCCTGCGCTCTTCTTCGAGCCTGCGTCGCTCTTCGCCGATTGCCTTCGCCTCAGTCGTCAGAGCGTCAACTGCCGCTGTCGCTCTTTCCAGCTCATCGGCACGTTCCGTGCCGCTCGTCGAATACCGTTCCAACTCATGCTCAATGAGCAGAAGCTCATTTTCCCGCGCGAGCATGTCGCGCTGCGCCGCATCCTTCTTGTCCGCGAGCGTGCGATGCTTCTCCTTGACCTCGCGCAGCTTCTCGCCCAGAGCCTTGAGCGAGCCGCGATCCTTCGCTATGGCGGCATCGATCGCCGCATGCTTTTCAAGAAGCTCCTTTTCGACAGCAAAGAGCCGCTGCTTCTCAGCAGCAGCTTCTCCGGCAGTGCTCTCAAAATCCGCACGCTGTTGGAGAAGACGCGCCTTCAAGGCGTCATGCTGATGTGCTCGCTCCTCCAAGATGGCGATTTCGCTGTTTGCCTGCTCGATCTGCGTCCTCAGCGCGTTGTTCTTCTCCGCCTGCTCCTGCAGTTTTTCTTCCAGAACGAGGATCGCCTGATCGAGTTCTTCCTTCTTCACATCCAGCAAGCGCACCTGCGTCTCGGCAGCCAGAGCCTCATCGCGCATCGCCTCGATCTTGCCCGCGCTGTCTGCACGCTCTTTCTTGAGCTGACCCTCACGCTGGAAAAGTTCCGTCAAGGCGCAGCGCCTGTAGACCGTCTGCAGATCATCGTGGCGGCGCGTCTTCTCTGCGCTCTCGGCAAGAGGTTCGAGCTGCCCTTCGATCTCCTGCATGATGTCGCTGACGCGCACGAGATTCCCCTGCATGTCTTCAAGCTTTCGCATCGACTCGCGCTTGCGGTTGCGGTACTTCGTGATGCCCGCCGTTTCTTCAAAATAAAGGCGACGCTCCTCAGGCTTGCTGTTCAGGATCTCATCGATGCGGTTCTGACCAATGACGCTCATGCCATCGCGCCCGAGTCCCGTATCGGCGAAAAGGTTGCTGATATCCTTCAGGCGACAGCGCGACTTATTGATGAAGAACTCGCTCTCACCCGAGCGGAAAAGACGGCGCGTCACGACGACTTCATGGTAATCAACGGGCATATCCCCTTCATTTTCAAAGAAGAGGGAGACTTCTGCAACGCCCATGGCACGCCGCGTCGCACTGCCCGTAAAGATGATGTCCTCGGCCTTCGAACCGCGCAGGGCGCGCACATTCTGCTCGCCGAGCACCCAGCGCACCGCATCTGTGACGTTGCTCTTGCCGCTGCCGTTCGGCCCGACAATCGCCGTAACGCCCGCATGGAACTCGATCTCGATTTTATCGGCAAACGATTTGAAGCCGTAGGCTTCGAGGCGTTTCAACTGCAAAACTTTTTCACCAGCCCATATTTCTTACATCGCCTCACTGGCGAAAACGTTCCCTGAACTCATCCGTCGTCGTGTACTCCTCCATGAAGGAAACGACCTTGCGCCCCGTCTCGCTCAGGCGCTTCTGCGGACTCCAGAAAAGATTGACCTGGATTTCCATCTCCGGCACAAGGGGACGACGTGCAAAGATCGTCTCGCTGCGCGTCACAAAATCCGGCAAAATCGATATGCCGAGGCTGTTCGCGACGAGCTGCTTGATCGTCTTGAGCTGCGACGTACAAAGCAAAATCTCGGGCGTAAAACCGTTTTCCACGCAGCTGCGATAGACCGTATCGTATTGATACGTATTCGGCTGCTGCATGATGAACTTCTCACGACGGAGATCAGCGACAGCCACATGCTCGCGCGCCGTCAGCGGGTGATCGAGCGGCAGACACAGTTCCATCTTATCCTTGAGCACAGCCATCTCATTGCGGTGCGTCTTAACTGCAGGGGCAAGAACGACGCCGAAGTCGAGCAGCCCTTCCTCCACCTTCGCCCTGACCTCGACGGAATCGACGTATTCGCAAACATCGAGATTGATGTCGGGATGCGCCGCCGTAAACTTCGTAAAAAAGTCCGGAAAAAGATACGCCTCCAGCATCGGCGGCAGACCGAAGTGAACCGTCCGCCGAGCATCGGGGCGAAAACGCAGCATATCCTGCTCCGCACGTTCGACCGCCTGCATGATCTCCTCCGCATGAAGCAGAAACGCCCTTCCCTCCATCGTCAAAGACACACGCTTCTGCCGACGATCGACGAGCATCAGGCCAATCTCGGACTCCAACGATTTGATCGCCTTCGTGACAGACGGCTGGGAAACGTGGAGAGCCTCCGCCGTGCGCGTGAAGTTTTCGAGATGGGCGAGCGTGCAAAAATATTCCAATTGTCGAATTTCCAAGCTATTCCCTCCTCCAGTTCTCCTCAGGTATTATACCATAACTGGCGGATATAGCAAGCATATCTGTCCTACTGAGCATTTTAGTAACTTTGCTATTGCATAATCATTCGTACTGCCGAAAAACTCTGTTGAGTTTTACACCCAGAAATGCAGCCAAGGCAGCCTTCAAGACATCTCCTGGAATGAATGGGAAAACTGCCATGACGAGAGCCTGCCAAAGGCTGACATCCATCAAGAGCATCATGGAAATCAATCCCCCGACATACGTGAGGGGAATACCGACAAAAACGGCCGTCAAAAGGAAACGCTTAAACGAATTTCCTGTCCCCTTGAGCCAACTGACGATTGGGTAGGCAATGACAAAAGCAATGATGAATCCCCCCGTAGGGCCGAAAAGTTTGCCCACACCCGACGTGCCGCCGACGAAGACGGGCAAACCAATGCACCCAAGCAAAGTGTAGACGCAGAGCACCGCAAACGTTTCTCGCGGTTTCAAGATAAAAGCGGTAAGATTCATCGCGAGCGTCAATGCCGTGATCATCGCCGTAGTGAACGGCAACGGGACGGAAATATACGCGGCGACACAGCAAAGCGCCACACAAAGCGCCATCTTCGTCATCTTTTGCACAGATATCGTATCTTCTTGTTTCATACTTTTCAAACCTCACTTCTTTTTAATGTTCTCTGTAGTCGGAAATGCAACCTTCAACCATGTCCTGCATCGGAGCATTCACTCTTCCATAGACGATAAAAGAATTTTCGTTCTCCCTTCACCACCGCTAAACATCCATCCTTCTCTGGCAAGAAATGGAGTTCTTCCCCGCAGTAGAGTGGATGAAAAAAGCGTATTTCCACCTGCCGCGTCATAGGCCGCTCTGTTAAAAGTTTCTGTAAAATCAGCATCCCGGGTACAATGGCAGGCTCTTGACGATGTATGCTGTTTTCATCACCCGCCGCTGCAACAAAAGAAAGAACCTCTGCATAAGAAAAGCATCGCCACGTTGTTCCAGTATTTTTCAGCATCCTCTCCTTTTTGGGTACTCTTTGCGATTTTTCAACGCCCTCTTTTTCAAGTATGAGACTCACGGAGATTTCTCCCATCAAAGGTTTCTTTGTTTCACAGCATGCCATCTTCAAAAAACGGTTTCCATGTTTTTGAAAGTGTACTCCATATTCCGCCTCTGGACGCGGCTCTTTTCTCCAAGAAATCTTGGCAATTCTTGCACCTTCATATTCGGCAAGATGCAGTTCTGCCATCATGCGTGCAAGATGCAAAACACTCTCCATCCATTCACCTCCAAAAGTTCAGTAAACTCATTATAGATAAAGCCTCCTCTTTCGTCAACCTTTCGTAAGAATCAGTTGACAAAGGCGTATGCAAAAAGCCGCCGGTTACGGCGGCTCTCCCGTGGATTCCTATTGCAATTCCGTCATGCTTTCCAATGTTTCATTCCCTATTGGCTTTTGCTGCGGTTGTGGAACGGCATTCGATTGTCCCGACATATGGCGTGCAAGCGCAGCTGCTTCGTTTTCCAGAGTCTTCGCCTGTTTCAGTTTCGCCTGCGCCTCGCGGATGGTCGCCGCCTTCTTGTCGTCCAGCCATGCCGCATACCCAAGGATGTAAGCAATGCGCATATCACAGCTGCGCAAACGGAGATGGTGCAGCGTATCCGCCATGGGCGGCACTGTGAGGTCAGACAGCTCAGCTTTGCGCTGCGTCCAGTCTGCTGCGGCTTTCTCCAGCATGATGGTCTTCAATGCCTGACGCGTTGCATCATTGCCAAGAGAGCCTTTCTGCAAAGTGCTGCTGAATTCCTGCTCGATCTCCTGCACTGATTTTCCGTGAGCGTCTATGATGGCTTGAGATTTAGCGAGATAATCTGCCAGTATCGCATCGTGCGCCTTGGCAATCATCGCAACGAAATCATGAAGGTTCTGTATTTCCGTCACGCGCCAGATGCCATCCCCGCCCTGCACAAGCTTCACTTCAAAAATGAATTCCTCACCAATATCTGCCTGATAAACGCGCACGCCAGCGCGTGCCGTTCCCGTCTCCCGATCTGTTGCGACGTAATCAATGTTGCGGAACTGTATCGTCTTGAGTCCGATCCTCGTGAGCACCATATCAAGGCTCATCGGATCTTGAGTCTCCGATGCCGTCCCACTGTTTTTCCATTCGCCATTTTCAACGTAATACTGCACTTCCGTACGCAGTGTCAATGCCAAAGGCGCCTTGAACATCTGCACGAAACCATTCATAGCCGCCTTGGCGTCTCCGGACATCGGACGATCCGTATCAATCATAGCCTGAATCAATGTTTCCGTAGAGTTGCCCAGCAAAGCATCTAAATCAACGTATTTCTCGAATGTTTGCCAATCATGCTTTTCAAAAGACATTCTGATTTTTTCCAGCCCATACTCCGGCGTTTTCGTATAATAGAAAAAATACCATGCCCCGCAGCCGCATGTTGCCAAAAGCAGCAGGAATATCGCAAGAAAGAAACGCATCTTCTGCGACTTGGAAAACATCGCCATAGATTCACCCTCCCAAGATTACAAAGCGATAAGGCCTTTTCCTTATTATGCAACAAGAATAGCGTTTTCGCAAGAAAAACCCTTGAAATATGCCGCGTTCATGTCCGCGACTCAATCGTTGCCCCGCCTACAAGGCGCTCTCCGGAATAAAAAACAACGGATTGCCCCGGCGTAACAGCTCGCTGTGGTTCAAGAAAGGATACCTTGACCGCCCTATCCTTCAAAGGCAAAACATTCGCCTGCACCTCACGACTGCCGTAACGAATCTTGGCATGTACCGAAATCTCTTGTGTCGGTTCTTCCATCAGCCAATTCACATCGCTTGCAAAAAGCGACGAAGCATAAAGTTCCTCATTTTTTCCGACAATCACGCGATTATTTGCCTCATCCAAAGCAATGACATAGAGAGGATGTGCCGCCGCTATGCCGAGCCCCTTTCGTTGCCCAATCGTATAAAAAGGAAGACCTCGGTGATGCCCGAGAATTTGGCCCTGCATATCGACAATATCTCCTGTGTGAAAACAATTTGGCCTGTGCTGCGACAAATACGCTTTGTAGTCATCTTCCGGCACAAAGCAAATCTCCTGACTCTCTGCCTTATTGGCTACCGGCAGGGAAAGTTTTCGGGCAAGGGCTCGCGTTTCTTCCTTTCTATAGCTTCCGAGAGGAAAGAGAATATGCGATAATATTTCCCGAGGCAAACGATAAAGGACATACGATTGATCTTTTTTTTCATCCCTTCCTTTTTTCAAGGCAAAGGATCCATCCGCTTCTTTCTCTACACGGACATAATGTCCCGTGGCAAGAAAATCTGCACCTTTTTCTCTCGCAAACGAAAGAAGCTCCCCAAATTTCAAGAAGCGATTGCAAATCACACAAGGATTCGGCGTGCGTGCCGTCAAATATTCCGTCAAAAAATAATCAACGACCTTATCGGAAAAAAGCGTACGAAAATCTGCCACCACATGCTCTATGCCAAGAAAATCCGCCACGCGCCTTGCGTCTGTCGCCGCGCTGGAAACACCGTTCATCTCACGACTATCATCGGAAAGTTGCATGGTTATGCCGAGCACCTCATACCCTTGCTCCTGCAAAAGAGCTGCACAAAGCGAACTGTCCACGCCTCCGCTCATCGCTACCGCTACTTTTTTTTTCATCCATTGCCTCCTGAAAATATCTGCAACATGCAATTCTATGGTACACTAAGAGAACCATCCATACAAGGAGTTGATTCCATGAATGTCATCGGCATCATCGCAGAATACAATCCCTTTCATAACGGGCACATTTACCAGATTGAAACCATACGCGCGAAATATCCCAAAGCCCGCATCGTCGCATTGATGAGCGGCAGTTTCACACAGCGCGGCTGCCCGTCGATTCTCGACAAATGGCAGCGTGCAAGCCACGCCGTTTCGAGCGGCATCGACCTCGTGCTCGAACTGCCGACAGCCTTTGCCGTGCGCAGCGCACAGGATTTCGCACACGGAGGCGTATCGCTGCTCTCGCGCTTGGGTATCGTTGACGGTCTTGCCTTCGGCGCAGAAAGCCCTCTCGCCTTGCTTCAATGCGCAGCGGATTCAGCGAAGAGAAGCGATGTGCAAGAACTGCTCCATGCATACGTACAAAAAGGTCATTCCTATGCCGCTGCATTAAGTCATGCCGTTGCCCGAAGCAGCGGTATAAACGAAGCTTTCCTCAAGCAGCCGAACAACATCCTTGCCTTGGAATACCTGCGCGCCTTGAATTGCTGTGCCGCTTCGATCGAACCTTTTGCAGTGGCAAGAATCGGCGCCGCTTATCATGATGAAGAACTCCATGACACGTATGCCAGTGCAAGTTCCATTCGCCGAGAAATCCAAACCGCCGCACCGCGAAGAAACCTCTTGGCGAAAGTTCTTCCTGCAAACAGTATGGAAGCTTTATTCAAAGCGCATACGGAAGAAACTATACCAGAAATCAATCTGCTTTTTCGTCCGCTTCTTGCTCAGCTCGAACATTATACTCTGGAAAATTTACAAGAAATCTATGGTATAAATGAAGGTTTTGAAAACAGACTGCTGCACGCCGCTTCTCATTGCTGCACCATGAAAGAACTTCTCGATGAATGCCATAGTCGTCGTCATCCGCAAAGTCGAATCCAACGGCTCATCTTCCACATTATGCTGCACCTTCGTCGACAGGATATTCATGAATTTGATAAGAATGGACCTCTCTATGCTCGTATACTCGCATTCAATCGTGCAGGAAAAAGCTTGCTGCATGAAATCAAACAGAAAAGTTCGCTTCCTCTCATAAGCAAGACAAGTCATTTTTTGAAAGACGCCGCGTTGAAATATTCGCCAGAAAAGCGAACGCCTTTGGAAAACATGCTCGCACTTGACATTCATGCCACAGAAATGCGACGGCTTTGCCTTCCGCAAATCACAAAATGCGGCGAGGACTTCCAACGCTCTCCGCTCTTCATTTCAGATAAGAGAAAAACGCCTGCATGAGCAGGCGTTTTGAATTGAACCAGCAGCTTTCTATCCTCCCAGGTCGTCTCCAACCAAGTACTTTCGACGTATGAGTGCTTAACGACTGTGTTCGGGATGGGAACAGGTGGAACCACTCAGCTATCGCCACTGGATTTTTAGCGGTCAACGTCAGCCAATCATGCGGCGCGCTTCGCGCTTACATTCTTGGGACGTTTTCGCATGCGACCTGTTTCCCAATCGGCTTCGCCTCTTGGACAGGTCAGCAGAAGGTTTGCATAGCATACCTTCAAAACTATACAGAAGACTCAATGGAACATTTTAGGTAATAAGTCAAGCCCTCGGCGTATTAGTACGGGTCGGCTGCACGCCTTGCGGCGCTTCCACTCCCCGCCTATCAACCTCATCGTCTTTGAGGCGCCTTACCGGATTACTCCGTGAGAAACTTCATCTTAGGGCTGGTTTCACGCTTAGATGCTTTCAGCGTTTATCCTTTCCGGACGCAGCTACCCAGCTGCACGGCTGGCGCCATGACTGGTACACCGTTGGTCCGTCCACTCCGGTCCTCTCGTACTAGGAGCAGCCCCCTTCAGGTTTCTTTCGCCCGCGATGGATATGGACCGAACTGTCTCACGACGTTCTGAACCCAGC
>ERZ773022.2090-NODE-2090-length-12455-cov-3.006532_pt1 | contig 12455 bp, 10 predicted proteins | sample MGYA00580839_ERZ773022 | MGnify/ENA primary metagenome ERZ773022 (study PRJEB29015, sample SAMEA2738020) | human oral metagenome | biome: human oral; feature: human-associated habitat; material: dental | place: China | collected 2044 ... | reverse complement strand
ATTGAAACAGTGTCATATTTTCAAATTCAAGTGTCTTTATTCTTTCGATCTCGGACTCGTATTTTTCCATAAAGTCAAGACATCTTTCATAACAATAATCAAAATCTTTCACTGTTTTTAATACCTTTAAGAAATTAAATATATTTTTATTGAAATGTATCCCTGTATCGGAGAAAGACTGTATACCGTCATCATCTATCAGCGGATTTTTAGCTATCACGATACCGCCCTCGGACAATATATTCGCCTTTTGATCGTTTATCGCTTCCAGATAGCAAAAATCAAGAGTTCTGTATGCAAAAGGCATTTTTTCCAATATAAATCCAAGAGCCTTGCGTGTGCTTTTATTGATCTTTTTGCCCTTGATATACTGCGATAACTCATTTTCTTCATCCGTATCATCTGTCTTTTTATTAAGTGTCGTGATGGCTCTGGCTTGTAAAATATAAACTTTTCCATCTTTAACAGCCCACTCGATATCCATAGGCATATTATAATGTTTTTCTATTTTAAGACCGTTTTCTCTAAGTTTAGATATTTCACTGTCATTTAATACACGGCTCTTTCTTTTATCATCACTCAATGTCTCCTCGACAGTTCCATTTTTATCGTATATGATCTGAGTTGCTTTATTTCCGATATTTATTTGACTCTTACCTGTCTTCTTATCGATTATATAAGTATCTGCACTTACTCTTCCGCTTACAACACTTTCACCTAAACCGAAAGCGGCATTTATAAGCATTGCATTTTCATTTTTATTAATCGGGTCTACTGTAAATAACACTCCGGACTTTTCACTTTCCACCATTTCCTGAACAATCACGGCGATGGAGACCTTACTTTGATCATAACCTTGGCGAGATCTGTAACTTACCGCTCTGTCAGTCCAAAGTGAGGCATAGCAACTGCGTATGTGCTCTAATATCTCCTCCATCCCCTGTATATTAAGATAGCTGTCCTGCTGCCCGGCAAAACTCGCATCCGCCAGATCTTCCGCAGTTGCCGAAGAGCGTATGGCAACCTTTTTATGTTCTCCGAGGTCATTATATTTTTCCCTTATCAGAGACTTTAATGCATCCGGAAATGTTCCCGAATTTATTCTTTCTCTAAAATAAACCGCTGCATTTAAAAGCGATCTTTCATCATTTCCCGCTTTATTAAGTTCGTTGTTGATAATATCCGCAATGCCGTTGACCCTTAAAAATTCCTTGTAAGCTTCGGATGTAACTATAAATCCCGCCGGAACATTTATTTTTTCTCGTGTCATTTCTCCGAGATTGGCTCCCTTGCCGCCGGCGATAGGCACATCTTCTTTTTTAATATCCTTAAAGTCCGCTACCATGACATCGCTCTTTTCTTATCGTATTCAGACTTCTATATATCGGGATACGATACTTTTTATGTAAATGTATAATGTTTCTTCAAATGTTTCTTCATTAAAATGCATATAGTTCAAGCAAAAAACAAAACTGCCCGTAAAAGCATCCGCAAGTCCTTGTCTGTTCGCATTTTTAACCGCATTATTCTCCTTCCAATATATTATCGATCTGTCTAAAAATTCTGTATAAAGTTTCTCTATTTTTTTAGCCTTATTCTTATCCTGTGCAGTGAATATCTTAAATGCATCCTTATAAATATTCCTTGTTTTGATTTTTTGCAACATATCCAAAGAGTATTTATATATTATATCCGAAAGAAAACCTGTGGGATCTGTCAGTGAATTTGACAGCTCCTTTTCAATATTATTCAGTTTTTGCATCGATCTGTATGCCATCAGATCAATGATAAGTGCCTCCTTATCTTTCCAGAAGTTATAAAAACTCCCCTGTGCTATACCCGCTCTTTTCGTAAGTTTTGAAATACTCAGCGACCTGCTTCCTTTATCATGAAACAGATCGAGAGCAGCTTCCATAATCTTTTCTTTGATCTTGATTTTTTCTTCTTCACTGAATGCTTTTGCCATTTATATTCTCCGATTTCCATACTCTGTGAATATTTTCTTCTTTATTCATAGATAATTATAGTACCGAAAAATAAAAAAATCAATGAATATAAATAAATATATTCATTGATTCTGATAATAAAATTATTGATTTCAACAGATCTTCACTAAGCTGTATTTAACTCACTGCAGATCCCGGCGTTATGGCAATCAAATATACCTGACGCACTAAGCTTCCTTATATATCATAGCTTTCAAAGGAAGAAAAGCCTTGGCAAGTGTATAGAATACCACCACATTGACCAGACAAGATGATATCTAAAAATATTTTATTAAACTACTGTAGTAGTGTTGACATTTTATAAGCATTATGATACATTGTTTTCATAAACTACTGTAGTAGTTTTTAAGGAGGTTGGAATAATGGATATTAAATTATTTGATTCTGAGTTAAAGATAATGAATGTACTTTGGGCACAGGGCGATGTTAGTGCAAAGCATATTTCCAATGTATTAAAAGAAGAAATAGGTTGGAATATGAATACTACTTATACATTAATTAAAAGATGCATCAAAAAAGGAGCAATAGAGCGACTTGAGCCTAATTTCATATGCCATGCATTGATTTCTAAAGAAAAGGTTCAGTTAGCTCAGACCAATGAGCTGTTAGATAAGATTTTTGACGGCTCAATTGACAAAATGTTTACCGCCTTAATCGGCAACAAACAACTGTCTGAAAAACAAATAAAAGAACTGAAAGACCTTGTCAAAAATTTAGAATGAGGTGAGCACTATGAGCTTATTACAAATGAGTATTTCAGCTGCTATTTTAATAATTGTAATTACCGTACTTAGGGTATTATTTATTCACAAATTGCCAAAAAAGACCTTTTTAGTTTTTTGGGGGATAGCTATCTTTAGGCTTTTAGTACCTATTTCTATCCCTTCAATTTTAAGCATATATTCATGGTTTCCTAAAACAAAGCTTGATATAGCGGATAACCTCGCTACTCTTACGCTAAGTGAAACTTTGTCTAATGAAGGCAACACTACTAATATCAAAACAAATATTGTTAATATTTTACCGACTTCCAAACAGACATTTACATTTTCTTTACCGACTGCCGTATGGCTTATAGGATTTACAGTCTTCTTTTTGTATTTTTTATTTGCCTATTTAAGGGGCTTAAGTAAATTCAAGTTCTCAACTGCTATAAAAAGTGATTTTATAGAAAATTGGAAGTTACAACATCCGCTTAAAAGAAAACTTTCCGTACTCCAATCCAACCGGATATCAAGCCCTATAAGCTACGGATTATTTAAGCCGGTTATACTGCTGCCCAAAAATTTAGACCTGGACAATGTAAAGCTGCTTGAGTACATTTTGACCCACGAGTACATTCATATAAGGCATTTTGATATTGTATACAAGATTATTTTGATTATCTGTGTTTGTATTCACTGGTTTAATCCTATGGTTTGGCTGATGTTTATTTTGCTTAATCGGGACATAGAGCTTGCCTGTGATGAGGCGGTTATTCACATCTTGGGTATAAATAATAGGGCAGGCTACGCCTATGCCTTAATCGATATGGAAGCTCAAAAGAATAATATAATACCCCTTTGCAATCATTTTAATAAAAATGCCATCGAAGAAAGGATAGTGGCGATTATGAAAAACAAAAAATCATCCATATTTATAGTTATTGCAGCATTTGTATTAATTGTAGGAGTTTCCACTGTTTTTATAACATCAGCCAAGCAATCCGACAATGCGCTTAAGGCTACAAGCACTAAGCTATCTAATGAAGAGGTCAGCAAATTGCTTGCATTAAAATTCGACAAGTATGAGGATATGAGCGTCTTCGAATATCAAAACAAGGTTTGGGAACTAATTGATACAAAGGAATATCAGGATTTATTGGAATACATAGATGGAGACAGTGATTTATATGCCCAAAAGGACAGTGATGAGCTTGCTTTCTTTTTATTTAACATACTTGAGCCTCTCAGTTCAGAAAAGTGGCAGAAATATACATTTAACTCCTCTGTGCAAGGCAAGTACTCTACAAATAGTGATACCGCCCTGCTTGAATACTCTTTTACCATAAATATAAAAGATCCCAAACTCTTAAAGGTAAAGGAATATGTTTCCACCCGTTTGGCAGTTATAGAAAGCTTTGATAAATTGATAGAGAGTAAAAGTGAGGAGCAATTACAAGACAGCGATTTCATGAATACCTCTATCGAGGCTGAGATACAAAAACTAAAAGAACTTTATGACTCCGACAAATTGGAGCTTAGTTTTGAATACTTTTATCGCCCTCTTATCACAATAAAGGAAGGGGATATAAAAGAAATAACCTATCACGAAGCGAAGGAAAATTCCTACACCAGAGCAAGCAAAGAAGACTACGAGGCTTTACTTAAACTTAAGACTAATGATTATCCGGAGTTGTCGGTTGCCGACTTTAATATGAAACTGCTTGAGTGGACAAATGACAATGTAGATCTTGCAGAAAGAATTGCAACAGATTATCCGCAAAATGAGTTTATTAGCTCTTTATCAAATGACGAACAGCAATTTATAAAACTTACCGTGTGGGCATCAAATATAGAGAATACGGAGTTTGTAAAAAGTCAACACACTTCAAAGCCTGAAGAAGACCCTGTAGCTACTATAGAGCTTGGAGATAAGGAAGAGTCTACAGACAATAAGCTTCTTAAATGGTGCAGCGGAAGCTATCAGCTCTCATACCATATAAAAGATAAAAATACACTCAGTATAAAAAACAGAGATCTCTATCTTAGTAATGTAATGACTCAAATACAAAGCTTTTGGAATGAAAGCAGCATAGAAAGCCTGATAGAAATGGATAAGGAAAATATTGAGACAAAGCTTGAGAAAATTGCCGAGGCAAATAGTAATGAGGATATTACATTCAGTATCGTAAAAGGGAAAGTTTATTTTGATTATAGTGACTAGGCAATGTTGAGCGAGTAGGCTGCGGTTTTAAACTGAATATTATACAAAGTAAAATGTGGAACTTGCCTGTTGTAAAACAGGCATATTCCACATTTTTAATTTGAAACTAAAAAATCTTAACTATGACAATACTGTGTATAACCGATAACAGGCTATTGTCTATGCTCTATGCTTCTATATTATATAGGTTTCTTTCCATTTTTTCTCATATTCTATGGGTTCTTCACTAATGTCAGTATAATCAAATTCTGCTTTTATACTTCCATTCGAATCTACTATCATAGTCATTACAGACCACCTGTCCTTATCTGCCAAAGTATTTCTTTCTTCCAGCAGTATTTTGTTTATACCGATAAATGTTTTTATCAGCATAGCTTTATTGGCACCTTTTTGGCTGAAGCAATCTGTAAATACACCTTCCTTATCAGATGTGTAATACTTCATACTATAGCTTCCCTTATAATATGCTACATAAAAAATCATTTTCTTCCATTTGGTAGGAAGAGTAGGGTTAAGTATATCAAATATTTTTTGAAAAATCTCATTACTCATATTTTATTTCTCCTAACTGTTTGGAAATATAATGACACTTTCCTCACCATTTATAGAATAAGTTGCAACAATGTCAGTAGGTCTTCTGGAATCACCTTCATAAATAGGCTCAATTTTTAATTTGACTTCTTTTCCGGCTTTAACTTCTTTTGCCAATCCGTTCTCAAAATTTTTAAAATCATTTCGGTTGATATTTGCATTTTGAGGAATCATATTCTCAAGTCCGTTAGAGCCGTTAAATTGATCACCTATTAAGTGCCCACGATCATCACCTTCTTTTTGATCCCCCTTGCCTATACTTTCAATGGAATCCTTTATTGGTAATCTACCCTCTCTAACTTTCATATCCAGCTGACCCTTTGCGAATACAATACGACCCTGATTATCAGTCATATATTCATAACCATTAATTACATATTCTGTATTCGGAGCGAGTTCATTATCTACACGATATATTTTTCCATTATCATCATAATAATAGGTCTTACCATCTATAATCTCCTGACATGGGTATTTATCCTTCACAATATCAGCACTTAACATCTCTTTACTAAACAAATCATCAATGTATTCTCTTGATTCATCAGGGTTTTCTTCACTTTGAGGCTTTATCTCTTCATAGTCTTTTATTTCATTTTCTTCTATTTCAGACTTTAGTATCTCTGACAATTCACTCATCAATAAACGCCTCCTTCTCTAAAAAGTTCCGTAAAACTGCAAAGAATTTTGTTATATGATGCATCTCTGATAGATTGCTCATAAATAAGCAGTGCCATAACAAGATCTATCTGCCTGTTGGAATAACCTGTAATCGTAGGTGAAAGATTTTCTGCAACTGTATGTACCCACTCAACAATATCCTTACAACCTTTTGATTTATCAATTGCTTTTCCCGCATCAAAAAAACTGTAAATCAAACTTCTCAAAGTTTCTACAGCCTTTTCTTTCTCTGTAGTTATATACTCTATAAAATCACATTTCACCACAACATCTAAATTAGACTTTATTACTGCCTCTTTCAGTTTATGTATATCAACTCTATCTCCTTTTCTATATATCTCTTTTTGCATGATGCAGTCCAAAAGGGATTTTATCACTATATCACTATTTACTTTATTTCTTAGCTGCCTAACACTACATTCAGCAAAAGAATCTCTATCTCCTTGATATTTGTCAATTTTACAAAGCACCGGTTCAAGCCAATCACTTTGAGATATAGCAGCAACTCCCTTTTCAAGTTTTGCCAACTCAATAATCTGATTATCTGTAAGACCTGCCGACTTTCCTACCAATTCTCGATCTGAGAAATCTGGCAAACGCAAAATAATTTTTGTATTAGTATTTCTGATCACTGACATATCCAATAACCCCGGTGATTGATCTGCAATAATAAAGCCTTCCCCATATGTTCGCATCTCTGCAATTGAATTTGCCAACATTTCTACTGACTTAGTAATCATATTTGAGCCTTCACTTGATTGAGACATAGGTGTTCTTTTAAGCAAATTATGAGCTTCTTCCAAAACGGTAATGTGCTTTAATCTTTCATTTGCATTAAAGCCATTTTCTCTTTGTTCCATACGGTATTCCTGCAATTTTAAAACCAGTAAGCCCATAATTAATGATTTAGTTTCAGTTGCACCTATGCGGCTTAAGTCAACAATAACATTTTGGTCAAAAAGTTCTTGATTGCTGATCTCATCGTTTGTAAATATCAGCCCATTGATACCATTTGTAAGAGATTTTAGCCTTGTAACCAGTGAACCGGTATAATCTCCTTTATTATCAGCCGAATAATCACTTTCGTCCAATACTATCTTAATTTGTTTAACTACATCTTTAAAAGTAGGAAAGAGTTTATCATCATATTTATTGAATGATTTTTCCAAATTCCATCCTGCACATATATAAGCTCTCTCTACCGCATCCTTTAATATAGCCGGCATCGCTGCATACATGGGCCAGCAGACATTAAAAATCTCAACAAGTCTATCCAAATGCTCTAAAATATGTATACTTTTGGGAAAACTAAAAGGATTTATACACAGCATCGGAGTAGCATTGTTAGGATTTGTTCCAAATGTTACCACACCTTTTTTTCTTCCGATTACATCCTTGTACTCACCCTTTGCAGGCTCAATCACTAGGAAATTGACTTTCTCCCTACCCAACTGTTCAAGTAATCTATATATTGTATTTGATTTTCCCGAACCTGTGGAACCTGTAATAAATGTATGCTTAGTAAGTTCTTCTTTTGATAATAGGATTCGCTGCTCAGGAATCTTCTTTCTCATATGGTATCCGCACCCCAAATCAAGATCCCATGTGTTTTCAAGTAATGAATGCGGTTCCCTTCCAAAGGACACTACTTCAAGAACCGGAATACCGCTTACAGACTTTCTCGGACAATTAAGAGCTTTTGCAAGTTCTTTTCCCGATAGCGGTGTAGTTGGTGTTACCAATGTAGGATACATTAACCAATTATCTTCAAGTGAGTTTTTAAGCCCGAATACCGGATGTTGTAACCTTTGTACTCCGGATAAGATAGTCTTTGTCATTTTAGGATTAATATCTCCATCCCAAAAGTTTACAGCTGCTTTTGTCAAATATGATTCTTCTCCTTGTGTAAGTGCCAAATACATATGTGCAACATTATTTGCAATAATAGGGCTTTCTGAAATAATATATGCGGCAAACTCCCACATACCCAAGGCTGAGCTTTCCTCTATTCGTTTAAGTTGAGCATCAATGATTTCTAAAGTATGTTTCACCCCATAATTTGTATATGTTTGGGAAATATTCTCATTCTTTCCGATATTTGCAGTTACACTTGATGACCTTGAAAAAGAAACACCGAAATTTGCAGAAGCATTATAACCTGCACTTATACCTGTCGAATTACTTGTACCTTCCGTATTGGTAGTTCCTTGACCATAAGTATGACTATAATTTGTGCCGGCTTTTATACCAAAAGCACTAAATTTCGCACTTACACCTCCGGTATCACTATGATTTTTACTTTTAGCTATAGCTGTATTAGTCCCTGTTGTAGTATTGACTATCGAATGAGTTCCTGCACTTACTCCAAGATTGACTCCAAAATTTGCAGAGGACTGTATACCATCAGATTCTGTATATGTATATCCGGTCTGCCAGCTCTCATAAGGAGCCAATGAAGTATACAATTCATACAGTCTATTTTTATTTTCAAGCTGTTTTTTAATGGGTTTTGCAAGTAAAACAATTGTATAAGCTTGTGAATCATTCTCCGGAATTATTCCATCAAGTAATTTTTCCATACTCTGACTTATAAATTCTTCAGACTTTTCAGATGCAACATTTGATACCGCAGCAATTGATTTGACTCGCCCATCATCCTGTGTAGCGATAATATTTTGCAATACTTCGGGAATACCTACGCCATAGTCTCTGTACTTTGAATTTAGTCCTTGTATATCCGCTCCCGGAAAGTTTCCTTTAATCGCACCTATAAGTCTTGAATAATACTTATCAACAATTGCCGGTTCCGACTGCCTCTCATCTGTATTGACCACGCCTATAGTTACCCTGCATTCCGCCTTGGTTCTATGATAAATAAGAGCAATATTGCACTCTTCTTCACTTAAGACATGATACACATTTATAAGCTTATCCAAGCTTTGTTCTTCTGAATCCATAACCCATTTTGTAATATCAAAAAAACGAATACGGTTATCCTCGTCAAAACTTTCTTGAATAATATCAACAGGTGCATAAATTGAAGATAATTGCTCAAGATATGCCTGATAGACTTCTATACCGATTGCTCCCATATTCTTTTGAATTACTTCTTTAGTTTCTTCACCGCTCATATCCGGCTTTTCACGAAGGTATTCATTTCGCTTTGTTTCAACTTCCTGCAATTGTTTAGGGCTTAAGGCTGATAAAGTTGATATTCCGTCGCCCATCTTTTTTGCTGCAGAAATTGCTTTTCCTGAAAGAAATTGTTTGGTATTTGCTAAAATACCCATCAGTTCACCTACTTTCCTTTTCTTAAAATTGCATATATTGCAATTACCAATAAAGCTACTGCTACCACAACGATAACTATATTAGCTTCTTTCTTTTTCATAAATTATTCTCCTTTTACTATTGCTTTATTTCTATCCAACTTTTTATTAATTATTTTTGTAAGTTTTTTAACCACTTTATCAACATTCCCAAGCTCTTCTTCTGTAAATTTCTTCCATAACTCTTCTATAGAATCTATAAATGTATATCCATAAAAAGCTATCATTCTTGCCGCTCTGAGTTTTTTATCAACATCTCTAACTTCTACCGAATAACCTTCTACTCCTTTTTTTTCTTCAAGAAGTGCTGTTATTTTTTTACTGTAGCCCATATCGATCGGACTTAGCAAACCAAAGAAATTATTTTTAAAGTTAACTCCACTTTCTTTCATAATCTTTGTAAGACTACCTTCTGAAAGTACTGTATTATAAATAATTCCAATTTTTTCAAACATATCCATTATATTTTTATCTGTAATACGGATATTGATAAAAGCTATCTTATCCCAAAAGCCCATTTGAGCTTTACGCACATAAGAGCAAAGAATTTCCTCACACTCTCTTCGCTTTTGCACCTCACTTACCTTTTGAGCAGCAATAAAACTGGTTCTTATAAAGTTTGGTAGTAATTTTAAAGTCACATCTATAAGTTCTTCAAGCCCAAATGCAGGTATAGGATTCGGCATTCCCCTATACTTGACCGGTGCAGCCAGTACCTGTACTATTTTAATATTATTCATTCCCATAGAAGTATTCATTCGTTTTATTTCATTTTCAAAAGTATTGACCTCTTCCTCATCACCTGAGCATTGAGTCAAAACGATAATAAAAGGTACTCCTATAGAATAAAGCTCTTTAATAAACTCAAGTTCTGCCCCTTGATAACGATTACTTCCCGAGTTTATACAATACCAAATCGCATGAACCCGATCAAAGTGATTATCCGAATCTACTTTTGATGCAATAGTTGCTTTTATACCTGCTATTGATTCCTTGGTTTTTTGTGAGTCCAGTTCAAGTCCTACCGTATCCCAAATACGAACAGGAGTATCTTCACTTTCGTATTCATTAATCTTTTCCGTTACCGGTTTCCCTCTTCCTGTAGCTGCCATGTCGGAGCCGAACACAGCATTTATTAAGGTACTTTTACCGGTTCCGGTGATTCCTGCAACTATAATATTAGCTGTAGGTAAATCATCCATCTCCAATATATCATCAAGTTCTTTTTCAAGCTCTTCCTGTTGCTTTTTAAACTCATTTTTTCCTTTAAGATTCCCCATTATAAATTCTCCTATTTTTTAAACTTATTTAATTCATCTTTTATTCTTCTTTGCATAAATTCATTATCTTCCAATTCCTTATCTGAGGATAAGTAAATAACATTAATCAAGGTTTCAAGGTAAACCTCCCCTACTGCCTTAACATAGCCGGCTGCCATAACAGAACTTAAAAGCGGCACTGCCATAAGCGGTGCTGCGATTATACCGACAATTACATTGGCAAAAATCTCTGAAGAAAAATTTTTGCTGGACTTGAATCCGGCAATTTTATTAAGATCGCCTATAAGCTTAGCACACATACCATATATAAAAGGTATACAAGCCCCCGGAATAAGAGCGATTTTCATTGCCTTGGCCCCATAATTTTCAATTGTTTCTTTACCTTTATTTTCTATTTCTACAATTCTCTCTTTCTTTCTAAGGTCTAAGGTGGATATTTTTTTCTCCAATATATTAACTTTTAAGTATTCATAATCGTTAATACTTTTCCATAGTAAGCCGTCTACTCCATATGCAGGTATTACCCCGCCTCTTGTGGAAAAGTCTTTTGCCAAAACACGCTTTCGGGCAACTTCACTAAGTTCTTTCCTGATTTGTTTTTCAAGTTCTCCTTCTTCATCTGAAAAACATTGTGTCAGCACTACGATAAAAGGTATTTCAAAGTCAATTGAAAGTTTTTTTATTAATTCAACTTCATAAGATTCAAATCTACTACTTCTATCATTTACGCAAAACCATACTAAGTGTATGTCTTCTGAGGATATTGATTTTCTTGTATTATCTATATATTTCTTTATCTCTTCTAAAGTATTATCCGTAATTTTACTGTCAATCTCCAGTCCGACCGTATCATACATATTAAGTTGACACTCTAGATCTTTATACTTACCGAAATACATTTTTTCAGCTGACAGTACTATCTGCTTTGAATAAACTATATTTTTTAGAGTAACAGCCTGACCTTTCCCAGTCAGAGCAAGTTCTTCTTCTAAAACTGCATTGATAAGTGTACTTTTTCCTGCTCCGGTTTTTCCCATCACTGTAATACTGATATTTTTCATTTACCTCTCCTCGAATACATATTGAGAAAGCATATCCAATCCGGTCGGTTCAATTACGATAATATTTCCATCCTTTCCCCTTAGAGCAGTTGTATACCCCTTGGCAAGAACAGGCACTATTTTAAGTTGATTTGTGATTTTCTCAATTTCATCAATAGATTCTTGTACTTCTTCTTCATCCTTATAACACATTGTTAGTGCAATCATGACTTTTAGCTCTGAAAAATCATCTGCTATTCTTTTAATCAATTCTCTTTCAATATCCTCAATTCTTCCGCTTATTGATGAAATACAGTAAATAACTACCGACAGTTTTTCCTTAGAGAGTTCTTTTACAGTCCGATATGCCTTATCTATCTCATCCTTTCCCAAATCTATCCCCTGAATCTCATACCACTGAGCATGATTGCATTCATCTGAATAGACTACAAAACCATTTCCCTCAACTTTAGAATACTTAAATCCCTTAAAATCTTCCAGACTTTCAATAAGTGTTGTTTTTCCCGATGCTTTTTTACAGCATACCTGTATTTGCCGTGCTGGGCGGTATGCTGGCATATATTTTGATATACACTATAGCGT
>ERZ773022.2088-NODE-2088-length-12457-cov-5.192872_pt1 | contig 12457 bp, 9 predicted proteins | sample MGYA00580839_ERZ773022 | MGnify/ENA primary metagenome ERZ773022 (study PRJEB29015, sample SAMEA2738020) | human oral metagenome | biome: human oral; feature: human-associated habitat; material: dental | place: China | collected 2044 ... | reverse complement strand
AGCGGTGTGATTCCCCAGCGTCTTTGACACTCCTCACCGAATTTACGCACGTCTGGAAAAGCCACACTAATTTGACCCACCCTGTCAAAGTATTTTAGACCCAGTAAAACGATTTATTATTGACCCACTAAATGCCCTGGTCGGGTGGGTCATTTTATTTCGCTATTACTTGGTAATATTCTTTGCTTTTATCTTTCTAAGACTCTCTCCAGTTAGTTCTATTTGATATGAGGTATGCACAATTCTATCTAGTACAGCATCTGCCACGGTAGGGTCGCCTATTGCATCATACCAGTTGTCTACAGGAAGTTGAGAAGATATGATAATCGACTTCCTTTCATGCCTATCTTCTATAATATCAAGTAATATAGGACGCTCTTTTGCATCTACAGGTACAAGGAAGGCATCATCGAGGATTAACAAGCGACATCGCTCTATCTTCTTTAGCTCTGTTTCTAACGTTCCTTTGTTCTTGGCAACCTTAAGTGTCCCCAGCAGCTTTGACATGTTAGCATACATCGTTCTAATACCATTTTTACAAGCATGATAGCCTATAGCTGTAGCGATAAAACTTTTACCAGTTCCTGATGAACCAGTAATAAATATATTGCGTCCTTGCTTGATAAAATCAAGTGAGAGTATTCTCTCCATTTTGTTTTGGCTAAGGTTGCGATTGATATTATAATCTATTTGCTCAGGATAGGTTTTATATCTAAACCCTGCTGATTTTATGAGTCTTTCAATGGCTGCTGCAGAACGATAGTCCCATTCTCGAGATAAGAGCCAAGATAAAAAGGCATCTGGTGTCATCGTATCTGCAATTGTAGTTGTTAGACTTTCTTCAAAGGCAGTTGCCATACCCGTAAGCCTCATTCTATGCATTAAATCAAGAGATAACTGATTCTTATCCATTTCTTGCACAATAGGTGCTGTCTTATTATTATTTAGTTCCATAGTTGTTTACTTTAATTGTTTGCTATTATTGTTATTATTGGATAATTGCTTTGAGAAATAATCCTTGCCTCGTATGTTCTTATGAGTTTTTGGTTTATATTCAGGAGATAGCTCCATATTATCTTCATCCATAGATATATAGGGAGCATCATCACCCTTCTGTAGTATATCCTTTATCTCATTATAGCCATAGCGTCGTCCTTCCGAGGCACAGTTACAAGCTGCTACTAGACGAGCCATGCCATACTTCTTCTCCAGCGACATGATACCACGGCAAGAGCGGAAGGCTTTTGGTGGATATTTCATCTGCGTAGCGACTTCCTTGAGATAAAGCAGAAGGATGTTGTCTATTTGCCCTGCCCGTTGATATATTTCCTCCAAATCCTTTTCAAAGCTACCATGATGACCAGGAAGATTATGTGCATCTTTCTGTGAGTAGGTATAGGGAGTATCATCTCGCTGATGGATGGTAACTAACTTTAACCCATAGTAGATTTGAACATTGTCATTATCGTAAATAAGCTCCATACGTTTGCCGATATACTCTGTTGGAACACTATAACTATGCTTTCTTAGCATAACGAAGCTATTAGCCATGACAGTAGCAGACTTTCTAGACTTCATCTGATAGCGAGCGGTAGGAAGAGGACGAAGAAAATCTTTTTCCATTTCCTCAAATAGTTCTTGACGGGATTCCTTACGCCCACTCAATCTACGGCTGTTAAATGCTTCTAAAGATGTGCGTATAGCAACATTAAGTGATTCTAGATTATGGAAAATTTGCCCTTCAATATCTACATATACCGACCGATACATTAGCTTTACAGCATTCTCAACCAGTGCCTTGTCCTTGGGACGGCGCACCCTAGCTGGATAAACAGCCATGTCATAAAATTCAGCCATAGCAGCGAAGTCGTCATTGATAACAGGCTCATTACGATCACTGCGGATAACGGCTGATTTTAAGTTGTCAGGCACAACAGCCTTGGGTACACCACCAAAGAAATGAAGAGCATTCTCGCAAGCAACGATAAGGTCTTCCTTCTTCTGCGACCACACTGCCTCGCAATAGGTGTAATGACTGCATGGAAGGGTAGCCACAAAAACCTCTACCTTCCGCACCTCACCCGTCTGTTCTTCGACTATCTCTAGCTTATCACCTGCATAATCAATATACATCTGATCGCCAGCAAGGTGCTCTACATGTCCTACGGCTCGTGTTTGACATCTGTAGGCATGGATTGCGTGTTTGAAAGTAGAATACTGGTAACCATTAGGATGAGTTTTGAGATACTCCGTGTGAAGAGATAAGATAGAAACACCCTTCTTGCTAAGCCGTTTCACATAATCAGGAACAAGTGCCTCTAACTCCAACTTGCGAGCAGAAGGCGGACGGTTACGAGAATGCCCATCTGAAAACAAGTCCGCCAGCTTATCATCTGAAAGCGACAGAATTTGCTCCATGGACAAGCCACTTTCTTGGAATTTACGGACATACTTGCGGAGGGTGTTACGAGATATATGGAAAGTACTAGAAATACTTCTTATTCCCATACCAGATGCGTAACAGCGCAATAAATTCTTTAATTTTGTCATATAAATAATAGTTTTATGTTTTTAATGCCGGCCAGGGCAGTAACACAAAACTACAAAATGACCCTAAAAAACTAGCGTTTCAAAGGGTCATTCTTATTTTGGTGAGGTGGGTCTCATTATTTTAACCTTACTGGGTCTAAAATACTTGCCAGGGTGGGTCAAATTAGTGTGGCTTTTCCACTATGTTCATATTCAATTCGTAACAATTGTACAAAGATAGCGTTTTTCGCTGAAATTCGGGGCAATAGCGCGCCGAAAACGCCCTTTTTCGTATAGATTTTACTCAAACGGGAGAACAGCATGATACCATTCTCCCGCTTATACCTGATTTTATCTTCTCATACGTTCCAGCTCTTCATCGCGCAGCATTCTCTCGTTCAGTTTCTCCTGCATCTTGTCGAGGAAATAGGTACGGCTTTCGTTTTTCCGACGTTTGATGTCGGTATAGAAGCGGTAGCAATCCTTCGACTCAATACCGAATATCTTGTAGAGAATCGGGGCGAGCTGTTTTAGCGGCATATTGCCGTTGTTGATACAGCCCATCTCGTCTATGCCGTAGATAAGTTCCACGAGGTCGATGGCGTTGCCCGTCCAAAGAAGGCTGGCGGTGGTTTCTGTTGCGTTGTTGGCGGATATTAGTGGTGGCACTTGGGGCGTGGCAAGGAATTTCTGCATCTTTCTTACGAAAGACAGAGCCTTGCTGACGTAGGCGGCAATCTCTCTTTTTTCTTCTGACAGATTACGTACGGGATGGTGCTGCAACTCGATTTCGATGTAGGCAAGCGCGATGACGGTAAGGTTCATGTCCATGCCGCCGTTGCACAGTTCGATCACTTGGGTGGCGAAAGCCGTGTATGCCGTTTCCATATTGCAGTCGCCGGCTTCGTTTATCAGGCGGAAAAAGTCGGTTTCCGCCAGCAAGAAATAATTCATGGTTCTGTCAATTTTGAAAATTACACTTTGTTTTCTGCGTGCGCACATGAATATAATTGGCAAAAAACGCGGCAGAAAATAAAAAATCCAACACTCAATTTTACAAAGTGCTGGATTTCAGAGGTATAAAATTCAGTATTTTTTCACAAGGACAAATTATCTCCGACTTAAATTGTTTGTAATCAGAACATTTATTCTATTCTTGAAAATAAAAATGTATGCTTGCCGCACATTTTGGCTATCTTGCTTTTTTATCAAGGATGTAGATAATGCGGCATACACCGTTGGGAAAACTTTTCAAAGAGGAAAGCGTCCAGTGTTGCTCTGGCAGAGCCGACTTAAAAAAATGTCGTCCGCTTCCGGATATGAAAGGAACGGTGTATAGTATGATTTCATCCACAGCGTGCATACGCAGTAGTCCGTTTATATAGTCTGCCGTGTCCGGTGTGGCTTCCGCGAGGTAACGGATGTTTGTGCCGTCTTTTCTCCATTCGTGCAGCATTGAAATGGAATAGTCCGGTGTCACACGGTAAAAGGCTTTCTTCCTGATTTCATCAAGACCGCAACGGTCAAGGCACAAATCCTGATGTGCTTTATCATATAACTCTGAAGAAAGACATCCGTCCATCGTCAGTACGGCGAGAATCTGAACTTTACCCATAATCGTTTCCTTTCGTTAGGCAAGGGTAAAAAAGTAGCGTGCAATTCACACTACCTTCAAGCGATGGCTCTGGTAAAGCCTTTACGGAGAGTACGTGAATGCACGCTATGCGTAAGCATAGCATAAGCATCACGCAATCGTCTCCGTAGTTCCAATTTACCAGATTTTCGCTTGAAACGCCTTGCGGTCTTATCCTATATGTTGGCGGCGAAAAGCTCCTGCCAATCGCCGTTTTTCTCAAATGTTATGCAAAGATAGCCAAATTCAGTGAATTACAGGCTATGATTGCTTGAATTTATATTTAAGTCCATACTCTTCAAGTTTGCTGTATAGTGTTGTCCTGCCTATTCCGAGCAGTTCGGCGGCGACACTCCGGTTGCCGTTTGCCTGTTTCAACGCACGCAATATCCGCTCCTTATCCTCCGCGTCATTGCGCAAGGCGAAGCTGACAGTAGAGGTCGGTTTCGTCACGGCAAGTTCCAGATGCTCTTTCATGACAACACCTTCCTGCGCCTGCAATACAGCACCCATAACTTTCTGCCGAAGTTCCCGCACGTTGCCCGGCCATGCGTGTGTCAGCAACGCTTTACGTGCTTCGGAACTGAACCCGCTCACGCTACACTCCAGCTCTCTGTTTGCCATATCACGGAAGAACTCTGCCAGCGGCATAATGTCTTCTTGACAGTCACGCAACGGAGGAACGGTTATCCCGAAGTCGTGCAGGCGGTACAGAAGATCCTGCCGAAAACGCTTTTCATTCACCGATACCTCCAAATCTTCATTGGTAGCAGCGATGATGCGGACATTGAAATTCCGGTCTGCCTTGTCTCCGACCGGGCGATACCGCCTCTCCTGTATGGCACGGAGCAACATCTGTTGGGTTTCCAACGCGAGGTTTCCTACCTCGTCCAGAAACAACGTGCCGCCTTCCGCCTCATGGAAATATCCTTTCTTGGCATTGTCCGCACCTGTAAATGCACCTTTGACGTGTCCGAAGAAAGCCGACGGTGCAAGCTCTTTGGAGAGTGAACCGCAGTCCACCGCCACAAATGGCTTGCCTGCACGTTTGCTCTTGTCATGCAACAGGTGGGCAATATGCTCCTTGCCCGTGCCGTTCTCACCAAATATCATCACGCTCATATCGGTGGCGGCTACCAGCCTTATGCGGTGCATGATTTTCTGAAAGGCGGAACCTTCACGGGCGAATATAGGCATACGGCGTTGTCCTGCCTGACGTTCTTTCAGTATGGAACGGATCAGGGGGACAAGTTTATCCTCCACAAGCTGTTTGGGAATATAGTCTATCGAGCCGAGTTTCATGCTTTCCACGGCGGTATTAACTTCGGCGTAGTCGGTCATAATGATGAAGGGCTGCATCTTTCCCTCCTTTCGCATCCAGCACAAAAGGTCTATGCCACTGCCGTCAGGCAGACGCAGGTCGGCAACCACGATATCATTATCTGTTGCCTGTTGCAGATGTTTCTTCGCGGTTGAGAGGTGGTAAGCCTTCATATTGCGGTAGCCCTCCCGTGACAGCATATTGCAGACATATTCGCAATACACGATGTTGTCTTCCACCACAATTATTTTTGTCTTATTCATCTTCGTATTTTCTCCTTTCCTCTTCTGCCAACCGTATTATTTCCACTCCCTTATCCAGCACGGCAGTCACGGCATGGCTTAACGCTTCACCATCCGGGAGTACATCGCCATGAAGCAATCTGTAAAGTACATTTAGCGGTTGGTCGGCACGTAGCACCTCCCACGAGCTGCGCAGGTGGTGTGTCAGGGAATCTAACTTTCGCAGGTCTTTTTCTGTTGCCGCTTCCCGTATTGTCTGCATCTCCTTTTCGGTTTCCGTCATCAACTTTTCCAGCATAACGGCTTCATTGCCGTAGGACAACAAGGCTGAAAAATCCGGTTTCCCGTCCGGTGTTTCTTTTATGGCACACCTGTCGGAAACCTCCATCAGTTCCGATATGGAGAACGGTTTGAACAGGCATCCGGCAAAGCCTTTTGCCAATAGTTCCCCTTTGTTACAACTGCCCGAAGCGGTTGCCACAACCACCGGGATTGTTGGTGAATTGCCCACGTTGGACGAACGCAACAGTTCCAGTAATTCGAAACCGTTTATACCGGGCATATTCAAGTCTGTCAGCAACAGGCTGTATTCTTTCTGGCGTATCATTTCCATCAGTGCCGCAGCATCGGTGCAAGTGTCGCAGTGTATTCCTTCTTGGGAATACATCTCTTTCAGCATCAGAAGTAATACCTCATCATTGTCAATGGCGACAACATCATGGAATTTATTGTTATGATAAACAGGTGTATTGCTTGTATATCCAAGCTGTTCTTCAGCTTCCTGCATAGAAATTTCAACTGTGAAACGACTGCCTTTCCCTTTCTTGCTGTCCAAACGGATTGTTCCGCCAAGCATCGACACAATATTACGCATTATGGCAAGCCCAAGCCCGAAACCCTCCTTTGCGGCGGCATTTGATAGACGTTCAAACGCACCGAACGCTTGTTTCTGTTCCTCTTCTGTCATGCCTGTACCTGTATCTTCAACGACCAGTGTCAGAACTCCATTATCATATTCAGTAATCAAAGAAACACCGCCTTCTTCTGTGAACTTGACAGCGTTTGACAGCAGGTTATTCCCGATTTGTATTATTCGCTCTTTGTCGGTCAATACAATGGCATCGTGTCCAGTCTTCACGGACAAGGACAACCCTTTGTTCACTGCAACAGGAATGAACTCCGTTTCAAGTGTGTGCGTGATTGCAGAAATCCGGCAGGGTGACAGACGGGGCTGTTCCTTGCCGTTGTCCAGGCGGAAGAAGTCAAGCAAAGTGTTGAGCATATCCCGCATACGGTCGGAGGATTGCAGTATATTTCGGATATATTGCCCATTATTACCGCTATTGCATTCTTTCCGCAAAAGTTCGGTATAGCCAGTTATTGCCGTCAGTGGTGTACGCAACTCATGGGTAATAGTATGTACCGCTTTCTTTCGGGAGGTTATGAGTACCTCATTTTGTTGCACGGACTGTTCCAATTGCTCGATCAAATCCGTTGTCTTGCGTTTGTATCGTTTAATGTTCTTTGCATCACGGTGTATGATGATATAGGAAATGACCAACAGCAAAAGAACAAATCCCATCAAGCCGCCTATCTGCATAAATGATTTTTTACGCATCGCTGTTATCTCGCTTTCTCTATTTTGTAAATCAGATTGTACCTTCTTTTCGATTTGGCAAATCAATCCTTGCAGTTGTCTGTTAAGTTCTGCATTACGGGCAGCAAGACTATCGGCTTGTTCTGACAATCGACGGCTCTGCGCTTTCTGTTCGTTGACCATGTTTCTATTGGATGAACGGAGCGTAGTCGTTGTTGTCGTTGGCTTCGTTCCCTCTTTTTTGCCAAAGATGCCCAAGAAACCTTTTCGTTTTGGCTTTTTGGACTGTTCCTGCACACTTTTCTGCACAATAACCGGAATTTGATTGGCTATCTTCTTGTTAATAGATTGTTGTTCATCCATTAACCGGACTATCTGGAACATCTGTCGTTCCTTATCCTCTAAAAGACTGCGCACACTATCGATGCGCTCTGCTGGATAGGTGGCCTTGAAACGGCAGAGCATACTGTCCATTGCCATACGCCGTGCATGGTAATGCTCGATATCTTTATCGTTCCATTCCAGTATTGTTTCACCCAATAGAGAAAATTTTATCATTTGAATATTGATATTGTTTATTTCTTTTCGGAGCTCGTCTATTTTTTTATTGCCAAGTTCTAATGCTTCTATCTCCTGCCATTCATAGAGGCTATTATATGCCATACATCCGATAAGAATGGAGATAAGTATATATCCCAACTGTATTGCCTTATAGAAATTTCCTGACCGCTCCATTATTTTAATGACATTGATTTTTGGAACATGAATAAAAGTTTATCTTTTTCGTTCATGCGGATATTATCAGAATAATCGCCTTTTGTTATTTGATACCCGCATGGCTTGACCATAAAAACGCCTAAGCCCTTAGTGTATGAACTTACTTCTGAGGCGTAGTCTTTACTTGTATTTAATGGAACTTTCCCTTTAATATGACACCACTCATTATTGCAACTGATGTCTTCAATCTCAGACATCATTTTTTGCAAATCTGTAATAGCTTTGGAACTTGCCGCTTGGGGTATCTGCAACTCAAAATAGAGCATCGGTTCGAGAATGTCCACACCTGACTGTTGCAAGGCCAGCCTGAAGACATAAGGGGTCAGCTGTCTGAAATCAGCAGGTGTACTTACCGGGCTATAATACTCGGCTTGAGTAAAAGTTACTTTCAGATCAGTCACTTCCCATCCATGTAAACCAGATTGGCAAGACATACGAATCCCTTCAAAAACGGCATTTTGAAAAGAATGGTTCAGATAACCATAGGAGATGTCACTTTCGATTTGCAACCCTGTCCCTAACGGCAAGGGTTCAAGCGTCAGCCCTATTGTGGCCCAGTAAGGGTTGGGTGGCACTTCGATCTGAATAATCTTATTGACCTTTTTTACAGGTCGTTCTTTGTAGATAGTCTTGATCTCATCAAAATGGACCTTTACGGAAAATCGTTCTTCCAGCAATGTCTGTATGATTTCCTTTTGGGTCAAACCATATAACGAGATTTCCAATTCATCACTATATGAGTTTATGGAAAAGGACAAAGACGGGTCTTCAATCCACAATGTATTCAGAGCGGATATCACCTTGCTTCTCTCTTCGGACCTGTCTGGCCGGACGGAGGATTTGAGAGCGGGATGCTGATGAGATAACCCTTGAATCAAACAAGGTTTAGTACCTAAATAATCTCCGATTCGAAAATCTTCCATATCTTCTACAATCGCGATATCATTGGCCCCCACTTCATCAACATTTATCTCTCTGCCCTGATAAATAGTCTTTAGATTTTTAATCTTGATGAATTTTTCCGAATCGTTGATTCTTACAATGTCTCGAAGTCTCAGACTTCCGTCAATTATTTTTAGAAAACTTCTTTTATGTCCTTTGGGGTCATGCTCTATCTTATAGAGATAAGCTGAAAGTCTGTTTGAGACTGATTCTGGAGGAAGTATAAAAGAAGAGATGGCGTCCAACAACTCATTGATACCGATATTGAACATTGCTGATCCATGTAGTACCGGATAGACTTTGGCTTTTGCCACAAGATCGATTATCGTATTCCAATAATCAGCCGGTGAAATTTCGCTATCCGCCAAATATCGTTCTAATATATTGTCGTCATGGTTGCATACAAATTCTTTGTATTCTTCCTTTATATATGTTTGGGAGCAAACCGGATAAACCGATCCATCGACAACAGTTTGCATAAACAGGACATCTTGAGACAGATTTGTTTTTATATCCAGATACAAACGCTCTAAATTCACACCGTCACGGTCAATTTTATTGATAAATATAATTGTCGGGATTTGCAGTTTTTGTAAAGTATTGAACAGCAACTTTGTTTGCGCTTGTATGCCTTCCTTTGCGGATAAGATGAGGACTGCTCCATCAAGCATTTTGAATGTCCGCTCCACTTCCGCAATAAAATCCATGTGTCCCGGAGTGTCAATGATATTGCATTTCACTCCATTCCAGATAATAGATGTCGTAGAAGCCCGAACAGTAATTCCTCTACGTTTCTCTATATCCATAGAGTCTGTTATGGTGTCACCATTATCCACACGGCCGCACTTTTCCGTTGCTCCACTGGCAAACAGCAGATTCTCGGTTACGGAAGTTTTTCCTGCATCAATGTGAGCAAGAATTCCTAAATTTATAATATTCATTTGGATTAAGCAATAATATACTACAATAGATGCATTGTCGAAACGCACCTTTTAATACCTCCTCGTAGCATGTGAGAACTACAGGATTACTAACTCGTATTAATATGTATATTATTACTGCCGCATAACGATTACAAAATTACACAAAAAAATATATCTAACAAAAGTGGGAGGATTTTTTAACTTTTTACCATAGACATTTTATTAGGGAAGCGTAGGTTCAACTGGTAAGTACAAATAAGTAGAAATGTTTGAACAACAACGTTTTAGGAAGTTGAAAAAAATCAAGTTTCTCTCTCGGTATAACGTTTATTTTGGCCAATATCTTCTTTAGTTTGGCATTTGAGTATTTCCCATTCGTGTTCTATTTAGCTCCTTATTATGAGTATGTAGCAAGTTGCTTATCAAATTCAGCCTCTTTGAGGGTCAAATATGGTTTTGCAAATGGTGACTGACAAGACATAAACAAGGTCAGCAGGATTTTTTACATAAATGGACATGAATGTATATAACCTAAAATAAGAATAAATTTTAATAAGGGCTGCCCAAAAAGAAAAAAATGCAGTTGCCATCCTACAGATACTTGCAGAAAGGATAAAATTTACTTTTAGACCTTTTGGGATAGCCCTTATTAATACTTCAGATAAAATTCCTAAGGTTATATTTTCAATCCTTTGGACCGGGTTTCCTCCTTGGCATACAGTCCTGGACGCCCGATTATGACATGGTTGGCAACGATACTATCCGCCGGACTGCGTATCTGCGGCGGTGCATTTTCGGGATATTGCGCCTGCCTGTTCCTCACATCTTCCGCTTCCGGCTTGAGCTGTTGCCCTTCATTCTCCTTTTCTGCGACTTCGGGCGTGGGTGGCGCAAGCTCCAGCTGAATTTTTCGGTCAAGGGCGGCAAGTTCGGACTTCAACTGCTTCAGCTCGTCCTCCTTCTTCCACACCTTGCCTGCTATCTCCTGCAACTGCGGTATCTCACGTTCCAAGACCTCATTCTTCGCTTTATACTGGTCGATGATGGAGGGGATTCTCTCAATCGCGTTGAGGAAGTTGCGGGCGGCGGCCAACGGGTCAGCCAGCGCCAGATGCCCGTTGTTGTAGGTGTACTTGTAGTTCCCCTCGACCACGAAGCGGTTGTCGGTAAACTCCAATCCCTCTTTGAGTATCCTTTCGCTGACCACCTTTATCGGGAAACCGTAAAACTCTCCAACCTGCGTGTACAACCCTCCGGTCGTGGCATTCTTGGCTATCTCCTGCAAACGCTTTCCGATGACTTTCTCATCGGCGGAATCCACTCCGTCCACCTTTATTATATTAAGGTGATTGCCCTCCTTGTCGGTCTGCACCACCGACAGGAAGCGGTTCCAGTCCTCCGTCATGGCATCTATGAAAGCCGTGTTGTTGCGCAACTCGCCGGTCTTTGACTCCAGCTTGAACTCCGAATCACGCTTGCCCTTGTTGAACGACTTGCGTTCCCCTTCGAGCGATGCGATCCGCTTCTCCAGTTTCGCCTTATCCAAAAGGTCGGTGTTGCCGGATAACAACGCCATGTACTCCGAGAAGTTCATGCCCGATTTCTCGTCCATTGCCCCCTCGTCGATGGTACGCGCTTCCATAGCACCGCTTTTAAGCTGGCTGATGAAAGTCTGCTTGCAGTGCAGGAGGTTGAACTTGTAGCTGTCCAGTGACTTCTCCACCGCGTAGATGATTACATCCACGTTGTTCCCGGCGAAATGCTTGGCAATCTCATTTCCTGCCCTAACTCCGCGTCCGTCACGCTGTTGCAAGTCGGACGGTCGCCACGGCGTATCGAGATGATGGATAGCCACACACCGTTTCTGGGCGTTCACACCCGTTCCGAGCATGGAGGTGGAGCCGAACAGCACACGCACCGTCCCGGCGTTCATGGCATCTATCACCGCCTTCCGAGCCTTGTCGGTCTTGCACTCCTGAATGAAGCGCACCTCGCTTGGCGGTATGCCGTAGTCCTCCGTCAGTTTGCGCTTGATTTCCGAATAGACGTTCCACCCGTCGCCCGGCTGGTATGTCCCCAAATCAGAGAAAACGAACTGCGTGCCTTTCTGGGCGTCGTATTTTTGATAATACTCCGCGATCATCTTGGCACAGTGACTCGCTTTGTTGTCGGGATGATCTTCGTAATTCGGGTCTATCATGCGCATGTCGAGTGCCATTTTCCGGGCATAGTCCGTGGCGATGAGCATCTTCGCCTTTTCTTCCGTTTCCGAAAGCGGCAGCCTGCCCAACAAGGTGGCATCGCCCGTCTTGGCGAACTGCATCAGTTTCTGTATGAAGTCCTCCTGTTCCGGCGTGGGCGGTATATGGTGCAGTATCTCGTTCTTGGCAGGACGGTCAACGCCCACATCCTCCGCCGTGCGGTAGTCCGTGATTTCATTATAAAAGTAATGGGGGTGAATGTAATCGACTGATTACTAATAAAAAGCAGAAT
>ERZ773022.2082-NODE-2082-length-12488-cov-2.965978_pt1 | contig 12488 bp, 19 predicted proteins | sample MGYA00580839_ERZ773022 | MGnify/ENA primary metagenome ERZ773022 (study PRJEB29015, sample SAMEA2738020) | human oral metagenome | biome: human oral; feature: human-associated habitat; material: dental | place: China | collected 2044 ... | reverse complement strand
GCAGATGGAATCAAAAATTACATTAAGGACGAAAAGGAACTTAAGGTTAAGTGCTGGGATCACGTTTATGCGTCCTTTGTCCGCCGCCCGATGATGCGCCTTATGGTCGAGCAGAACTTTAAGAAGCATGTTCAGATGTCTCTTTCTGAGCAGTATTCTGTTATTGAGCCCCCGGACGAGTATCTTATTGATAATGCGCCCCGTGTGGACTTTGTTGTTGTGCATCGTAACAATGGAGTTCATATTGGTGCGTTCCAGCTCTATCCGAACACGTTTTTTAATAACATTATGTCCAAGCAGAAGAACAATTTTAAGTTCGCGGGAGAGGGGAGTGCTCTTTTCCAGAAGAAGGGACTTGCTCCTGTGTTCCTGCTTCTTTTCGAGAAGGGATCTTCGTATTCTGTGCTTGAGATGATCAGTGAGAAAAAGGGGCGTTTTGAGAAAATGAATGCCGACCTTATGTTTGGTGTTATTAATCGTTTTCGGGATAAGCCAGAGGCAGTGCGTGCTTCTCTTATTAAGCGTGCAAATGCTATTTTCGGCGCAATGAAGGATTGATGTTACATGCTTCCTCATGACGGTATCTTTGTCGGAATAGCATGCTTTATTGCTTTTCTCTCTGGATATTTAAAACGGCATAGGAACGATAACATTTCCATTCTTTTAAATGTTATTGGCGTTTGTTTTTGCCTTCTTTATCGACACTCCATTATAAGTATTCTTCTTTATTATTATATTTATTGGTTGACCAAGGGAAGTAAAAAAGACGCTTCTAACAATAATCGTTCTTCTCGAAGAAAAGGTCCCATCGGTGGGTTCGGAAAACCCACAATATCCAACATGATCGGAAGTCGCAAGAAATAAGGAGTAACTTGAATCATGCAAGCAATCGTATGTGTTGATGAAAACTGGGGGATTGGCAAAGATGGGGATCTTGCCATTCGCTTAAAAAAAGATATGGCGCGGTTTCGTGAGCTTACAGACGGTAAGGGGGTTGTGATGGGGCGTAAAACCTTTGAGTCAATCCCAAATCATCCCTTGCCAAACCGTTTTAATATTGTTCTTTCTGCGGATCCTGATTACGGCGTTGGAATGCCAACAACAAATTTCTCTCGTGGAAAAGCCGTTTTTGTGAATGAGGATGAGTTCCAAAAGTATTTTCGTATATCTGAAAATTGGAGCCTTTGGCTTATCGGCGGAGCACAAACGTATAGAGGCTGGATTTCAAGCTGTACGCATGCGGAAGTAACTCGTGTTTTAAGCAATCTCCATTGCGACTGCTTCTTTCCTGACCTGTCAAAAGATGACGATTGGACGCTTGATGTGACGAGCGATGTTATGGAGGAAAACGGCGTGCGATTTGTTTATGAAAAATGGACTAATGTGGGATTGTTGGAGTGGTTAACGTGACCCTTTGAAAGGTTGTTTTGTTTTGGAAAAAGAAATTGAAATTAGCGAAGAGCGAAAGAAGCGCTTACTGGAAGATGTAAATAGTACGGCAGAGAACCTAAAAGGCATGCTCGTTGGAACAGGCAATGTTATTATGTTTGGGTTCTTTGTCCTTTTCCCGTTTTTCCATATTATTTCTACACATTCGCACGCAGATGAGATTACAATTTGGACTTTTATTTATTTCTTACCGTTCTTTATTCTTGGAACCTCTGGGGTTTGCTATTTTTCTTTTTTGAATCGTGTAGCTCCGAAAAAGCCTTCTGATTGGCTTTCGCTTGGTGTTTTGGTGAACTTGTTTAAGATTATCGCATGGATTTCTATTATTGTTATTCTTGGAATTTCGACTGATGTGCCAACACGGACGTTTTATGTGTTTGGGGCGATACTTCTTATTTGTATTGCACATACTCTTTTTGAAACATTGCGCTTTCGGGCTTTTTTGTTTTTCTTGAAAGAATGGAATTTGAAGGCTGATTGATTTTGAAAAAATGGTGGTGATGCGAAAATGGATAACAGAACGTCTTTTAAGGAAGATTGTAAGGACTTATTGGCTTGTGCTTCCTACCTTCTTTTTTGGATTGGCGGATTTCCTATCGTGTCCATCGGCGGAAATGCTTTGCAGGAGTTTGTAGAGACTTCGTTTTTCGAACCATATTTTGATTTTCTCTTAAGAAATCTTTCCGATTTTGTTCTCTCTCTCTTTTTTCAGATTCCTATATTTATTGTTTGGGCGCTTCTTTTCTCCTCCTTTTTAATTTTGGTTCTAAAAGAAAAAGAGCAGAGTTTTTGTGACATTGTAAAAGATTTTTTCAAATATCATTTTTAATTTTCACAATAAAAAAAGAAAAGACGTTTTCTGGATAAACCAGTCAACGTCTTTTTTTTTTCAGAAGAGAGAGAGTTGCTGAGAGCCTGCATAAACCTCTATTGGTTTAGGGCTCTTGGCCGCAATTCGCTCTTCTTCCGATGGTTGTGCAATGGGACGCGGGCGAATCTCTGGTACGACGGAAGTCTCCGAATTTCTCCTTTGGAGCATCGGATATGCCGCACATCCTTGAGACGCGAACTTTTCATTAAACTGAGCGATATCTTCGTCGGTCACATTGTTTGAAAAGATCTGATGGAACAAGTTTACACCGTTGTTTTTGATTACGACCCTTTTTTCTGAGGAGAAGTTTACTCCTCGAATCATGCAGTCTACAAGATAGTGTAAATTTGTTCCCTTGGACTTGAACGAGACATTAACTCGTCCGGTCTCAAGACTTACAATTACAAGCTTCGCCTTTTCAAGGTATGCTCTTGTTTTGAAAAGTTCTTGAGATTCAATCACGTCGCCATTTGTGGCGATGGGATACTTCAATTTGTACTTTGAGGTCGCCTTTATCCCCTGTACTTTGAAGTGGAGCCCATGCGACCAGCAACTTGGACAAGAATGGATAATTTCGTGGATAATTGTATTATCCAGAATATCCATGTTTATCTCCTGCATTGCCGGCATAAGATGAATTACGTGTCCACCTTTTCTGCGGATATACGCAAAACATCTTTTTTGCACAGGTTCATATGTTACTTTCAAATCCTGTGCAATCGGGAAACCATCTTCTCGCATCCTTGCGATCCAATAGTTTCCTCTCTCTAGAAGTTCTTCGACAGATCTCATTTTCGATCCCCTTTCTTCCTAAACCAATAGCCGCAATATGCGGAACCTCTTTCGATATTATATGTCGTTTGAATAAAAAAATGAAATTTTACTCTCAAAACGATATTTTCTTCACTGTTTTGTTATATAATATTTTTGTCAAAACGTCGAAAAATCTATGTCGAGGATGAAAAATGCTTTGGAAATCACATCAGGTTGTAACGGCTGTTACTGTTTATGCGGCAACACGTAACGTCCCGGCAACTGTAATCACAACTGCCGCATCCGTATTTCCTGATTGGATTGAATTATATGTGCCTTTTACACGTTGGGAGTCAATTCATCGGACGTATTCTCATTTTTGGATGTTTTATTTCTTTCCTTTGGTTTTTTTGTACCATGTAATGAATGCATCAGGCATTCCAATTTTCACTTCTGTTGGAGAATATATTTCCGCCTTAAAAATATTTAAATCCGAGGTCGGTGGAGATACACCATTCTATATGGTTGCTAGTTTCCTTCCTCTTTTTTGTAACATTGGATTTTGGTTTTTAATAGGCTGTCTCATGCATATCGCAGAAGATGCAATATGTGGACGAATCCCAATTCTTCGTCCAACACAAAGAGCTCATATTGTTCGCTTGTTTTATACGGGTGGAATTAGTGAGGGGATCTTTGTTGGGTTATATGCACTTATCCTTGGCTTATTTATTTTGAAAAGTTCTGGACCTCCTGTTGTTTTTGAACAGTTTTCTCCATCCGCGATTATTCAAAAGGTTGGGGATTCTGCTGAGCCAAATGATGTGGATTCCGCTTTTGTTGATAAGATAAATACGAAAGCGGTGCGTGCTGTTGCGTGGAATCTGATTCATTCGGCGTTGCGGTAAAATCAAAGTTTCTTTTGTTTTTCTCCATTTTTACCTGTCTTTTGTTGTATAATAAAAAAGAAATTTATTGTTAATTTGAGGAGGTCATCGAATGACAAAAATTATCGTGGATGAAGCTAAGGGCGTTGTCACAGCTATCATTCGCAATTCCAGAACAAAGGTTGTATGTCACGCATACTGTCGTAAGGGTGATGCGTTTTCCTTCAAAAAGGGGAAGGAGCTTGCGCTTGCTCGTGCCACGGCTCGCATGAATAGGGCGAATCTCAATCACTATCGTAAGATGATGAAGTCGCACCTTGCCCGCGCTGAATTCTTCCGTCAGATGATGCTTTGTGCTGAGGCAAAGCAGACGATTCTGGATGATGAAGAGCGGTGCGTTTATGGCAAGCTTTCCTCGGGCGGAAGGGACGCATTCTTGATTGAGAATATGCCTCCCTCGTCAGAAAAGGATGTGCATAGTTTTGGGGACTTTCTGCTCGATGCCGTTCTTGGCGTAAAAAAGAATGAGGACCCGATGGTAAAGCCTGTAAGCTCAAAGGGGCGTCCGCGTACAAATCATCGTCCGTATCGTTCGGAGCGCCATCGTTAATTAAGTTTTTTAAAGTAAAGGAGAAATTTACATGAATTCAGTTTCGCTTGTTGGTCGTTTGACAAAGGATCCCGCTGTTTCTACCACAAAGGCGGGGAAGAGTTATGTTCGGTTCAATCTCGCGGTTGATCGGCACATTGGAAAGGATAAGGCACAGGAGGGAACCCCGACTGCCGATTTCATTTCTTGTGTCGCATGGGAGAAGACCGCCGACATTATTGCACAGTATGCCAAGAAGGGTTCTCTTGCTGAAGTCGTCGGACGCATTCAGACTGGAAGTTACGAGAAGGATGGACAGCGTATTTACACGACTGATGTCCTCGTCAACAGTTTCTTCCTTCTTGGATCAAAGGCTGAGAATGAGTCATCGGGTGGAGCTTCCAGTGCTCCAACTGGTTCCGGCGGGTCTGTGAATACCGCAACACCGCCGAGCGCTCCAAGTGAGCCCTCTTCGTTCATCCCGGATGATGATATTCCGTTCTAATCGTTGAAAGAAAACGAATCCCTGCCATAGTTCTCTGTGACAGGGATTTTTCTAAGGAGCAAATTTAATGGCTGATTGTATTGTTCGGGAGCGTAAAAGGATTTCCGATAAAATGCGTCAAGAAATCTTCGAAAAATATGAGGGAAGATGTGCATATTGCGGAAAAAAGTTCGCTTCTCGAAGAGATATGAGGGTGGACCATGTTCATGCCGTCGCGCTCGGCGGTGAAGATGAAATAAATAATTATCTTCCCGCTTGTCATGACTGTAATTTTTACAAATCTTCTTTTCGCATAGAAGATTTTCGAGAAAATTTGTCGGGCATTGTGGAACGTCTTGCGAAACGTGAAATCACATTCCGTCTTGCTGTCGCTTATGGATTAATTTCTGTAAACAACAATAAGGAAATTAATTTCTTGTTTGAACGAGAGAAATAAAAAAGAGAGGGGGAGAACCTCTCTTTTTTTATTGAATACGATCGTAAAACTCTTTGATATCTTTTATTTTAAAGATTTCGCAGAATTTACGAATCGTATTCCTGTCTTTGGAAACGATCGCCTTAAACGGATTTGTTTTAAAAACATCTCCATAATCGGCAGACAGAAAATGTCCTTGTCGCTTCACTTCCTTTGGATAAAGCATAATATGATCCTCTATCCGAACTGTTTTCACTGTTTTGTTGTTTTTGTACTCGTTTTTGTCAAAATAAACAAACACGAGGTCCAACCAAAACTGTGATGAGAGCCGTGGATCTCTTTTCATAGAGAGCCACATCGGTGCGGCGATGCACATACGTACTCCGTTCAGCTCTATTGTTTGGCTGATTCGAAGATACTCTGCGTCTTCGCCACTTTTGAAAAAGAGCTCCGGCTCGGTTTCTCTGAGCTCTTTGATGGACTTATATCCTCCAAGAAGATAATCTTCCTCATTGATAGAAAGATTATCTTTGGAATATAAGCCCCCCCAATTGAAAACATTCATGATAGTTTTCCTCCTTCTGCCGGCACAATAGAGAGCGGCAAACTATACATATAACTCTTTTTTTATTATATTTTCTTTCATTCGAAAGATAAAGTTTAACCAAAATCATTTTGATTTTGAACAAAAATGTTTTAAAATACATGTAGTTTCGTTTTGGTTTGCGGGTCATATCCCGCTAGAAGGAGGGCTTTATGGATAAGCCATTTGATCGGGTGGCTGAGGGGTTTCTCTCCTCGCCCGTAGTAATTCGGAGTGGGAATACGCTCGTCTCCGAAAAAAATATTTCTCTTCTCAAGAAGGGGATTGAGGCGCTTTCCGAGCTTCAGAAGGCTTCTGACCTTCGGTTCGAACGGAGGCGTCGGGTTCCGGAAGGACACCTTTTTGATGATGGAAGGTGTTCCATTGGTGAGCTTCAGTGCAATATTCGCTCCGGAGATCATCTTCAGTTCGTGACCGTGTGTCTTGGAAACAAGGTGCATCGTCACATCGTCGTGAATCACAATCGTGAACGCGACAATGATCGTCTCGTTTATTCGTTTGGGTGAAATCGAGCCGTAAGACAAAGAGACTGCCTAATCTGGCAGTCTTTTTGTTTTCGGTTTTGCTGAAGTTGTTTTTGTTATATAATATTTTAAAAGTGAGGTGAACAATTTGATTTATTTAACAGGAGATACACATGGCGGTCTTGATGGCGGAAAGCTTATTTCTTTTGCAGATACGCCAAAAGGAAAGAGTCTTACAAAAGATGATTATGTTATTATTCTTGGCGATTTTGGATATATTTTCTATCCCGAAGAAACAGCAAGAGAGTTCCGTGAGCTTGAGCGGTTCAATAATTATCCTTGGACCACTTTGTTTTTAGATGGAAACCATGAAAACTTTGATCGCATCAATACTTTTCCTGTGAAAGAGTGGTGCGGTGGACAAATTCATAAAATCAGTGAATCCGTCTATCATCTCATGCGAGGACATGTATTTCAGATTGACGGAAATAATCTTTTTGTTATGGGTGGTGCTGTATCTATTGATAAGGAGCATCGTCGGGAAGGCGTAACTTGGTGGGCTGAGGAAAACGTTTCATATGCAGAATGTGAAAAAGCTCTTTCTAGCCTTGAGGCGCATGATAACAAGGTGGATTATATGCTTACACATACTTCTCCAAATTCGTTCATCAAGAAGATCAGTGATTATATTGTAAAAGATCCTGCATCTGACTTTTTTGATACGATAAAGAAAAGTGTAAAATATAAGCGTTGGTATTTTGGACACCATCATCTTGATTTGGATGTTGGACGCTTATCTTGTTTATATGATCGCGTTGTTCCTCTCGGTGGAAAATAATGTTGTGGGGTGATTTTTTGCATAACAACATCTATGGAAAATGGTTCTTTTGGATTTTCGTTGTAAGTGCTGTTTTAGCTGAAATAACGGTCGTTTATTACGGAAAAGCTGTGTTTTTGATGCCAGACTATATTTATTGTCCTGCGCTTTTCTTCCTTTGTTTAGGGATGATTTTCGTTGGATATTCCCTATATCGTTTGGTCTATCGAAGATGGAATAATCAGCGGCAAATTTTGCTTCGATCCTTTGTTGGTTTTGTTTTCGTCGCACTTGCTTACAGCGTTTTTGTGCCAAATGTTGTTGTGGTTGATGAAAAGAGCTCTTCGGCACAGCTTATCAATCCACAGTCAGTTATAGAAGATTTTCGCTCTCCTGAAGTTGATAAAATAAAACTTAAACTTCGTGGGGAAGATGGAAAAGAGCGTTTTATCAAGTATGATAAAAATACAATCAACCCGAAATCTTTTTCTCGTACCGGCACTTATATTGCCTTTGTGCCAGATGGAGAAAATAAAGCAGAGTTTCACTTCTTAACCAAAAAGATTCAGTTTTCCTTCTTAACAATTCCTCTTGGAGAATCCGAGCGAAGAGTTCGAGAGTTGCAGGTTATTCTGCATTTACCAAAGGACAGTAAGAACCTTGTTGATCGAATCTGAACGTTACGGTGCATGATGCTATAAACATTGGCATCTGCGCCGTTTTCTTATTCCCTCCCGAGAAGATTGTTATATAATAAATGCAGAAATTGAGACGGAGGATAAATACTATGAGAACAAACCCGCTGAACAATCTTATCGTTATTGAAGGTCTTGACGGAACTGGAAAGGCGACACAGAGCAAGATGCTTGCAGAACATCTGAAGGCTTCACTCTTCTCTTTTCCGAATTATAATTCGAAATCCTCTGCACTTGTTGAGATGTATCTCAATGGTGAGTTCGGAAGAAATGCTGCGAGCATTAATCCATATCAAGCTTCTGCGATGTTCGCGGTGGATCGTCTTGGAACATATCTCAAGGAGATGAAGACAATTCTTGAGCGAGCAGGAAAGATCGTTGCAGACCGATACACCACTTCAAACATTCTGTATCAGACGGCAAAGTTTGACAGTGTTGATGAGAAGAACGATTTTATTAAGTGGGTTCGTCGGTTTGAATATAAGGATCTTCAACTCCCCGAACCGACACAGACGTTCATGTTGAATGTTCCCTTTGAAACGTTCGTTGATATGATGACGCTTCGAAACGACAATAAGCATGATGGAGAAGACATCCATGAAGCTGATATGGATTATTTAAAAAAGGTCTATGAAAACGCTCAGTATGTTGCCGAAAAGCTTCATTGGGATATTATTGAATGTGTGGATGAAAACGGAAATCTTCTTTCAAGGAGAGAAATCAATCGAAGAATTGTTAAAAAACTCTGGTGAAAATTTTTGTATAATGAACGCGTGGTTTTTATCCATGCGTTTGTTTTTGTTATAATTATTAAAGTAAAATTTGTTTTGGAGAATGTTATGAAACATACCGATTCCATTGCTCCATTTTTAAAATGGGTTGGAGGAAAGCGACAGCTTATTCCTGTTTTAAGCACATTATTTCCTGAGTCATATACAACTTACTGTGAGCCTTTTCTCGGTGGGGGCGCAATGCTCTTTGCATTACAACCAGAAAAGGCTATCGTAAATGATGTGAATGGGGAATTAATTAACGTATATAAAGTTGTACGAGATCATGTCGATGAATTAATCGCCGCTTTAAAAAAGCATGTAAATACCTATGAACATTTTCAAGTTGTTCGAGGGCTTGATAGGGATGCAATAAAATATGCATCCCTTTCCGATGCAGAAAAAGCGGCACGAATCATTTACTTAAACAAAACATGCTTTAACGGACTTTATCGAGTAAACAAAAAAGGACAATTTAATGTTCCTTTTGGCTCATATAAAAACCCTAAAATCTTAGATGAGCCTTTATTGCGAGCCGTTAGTTTTTATTTAAATAATAATCAAGTCTCTATTTTTAATGAAGAATATACTTCCGTTTTAAATAAACTTCCAGAAGGTAGTTTTGTTTATTTAGATCCTCCATACGACCCTGTTTCTGACACATCTAATTTTACAAGCTATGCCAAGGATGGGTTCGGAAAAGAGGAGCAGATTCGTTTAAGAGATGCTTGTACATCCCTCAATGAACGAGGAATTCAATTTATGCTCTCAAATTCTGCAACACCATTTATTATGGATTTGTATTCAAGTTTCGATGTACAAATTGTTCATGCAAATCGTTTTGTAAATTCAAATGCGTCTGGGCGCGGAAAAGTGGAAGAGGTGGTTGTGCGAAATTATGTTTAACAAGAAAATATTTGTTTTTATTTCTTTTTTGTTTTTGATTCTTTTTCTCCCGACCGTCTCTTTTGCTCATAACCTTCCTGTCACATCCCCATTTGGTTGGAGATATCATCCCGTAACGGGGAAATATAGCTTTCATACAGGTGTAGACCTTGGATATGAAGAGGGCGCTCCCGTTATCGCTCTGTTTAGCGGAACTGTTGTGCAGTCCGGTGATTATGGGGATGGTTATGGCATACAAGTTCTTCTTTATCACCCCGAAAACGACACTTATACGCGCTATGCACACATGTCTGTTAGTTATACGTTCGCCGGCGATACGGTTCCACAAGGAGCAACAATTGGTTTAATTGGGCATACGGGCACGGCTACGGGACCCCATTTGCATTTAGAATATATTGTTCGTGATGAAAATGGTGTTTATCAGTATGTGGATCCGCTTGTTTTGTGGGGCGAGTGAATTTAATTAAACTTTAATTTTAATATGGGAAATCCGTCCTATATTAAACTGGATTTCTGGTAAAATCTTTTTATAATAAATTTTAATTGAGGTGACATAAAAATGAGATACATGCGAATTACCGATGGAATAGGAACGATTAATGTTCCGGGGGATTGGACCCTTCTTGAAAGTCATGATATTGAGGAGGAGCTTGGAGAATCTCTTGGAAAAGGTGTTTCTCGGTATGTGGTAGATTTTTCTGGAACGGATAGTATTGATTATGCGTCTGTTCAATTTCTTAATGATTTGTTGTCTCGTGTTGGCGCCGATAAAATGGTAATATGCAATGTCTCTCCAAAGAGTCTTGTCTTATATATGCTTGAAAAGTCGGATCTGGTAGCATTGATTATTTAAAGGGGAGTAATCACTTGATCGCAATATATTTAACAGAGGAATGGACACAGGTCGTTCGAGCAACACTTCGCAGAGGAAAATTTCATATTGTTGAGGGTGAGTATTTAGATTCTTACCTGCAAGATCTTCAGCGTCTTGATGTTATACAGCTCGGAGAAATGTTCCGTGAGGTTCAGCTTATTACAAAGTCAAAAGACGAAGATGTTTGTGTTATTCTTCCTGATTATGTTTTCCGTAAAATTGGCTGTTATAATGACACAGAAAATTTGGATGCAGAAATAAAAGATGACCTTCGCGTTCCTATCGACACATGCTCTTTATCAAGCCCTATCGTTATCAATAAAAAGACCTTACAGAAAAGAACAATTTGTGCGATTGATCGCGCTTATATCGACGCTCTTGTTTCCGCCTCAAAACAGGCGAATATGTCGATTGTTTCTGTTGAACCGGCAGGGTTTGTTTTCTTAAAGGCAACACGTAAGTGGGAAAGAGAGCAAATGGCTCTTTTTATCTCTGGTAAAACAGCAAGCCTTCTTTCTTATAGTCCTCTTGGTGGTATGTTTGTTCAAAGACTTGGGCAAAACCTTTCTTATGCAAAGGATAAAAATAACGCTGAGGTTTTGAACAAGGTTATTCAGGAGACTTTAGTTAATGCGGATTATGTAAACAGTGTTACTTTCCGTTTAACAAATAAGAATGTTCCTGTTCATATCCTCTCCGATAACTTTGAGGAATATTTTACGCTTCCGTCTTTTCAGTCCAGATTTGCAGATCTTCCAATCAATAATGGAATGATAGAGGATATTGAAGACGAGAGTGACTATCGAACATTTTTGATTCCAATTACCGCTCTTTTTGAATCTTATTTCCCGACAGGAATTACCTCGCCAAAACTGTCATTCATGCAGCTTCTTCCGGCGAATGTGGTTCCACAGGATGTTTCTCAAAACAGCCGAAAAGCTCGCCTTCGTAAGGCTCTTAAGAAGTGGGCTCGCGTGGCTCTTGTTCTTGGTGTAATTGCTGTCGGTGCGGAAGTGGCGGGGAGCATATACTTTTCCTCTATTATGATTCCTGATAGTCTGCGAAATGAATATGCCGTTGCCCAAACAAAACAGTCTGATGTAAATAGAGAGCTTGAACGTGTTCAGCAAAAGGGTGCCGAAGACGAAGATATCCTTACTGCTTTGCGTTCGCTGATCTCTTCAAAACCTGAAAGCCTTGGCTTTACAGAAGTTGAGGTTGGACAGCGCGGTAATGCAGATGATGCAGAAAGAACAAAGCGTTGGGTTCGCGTGACTGCAAAGGCACAGGATCCGATGGTTGTTCAGGATTATATTAGTCGTCTTACCGCAAACCCTACCTTTAATGGTGTTGTCATTGAAGAAATTTCTTCCGACGGATCAAAAGATAATCTTGTGAAGCGAGCTCGCCTCGTTATCGGGAGGGCAAAATGAATAGTGCAAAAGAATATCTCTCCCAACACCTTCGGGAGACTGAGCAAAAAAGTGACATCGTTTACTTCATCGTTATCGTAATGAGCATCGTTCTTTCTATTCTTGGCGGATTAAATCTTGCAAGTTCTTACAATGATGCTCTTGCAATACAGGCACAAGAGGCTGAAATGAGAAGCTTTGTTACAAGTTATAATCAAAAACTTGAAGAGCTCAATAAGAAGCCTTTTCGAGCAATTAACAACGATGATTTAGATGAAACACAAAGCAATCTAATTTTCGCCGTTCAGTCTAATAACCTTGTCCTTTCTAATCTTAGGAATCTTTCTTTACAAGAAGATGTCGATAAAGAACATGGAAAGTCGTTTGAAATGACTGTTATTGGTTCTTGGGCAGATACGGTTGCGTTCCTTGAGAGTAGCAACCTCCATTTGCTTTAAGGTTTCCTCTTGGCTAAATTGC
>ERZ773022.2081-NODE-2081-length-12492-cov-28.445365_pt1 | contig 12492 bp, 13 predicted proteins | sample MGYA00580839_ERZ773022 | MGnify/ENA primary metagenome ERZ773022 (study PRJEB29015, sample SAMEA2738020) | human oral metagenome | biome: human oral; feature: human-associated habitat; material: dental | place: China | collected 2044 ... | reverse complement strand
GATCCGTGTATTTTTGCATAGAGGATAGCTTATAAGATAATAAACAGGCAGAATTAAATCACCATATTCCGCCAGAAGTATTTGATAACTAAAAGGAGGTAGTTATCTCGGACTACTCATTAATTATTATTCTGGGATTTTTATGTTATATAATAACAAATATGAACAATAAAAAGAGTCAATACCCTCAAATGACCTACAAACAAGCAGTTGAGCACTGCAAGTACTGGGCAGATCAAATTAGACATGATGGGCTTGACCTATTGACTACTGATTATGGTGCGGCTATTGGAGTTTCTGACCAGTTAGCGTATCCACTAGATATGCAGGAATGGATCTCAGCCCAAAGACATCCAAATATTTATGCTATAAGGTATTATGCTGACGTTGTCGACCGCGACCACACCGACAGATCTTCATGGGAGAAGTTGCTTGAGCTAATTGATAGATTAGCAAGCATTTACCAATAGCAATTACTGCGCTTGAGGATAATTTAAGCGAGTAAAAGAATATGTAGTCCATGATCGAAATTGATTCGGCTTTCTCATATAAAGATGTGTTAAAATGTTATTGATTCAGAAACTGGTGAATTACAGCACAGTTTGATGACGCTCAAAGTCGAAGAGCAAGTGAGAAACTAGCTTCTGACGAGTACGAATTCACGGTTGATGATGGCATGGTGGTGCGAAAACTAAAGATTACACAATTTGCATTGATGAAGTTACTGGATTGGGCTTATTTATTGAGTTAGACATATTGACTAAGGGCGGAGCTGACGACAAACATATCCAGTAGCACAAATGCGCGATTTTCTAAGGAGTTTGAATATTGACGGCGAGTAGTGGAACTTTCCATGCAATACTAGCATTCGGAATCTGCAAAATCGCCAACAATAAATTATACTAAATACTATAATATCCCATACGAATCCAATCCACCTCATCACCTCCAACCAAAAGAATTTCACCAGCCTTCAGAAACTCCTCCAACCGCTTGGCATTGAGTTGCGGCGGCTTGACTACGATTTTGACGAGGGGCGGGGGCTGGATATTCAAACGATTGCTAGATAACTTCAGTTATCCGGGTATTATCAAGCTAGTGTAGGACGAAACCGACCGCCGTGCTGTCTTCTCGTTTGCGATTGGCTGCTTTGACAGTGCAAAAGATCATAACTTTATCGCTAACGAAGAAGATTTCATTACTAAATAACCGCGCGGAGACAACTTGCGTGGCTGGACGGGGCTGCTATATATCTACGGACATCCGAGCTTCCCTGGCCGTAGTTTGGCAGTAGTAGTTCGATATATTCAATGGCACTGGTCGATCGGTCAATTTGGCAACCAGACCAGCAATAGCCTTGTTGTAACCAATAATCTTTGCTAGCTTTTACCAAAGTTCCAGGCAATATAGATAGTTTTATAACATAACAAAAGACATCTGCTAGTTATAAAGAACTCGTATTAGAATTTACTTAACGAAGAAGATTTCATTAAAACCACTATTCAGACTCCCTTACCGCCGCTAGATAGTAACGGTAATAACTGATAGGATCTGGAATGAAAAATTGTTTATCCATCTCATCATTACTGCAAATTTCTATATATTTAATATTGGCGTACGGTTTAATGAGGTGTGTAAACTCAAAACCATATTCGCCAGAAATTTGTCTGAGCTCGTTGCTTTGAGCAATTGGGTTAGGGTAATCTGTCATCACTAATACAAAATATTGCCCATTTTTATCAATAAAAAGATGAAATGCCGTATCAGGACAAAGCGGTACAAGCGATGCCAGCTGGCGAATATATAATGCATCGTATATAACCGGGAATGCTTCATAGACTATTTCTGGGAACCAGATATTTGAATAATTATTCATATAGTAACCCTAATTATATCAAGAAAAGTAGGCATATGACATATTCAAAACCTAGGGGATAATACCAGATTTCGATATATGGTCTGCGACCACTTAGAACTAGAATCCAGTCATCTGAGACAATCTTAGCTGAGTTAATAATCTTCGCCATTATTGCCAGACGTCATACCAAGATCATCAACCAAACACATCTGGAACAGTGATAGTTATTTTCTGTTTTTCTTAGTAGCCCTCTTTCTTGGTTGTATTATTTGTTATTCGTTGTATACACTCAGTATCTTCAACAGAGCCGTATAGTGACTATTACAGCCTGTAGCATAGTTCGCAAATTCGCGCTCGTTACAGTCTTTGCCAAATCGTCCTTAGTAAATGGTGCGGCGGTTTTCTGGTAAAAATAAATTGGCGCGGAATTATAGAATGGGTCGGTCGTAAACGCCTCAGCGAGGTCTTTCAGACGACTGGCGTGCGGCGTAATGTCGAACGCTTGTAAATAGCTTTGTGCTGTTTTGCCTGTATTTTGCCAGTCAAAGGATTTTTTCACGGTGTAGGTTTGACTGACCGAATTGCCGTCATGGTAGGCGATGAACTCGTCGTGGCTAGATGGATAGACTGGCGCGTTGTCGAAGCAGGTACTGCGCACCAGGTCGAGCAATATCGGGTACATGCAGAAAAAAGCGGCAGTCGCCTGAACGCTGACATCAGGGATTTCAATCGTCAGCGTAAAATCTATGAAGTCTTCTGGCTGGTAGTCAGGGCGATGTATTCTCGAACTCAGAAGCTCTTGAACGGAGCTTTCTGAGTTGGCCAGAGAATAGCTATTCTCTGCTAGATGGGGAGTCTCAAGCCCGATCAATTCGGGCAAAACACTCGATGAAATGACCAATGAAGAGAAAGCGGAATTAACAGCATCAGTTTGGCGGGAGTTGGCGGCATGGCTGCAAAAATAAAACTTCTCTTTATGAGTAGGTGTATAATTAGTACATAATAGATTAGACGGCAATGATAAAGGCGTTGTATCTATCAGGAAAAATAGAGATGGAGTAAATAATGAACAGAGCAAGCAAAGCGTTAGCTGAGGAAATTACATCTCTCATCAACAAAAAGCAAGAGGGTAGTTATTGGGATTTTAAACTGGAGTGGCATGATAGAAAAGCTGAGCTACTGCATGATATTATTTGTTTGGCAAACAATATGGAAAATCGTGATGCCTATCTAATCTTTGGCGTGAAGGATGAAACGTGCGAGATAATTGGAATTAACGAAGGCAATAAGAGGAACAGGCTAGATACTGTAGGGGTTGTAAATTTCCTTCGCGACAAAAAGTTTGTTGGCAATGTAAGACCAATAGCTCGAGTGGAGACGATATGTGTTGAAGGAAAAGAGCTGGATATTTTGATAATCGAAAACAGTCACTATACACCATTTCGATTAAGCCAAGACTTTAAAGATAAACCTAAGAAGAGCAACGGTAAAGATGCAGGAAAAACCGTAAAAGCTAATAATGTATATACGAGAGTCCAAGATACTAATACGCCAATAGATAAAACTGCAGATCCAGATAAGGAAGAAAAACTTTGGCGAAAAAGATTCCATATAGATGAATCAGTATACAATAAGGCGATGTACTATCTGGAAAGCCCAGAGGATTGGGAAAAGTCTGTTTCAGATTTAAGCGATAGCTATATCGCGGCTGACGAACTAAGATATCCCGACTTGAAATTACATCGTCCAGTCTGGGATAATAGTTATTACTACAGGTATGCATCTGAATATTCAATTAATTTTACTTCAGATTGTTCTGCCGTCTCTGATAAGCATTTCTTATGTTTACTGTTTCCTAATTCAAGAGGCACTGTAATGGATGTTATAGTGAAAGTAAGTAACCAGACCGTCTATAAGTATTTTTATGTCAATCTCGATGGGGCAAGAGCAAAACTTATCTGCCCTCGTAGTGATGTTATAGATTTTAGTGGTAATCCATTTGATCGGGTATTTATTATGAGTTATGTGGTTAAAGGATCATTTGAATGTATAGTTAATGAGTTCCTTATAAGAAAACAAAGCCCTGACGACATCTACCATTATATAAAAACATGGAAAGACTGTGTTGTCCAGTTTGAATCAGAATATGAGAAATCTGAATTTGAAAAACACATAATGAATAAATATGATAAGGCAATGTACGACCAAGAAATTAAGAATACTAATGATATTCGGTTATCGGAGAAAATACCCTTTATATCCTCGGATTTGCTCAAATATCATAATAGAGTATATAAAGACGCGCAAGTTTTGATGAGAGAATACGAAACATGGAGAAACAGTCTAAATGCGCATTAAGATCTGTAAGTCTATAGCTATCCAACCTCCACCCCCTGCCGCAACAAAAACTCCCGTGCCTTATCGTCAAGCTGACAATTCACAAACCGCGAGCGTACAGCCAGCTTGCCACTGCCGTAAACAAACTTCGTTTCATCGTCATATTTCATACCGCGAAAATCACAGTTTTCAGCCTTAATAATCGCCGCGGCACTACGAAAATCCACATCGCGAACTGACGAGTTCTTGAAATAAATCGGCTGCCCGTATATATATTGGGCACCATCAAGCAAGCAATTATCAAACACAAAAAAGCCCATCGCGAACTTATCAAAATCCACATCAGAAAAATCTTCGCTGGTAAACCGCACAATCTCGCCGTCTGGAATAGCGGGGTAGCGCTGGCGCTGGTAAGCGGGAAGGTTGCCCGCGCGGATGGCGGCAGCTATTTTGTGGTTATCAGCTTTCTTCATAGTTCAAGGATAGAGCAGTTTTTTATTTTATGTCAAGGGCGAGAGTAGGTGTGTACTAATGTATATGATTGACAATCTCGCGGTACAAGTCATCAATTATCTGACGATTTGGGCGCTCCAGTTTCTTTTTGATTGCCGTATAATCTTGATCAAAATAATCAAACATATCATCCCAAATAGTCCTTTTGTCACCTTGTTCGAAAATTCGCGCCAACGAGAAACAGATACAGCTGAGAGACTCTATAATATCGGCAGAATCAGGTGTATCGTAATATAAATCAATAATTTCTCGTGCTGCAGTGTACTCGTCTCGTTGTTTATACATAGGATTTTTTATCAAGGATAAGACATTTTTCAGATCGTGTCCAGAGACTTATCAGTTATTGCTTTTGCCTGGAATGATATTCTGCAATGCAATTCTCTAATTTGCGAGCGATTTCTTCTCGCTTGGAGACCTTTTCGTCGTCAAGATACTGCATTGCTAGGTTGAATATGCGGCCCTCCTGAGAGTTGTCGTCTGATAATGCCGCGTCAAATTGGTCATCTGTTGCAAAATAGCTAATAATATAGCGACTTAATTCGTTCAGGTCCTTAGAGGAATCTATTATTGATTTGAAGTCATTAAACCTTGCTTTCATAAGACTACTCTACAATAAAGATAAATCCATGTCGATATCGCTGAGAGGAGTGTTCATATAGAATAGTTATTTCTTCCAATCAGGGCGGTGAGCATACAGCTTTGTTATGACTCCATCTAACGAGGCGTTCTAGCAAATTTGATAAGGTAATATAGAAAATACGCTTCTGTCGATAAGAGGAAGCTTTTTAAAATAATTCATACAATCCCTATACAGGCATTGCTATAATTAGTAATAAATTGTAGAATATATAAAAATGTTGAATATAAATAATAATTCCAGCGAGGCTTTATCGCACTGTAACGAGGATCTGAGTTCATCGCAAAGTGTATATAAAATTGACACTAAATTTCTTGAGCAAGTTTCATTGGACCCTAGTATAAAAGATCTTGCATCTAATGTAGATAAGTCTGACAGTTTGGTAACTGTTTCTAAAGTTTATCACAGACTGTGTAAAACTTTACGTTACGATCAGGCTGCTTTTTTATCTTTGGGCAATGGTGCAAAATTAATACATGAAGTTGATAAACACAGAGACCCTAGATTTATTAGTCAAGTATCTATAGATAGAAACGAGGTAATATGTAATGATTTTTCTGTTATATTCGCTAAACTAGCTCTAAGCATGTTCCCCAACATGTTATTATCCATAAGAGAAACCTATACAGGAATGTCTAATGATGTAATGCATATTAGCAGTATTGTTGATGGTACAGATATAGGTCGTCTAGAAGCTGATCCTCTTGCTAGTTTTACGAGATCGGATTTTTTGCGCGCTCGTCTTGGGCTGTTACCAATAGGATTAAGAAGTGCAAATGCTTCAATATCCCCAGACGATACATACTACAAATATCATAACTGGAACGACCCCAGTAATCTTGATAAATTATTAGAAATTATTCAGGAAGACATACGGTCGTTTGAACTACCTGCTGTAGAAGCTGCGTCTTTTGCTAAGGGTGCTCTCAGAACAGCAATTGGCAGGGTTGGTTATAAAGTTAGAGTCTCCAATTGCGAACATGACAATAACCTAGTTTCAACGTATACGCTAACTGGTTTATCTAACGAAGAAATTTCAAAAATTTCATTAAGCGAAGGCGCATTGAAAAATTTTAATTAACAAGTATCTAATCAAGAAAGGAGCCAACTATGAAAAACGAGTCGCCAATATATAGCTACTATTATCCATTAACAACCAGCTGCGACACACTGCGACAAAGAACATTAGCAAACGGAGGAAATACGCCAACAGATGAAACTGTACTTTGCCAAACCGCTAGGTCTTTATTTGTAGGACATAGCCAGCCAAATATATATTCTTTTGATGGATCGCCTGAGTCTAGCACATGGGATGATATAGAACCAAGGGTTATGCAAGCACAAATAGATTTAGCGCAACAATATGGTGTAGATGGTTTTATATTTGATACTTATGTAGGTGTTAAAGATGGTAAAGTTAGCAAAGAAAAAGACGTTATCAATGGATTTCTAAAATGTAGTTTAGGTAGAACTGCGTATGCTTGCATGATGATATTCGGAAGTCCAAGGTCTATCTTGCCAGTTCTTCCATATTTTGAAGAACCCGATAGATACTATGACCGAACACCACAAACTGTAGAAACAATGGTTGATTATCTCGCTGATAATCACTGGGACAACCCAAATTACATCAATATTCTTGACCGGCCGTACGTAAGTGTTTTCACTTCTGACATGAGAAAATATAGCAATAATAACAAAGATATGTCGCATGCTGATATGATAAATTATATGAAAGAATATAGCTGGAGAAAATACAGGATAGAGCCGTATTTGGCAACAGTTTGTCTTAGGGCTACTTATGCGCTAGATCATCTTGCTGCTGGTGCCGACTCTATGACCGGTTACGGATTTCTACCCGACTTTACAGAATCAATGCGGCGACCTATCCAGAATTATAGAGAGCAAGTTATCAAGAGAGTTGAGGAGTGGGATACAATTCAAGAGCAAATAGATAAGCCGTATATTCCTCCCGTCGTGGTCGGATGGGATGCGTCTCCTCGTGGAAGTATTCCTGAAGGTAGGCATTTTAGAGATGTTCAAGGAATGTATCCCTTTACTCCTATCGTAACTGATAGTAATGCTATAGATTTTGGCGATATGCTTTGTCAGCAAAAACGATTTATTATGAACAACACGCCCCAGGAGGAAAGGTATACTCCTATCACGGCCTGGAATGAGATAACTGAAGGTGCAGCTCTGTTGCCAAAAATATTACCAGACGGATCAGTAGATGATAGTTATTTAGCAAAAATAAGGGAGCTAAGAGATGAGTATGGATTCTAATTGTCTTTTGTCAACTATAAATGACCAAACTATTGGTTTACAAACGCCACTGTCAGGTGCAGAAAAATCAATCCGTACCGGCGCGCGGGCAATTTTATTTGATAATAATAACCGTATTGCTCTAGTATACGAACACAAATACAATCATTATAAACTGCCTGGAGGTAATGTAGAAGTAGGCGAGAGCTTAGAACAGACTGTTCGCCGTGAAATTAAGGAAGAAGTTGGAGCAAATATTACAGACATCCACTATTTGGGTGTTGTCCAATCATATTTGTCGGCATATAACGAGGATTGTAACCAGCATTATTTTACCGCACATGTTTATGGAACGATTGGTAAAAGTGCTTGGATTGACGAAGAAGAGCTACATGGCTGCTCAATTGTTTGGTGTGATAATCTCCAGCAAGCTATTGAACTAGTTCAATCAGGCACATCTAAAGAATACGTGCATTTGTTTGAGCGAGCTAGGGAGTTAGCAGGATTAAAAGCAGCGATAAGTAAAAATAAATGATTCTAACCTACGCAAACACAACCACCAACAAACATAAATTCGCTGATACACAAAGAGCACTGACTTAACAAATAAATCAAGAAAACATGGATAAATGAGCCAGTTTTATATCATGGCTCAGAATAGAACGGTCACTCGTAGCAGTGGTATTCCGTCATGTCGCCGTCGAGGTTAACGGAGATGTGCTTGTGCTCTCCGGAGGCCTTGTCAATTAAAAGGAAGTCGGATCATTATCAATCGCTGAAAATATTACGAAAAACGCATAATGCGAAACATTCGGTTGTAAGTGAGAGCGTAGGATAAGCTAGGTACCTAAATAATCAATAACATCAACATAATAAGGATCTGCATTATTTGGGATGGCTGTGTTCAATAGTTCTTCTCGCGTCATCCAGCAGTAATCTTTATGTTCCCAACTTAGTTTGACTGGAATGTCTATCTCGTCTATATTCGCTTCAAAAAGTATGTGTTTTACGTTTTTATACTGTTTGGCAAATAATTCTTCTAGACTATTTGGCTGAACATGTACGCCGGTTTCTTCCCATATCTCGCGAGCAGTTGCCTCTTTGTATGATTCATTAGGTTCAACCTCTCCGCCGGGAATATCCAAATGCCCAGGAAAATTTGGATGCGAATCACCTCTGTATAACAGTAAATATGCGCCAGCACGATTCTTTATAAGGGCTTTTGACACTGTTTTGATCACATTTTGATTGTAGGGTAGAGGTGGTGTTTGGTCAATAATAAAACCGTCAGTGAGTCAAATAGTTTTAATCTGCTTTGTTGCTGAATCTTTTACAGTGATTCGCGTTTCCTGCAAAACCTTAGTCAAATTCTCTACACTAGCGATTTTCCTCCAGCCAGCAGAGCCTAAGATGGCGCCAAATTCCCTAAGTAGGCGATCCTCGTCTGGGGCGGCATGCGGATTGGCAGAATAAGAAGCTAGTGATAGATAATTCGCAAAACGTTGTAGAACTTCTGGCATAGTGATCGTTTCTAGAGTGTGTTTAACGCTTGCGGCGATTTCCTCTATTTTTATTGCCGGCAGTATGTGAGAATTGACCAAAAATATACTAACTACTGTCGTTGAATTTGCGCTATCTTTGACAGATTCATCAGTAAAGTAAGTACCGAACTCTTGGCAAACTTTTTGCCCGATTGATAAATTCAAAAAGCGCACCAATTCGCGCCACAACATGCGCAGCTCAATTGATGGATCACTAAGATGTAATTGCAACTTGATCTTACGTGGCTTGACAGCTGGCTGATCGGTAGTATACATCAGATCAAGCAACTTTTTATCTCCGTGCACATCTTTTGGCAACAATTCAACCGAATCTAAATCTTGCCAAGGCTGGTCATCAAGCAATCTCAATTCGCCGATTATCGTATCGACATCACCAATAAAAATCGCCTCTGGCTCTTCGGCGATAATCTGTAATAAAGCTCGTGAAATCGGCAAGTAAAAAGGAGCTTTGCCAAAATCAGTCTTCATCATAGCTAACTCTTGAAGTAATTTTGCTGACGTTTTGGCGTAACATTCCGCAGAGATAATTATCACGCCAGAATCATAAGTAGCACCATTGAGCGCGTAATCCAACAGTTTGTATTGCCCGTGGCGGTAAAGGTAAGGCGACCGTGGTAACAAACAAATGCTCGTAAAGATGAGCGAGCTGTGTGCAGGGGTGGTGTTTGACGAGGGTGAAGTGCTTCATAGAGTGATTTTACACTATTTCAAGAATCATTTTATCTAGTAAATTAGCAATTGTTTTTTCTTTTGCTAATTTCTGCCAAGTTTTTTCACCAGCAACAATGCCGATTTCTGAAATGTACATATCGATATTTGGAACGTTCATTTTCCCGTCGTTGTATGAAAAGGATTTAATGCGGCGAGAAATGCGGGTTAGTGCTGCTTTTTCTAGCATTTTTCCGATAACTTCATGGTATATGTCTCGTAGTTTGTCTCTGTCTGCTAAATTGCTAAGTGCGGCAAATTCGCAAATACAAGACGTACTTTTATTAATTCGTTCAGCATGTTCACTAAGATTATAATATCCCAAACGAACATTGGCTATGTCGGATACTGTACCATGAATACCAAAAGCCAGATAATAAAATAAAGCTAGCAGCGCCGCGTCGCTATTTGGCGGTTGCTTAAGGGCGCAAGAGATGTGGCTAATCGACGCAGTAGGATTGTCGGTCTCGTACAGGAATTTGTGTTCGGCAAGCGGACTAATAATAAGTGGCTGGTCGATTTTTTCAATTGGTTGCCAATCGTTTTTGTTTAATTTAGCTATGTTATATTGGAGTTTATCAAGATTATTGCAAATAATCGTACAATCATTTCCTGCGGCGATTTGACTCATGGCTAAGTTCAAAGATTCGTTATCTGTAAGTGCTTGAAGTCGCCGCAAATCATGCGCTAGACTAACTGCTTCTTCCGTATATAAATCAATATCAATAGTGATAAATCCTGTACCAGAATAGTGCGTACCAAGCGCGAAATAATCAATTTGCCGTAATAATCCAAATTGCTGCATAATCTGCTTTAATTTGGTCATCGCTAGATGCTCATAGATATGCGCCTCAATAGGCGAAGCAGCTTGTTTACAGATAAGGATTCGTTGCATGTCGTCTATATATTATCAAATAAAAATGGACAGTTTATCGACTTGTCCGGGTCAGAATGGCTAGCACCACTTGCAATTATCGCTACGACCGTGGTAGTTACGACCCTTAGTGTCGTGCTCCCTACGGTTGGTACCCTTGCGGTCTCTCCGCAGGTTACCACTGCGTTGGATGGCGTTGTTCTGTATCGTAATACACTTGGAACAGAAGCAATACTTGCGCTTTAGTCCAGTGTCGGGACACTTACTGCCACGTGCCATAATAACTCCTTCTGGAGTCGGGCGGAGAATTGTAGCTCTCCGCAAATTGGAGTGTCTCAAACCCAATGGCTTTGGGCGAAACACTGACCTCTGCAACTGCAAAGGCTGAATAGCAGTATATCAATACTAGAGCCCGAAATCAAGTGATTTTACGGAAATCGCGGTAAAATGTATTATTATTTCATGGACTTAAGCAGCTCTCCTGCCAAAAATCCGCAAAGCCCTACGCGCCCGCGAGCTATTCACCGGTATGGAGGACGAATCGTTGGAGAGCCGCTTTATGCGGTTTGCGGTGGCAGTATAGAAGGGGAAATAGATCAAAATCTAATAATCATCAATAAGTTTCCGTATCGGCAGTACCAAGATCTCTTCTGAGCTTGTTCCTCTATTTATCTCAGTTAGAGCATCACTAATATAATCATTTAATTCAATCAAACTAAGATTCTCAACTTCAAATTCAGAGCAAAACAAATCAAACGTAACTTCTCGCAACAGTCTCAGACCTTCAGCGTCTTTTCTCTTTACTAGAAAATCGGTTAGGGCTAATAATTTGTCTCTCATAGCATATACCCTTATTAAATATAATAATATCAGGATAAATGAGCAGTTTTAAGTCTTGCTCAGGACAATTTGCGGTCAGCCACTGTACTTGCCGTAGTCCCCGAAGGACTCGCCGTGCGGACCATAGTGGTCGTGCCCCTTCTCGTCGGCGTCCGCGTCGCGGTGGTAGAACTCGCTACCGCTGACGTGACCATCTGAGATCAGGGTGTGACCGGTACGACCGCCCTGTCCGAAGGAGACTGTCACCGGCCTCCCGTCTCCCGTGGTGCCGTAGACTGGTGGCGTCCAGCTGTTGTCACCCCCAGTCTCTCCGTTGCCGAAGTTGGGGCTGGCCTGCGGATTGACCATAATAACTCCTCTTGGAGTCGGGCAGAGAATCGCGATTCTCTGCGAAGTAGAGCGTCTCAATCCCAATGGCTTTGGATGAAGCGCCGACCCTTGCGGATGCAAAGGCTGATATATAACATATCAATAATTGAGGTGTGCGTCAAGTGGTTTTATAAAGATTTATATGAATCGTATTAATCTTTGTATATTAACTAAAATCACATATGCTCTCTGTTTGCTGTGATACGAAGCCTTTCACGATTTGTTTTCACATAGTGATTCGCGTAAATTTGACGGCGAGAGTGTTGATTGACTGGAGGATCAGATTGGCGAATTCTATTCTATTGAAGACCAGCGACTATACGGGATAGTAGGTATCGAGTTTATACTAATTTTATGGTTTAAGGCATTTGTCATATTTGACTGTGACTATATTTGCTCATCCATTTCACATTCCCTTCACATCCGCTTGCTACACTGGCATAGAACCAAGAAAGGAGATCTATGTCATTTTTGCAACGTGCCTGGTTGTATATCACCAGGAAAAAACTCAAAACGCTGATTTTGCTGG
>ERZ773022.2077-NODE-2077-length-12498-cov-84.245841_pt1 | contig 12498 bp, 10 predicted proteins | sample MGYA00580839_ERZ773022 | MGnify/ENA primary metagenome ERZ773022 (study PRJEB29015, sample SAMEA2738020) | human oral metagenome | biome: human oral; feature: human-associated habitat; material: dental | place: China | collected 2044 ... | reverse complement strand
TCTGCATCACCATGGGCTTCGGCGACGGCGCCTTCGGGATCCTCAACGCCTTCGGCGGTGAGCAGTTCCCCAATGATGCCCGAGGCACGGGACTCGGACTGGGTTACGGCATCGGCGCGATCGCCAAGATCGTCGGCCCGCTGCTCATGGGGGCGATGATCGGCTCGGACAACCTCAAGGAGCTGGCGCACCCGCTGGCGGCCGTCTTCCCGGCCTTCCTCTTCTTCGCGGCCATGCTGGCCCTGGGCGGTTTCGTCTACATGCTGGCCCGGGAGACCAAGGGCGAGGTCCTCGAGGACATCTGAGCCGTCCTAGCCTCCGGAGGCGGAGACAGCACGAACAGTGCGGGGCCGGAACCAGCTGGGTTCCGGCCCCGCACACGTGGTGCGCCCTAGTGCCGCCCCGGTTAGTGCTGGCCGTAGACGTTCTGGTAGCGGTCGTTGAGACGATCCACCATGTCGGCCGGGATCGGCTTCACGTCGCCGAGCTGCTCGGCGATGCTCATCGTGCGGGCGACCTCCTCGCACATGACGGCGGCCTTGACGGCGTCGCGCGCGTCCTTGCCGACGGTGAAGGGACCGTGGTTGGCCATGAGGACCGCCGGCGACCTCGAGTCCTCCAGGGTCTCCACGATGCCGCGGCCGATTGAGTCGTCCCCGATGAGGGCGAAGGGGCCGATCGGGATGTCGCCGCCGAACTCGTCGCCCATCATCGTCAGGGCGCAGGGGATCGGCTCTCGGCGTGCGGCCCAGGCGGTGGCGTAGGGGGAGTGGGTGTGGACGACGCCACCAACGTCGTCGCGGTGCCGGTAGACGTAGGCGTGGGCGGCGGTGTCTGATGAGGGCGTCAGCGAGGCCGGCGTCCCGTCGTCGATCTTCTCGCCGTCGAGCGTGCAGATCACCATCGTGTCCGCGGTCAGCTCGTCGTAGGAGACGCCGGAGGGCTTGATGACGAACAGGTCGGTCTTGACGGGACCGTCGCCGCGGTCGACGACGACCCTCTCGGAGACGTTGCCGGCGGTCCACACCACCAGGCCCCACCGGGGCAGCTCGGCGTGCAGGTCGGCTACCCGCTGTCTGGTGCCTGCAATCGCCCCCTGCATCTGCTCGTCGAGGTCGGCCAGCCTGATCCTCTCGCTCATGCGTGCGCTCCTTCATTCGTCAGTGATATCCGGTTTCACTGACGATTCTTCGGAGCCGGTGGACCCTCGTCACCACAGCCGGCGCACGAATGTTCATAGCCCGTTCTAGGTGACGCCGGCGGCCGCTCGTGCTGTACCTGCCCTGGGGCGCACTGGCCGATAGATAACGCTGTTGCGCGAGTCCCTGTTCCTTCGCGGACGTGCACCAACGTGCCTGCTACTGACTTCTCAGCCGCCCCCGGACAGTGCGGATAACTGTGAGGATGATGCCTCCCTGTCCGTCCTCGTCCTAGGACTGCCAGGCGGTGGCCGGGTAGAAGTTGATCTCGTTGCAGAAGCCGTAGGGCGTCACCGTCACCATCTCGTTGGGATTGCTGGTCTTGGAATCCTGGATCACCTTGCCGGTGTTCAGGTCGACCAGGCGCAGACGGCCACCGTTGAGGGTGAGGTAAAGGACGGACCCGTAGATCGCAGCACTCCTGTAGGTCTCCTTCTCAGTCGACTTCCGGGAGAGGACTGCGGTTGCGGAGCCGTTCTTGCGGACCTGGATGTAGTCGCTCTTTCTGATCATGACGCCGTTGCTCGCGCTCACGGTCGCCTGCTTGTGCTCCACGTAGTCGTCCGGCATCTCCTCGAGCTCGACCTGCTCGCCGGTGGCGAGGTTGATGATTCGCTCAGAGCCGGGGCGATCGCTTGTGCGGCTGCCGACGGCGTAGAGATAGCCCTGGTGAACAATCCAGGCATTCGTGTTCTCCAGGGGGTGGGTGACGCCATCGGCGAGGGTGACGACGGCCGTCTGGGTCCTGTCGTCGTCACTGAGCAGGGCCACCGCCTCGCCGCCATCCACCGCGCCGAAGTTCTGGGACGTCGTCGAGGCGAGGTCGAGCTGCACGGAGAGGTCGGCCGCAGACAGCTTCAGGGCTCGGTGCGGGATGCTGCTCGTGACCAGCAGGCTGGCGCCGTCAGGGGTCAGCGAGATCGAGGAGCCGGCGCGGTAGGTCGCCTCCTTCGCCTTGAGGGCGAGCCCCTCCCCGAGCAACGTGCTGGCAACGATGCTGCGGTCGGCCAGACGGATCTTGAGTAGGCTCATCCGCCCGCGGTTCTCGGGAGGCTGGCCGATCCTGACGACCTCGGTGCCGGTGATGAGATAGGCGAACTCGTCGTCGCACACGCCGGCGCTGATGAACTGCTCGGTGACGAGCGTGCCGGGACCGGGGGCGACGCGGTTCTCCTCGATAACGCCAGTGATCGGAGGCGGGGTCATCTGCTCGATGCGGTACCCGTGCTCGGAGTCGTCGGGGACGATCGCGTAGTTCGTCGGCCCCTTGAGGTCCACGATGATGGGGCGGTCGCCGGACAGGGTGGTGTTCTCGATGTCGCCCATGTCGTAGGCGATGAGAAAGGAGCCGTGGGCGGCCACGATCGTCGCGTTGGTGGGCCACGGCCGATTCTTGTTCTCCTCGATGCGCGTGGGCCACACCGGCTCGGAGCCGAAGGCGGTCGGGATGGCGGTGGCCTTCGGGGGCTTGGACAGTGACGCGTGAAGGAGCGTGGTTGACTGTGGGGCCCACGCGCGTGCGATGCGCCGCTTGATACTGGCGCAGCCGCTCAAGGACACGGCACCGGCGCCCATGGTGGTGCCGAGCGCGGCGATGAGGAAGGCGCGACGTCGCATGTTGACCTGCCCGTTGCTGAGTCTGGATGAGTCTGGAAGATTGTTGGGGACATGTTACGCGGCCGGGCGCAGAAATCCTGTACCCGGCCGCGTCAGGAGTCGCCGTTTTGCCTATCGGCCGCTTGACTCTCAGCCCTCCTGGTGATCGACGACGTCGGCCGGGGTATTGCCCTCTTCCCCGTCGGAGGAACTGGAGCCCGGCAGGCGGGTGCCCACCATGTCGGTCAGGCCGGTGCCCACGAGGCTGCGCAGGATGACATCGAGCTGCTCGACGTTGCTGGCCACGGCCTTGGGCAGGGCGGAGGCGCCCTCGGTGGAGATGATCGACAGGTCGCGCACGCTGGCCAGCGGCTCGCTCAGGGCCCGGGCGATCTCGGGGGCCTTGTCCAGCAGCATCTGGCGGGTGGCGGCCTCGCCGTACTTGGCCAGGGCGTCGGCCTTGTCACTCATGGCCTTGGCCTCGGCCTCACCGGCGGCGCGGATCGTGTCGGCCTCGGCCTGACCACGGGCCGCGATCGCGTCGGCCTCGGCGCGGGCCCGAGCCGCGGTCGCCTTGGCCTCGGCCTCGGCGCGCGCCACGGTGGCCTGGGCCTGCGCCTCAGCGTCCAGGCGGGTGCGCTCCGCCTCGGCCTGGGCGCGCAGCAGCGCCTCGGTCTTGGAGGCCTGAGCCTCCTGCTCGCGCTGGTAGCGGGCGGCGTCGGCGGGCTTGCGGACCGTGGAGTCGAGCTCGCGCTCGGTCAGGGCGGCTTTGGCCTCGGCGGCCTCCTGTCCGATGATGGCGATCTCGCGCTCCTTGGCGGCGCGGGCGATCGGGCCGGCGGAGTCGGCGTCGGCCTGGGCCTTGTCCGTCTCAGCCTTGAGCTGGGCCTGACGCAGGGACAGGTCGCGCTCGCGCTCGGCGATCTGCTGACGGGAGGTGACCTCGGCGTCGCGGGCCTCGCGCTCGGCGTTGGCCCGGGCGATGCGGGCGTCCTTCTCAACGCGCTGCTGCTCGGGCACCCCCAGGGACTCGATGTAGCCGCCTGCGTCGGTGATCTCGGAGACCTGGAGCATGTCGATCTCCAGACCCATGTTGGCCATGATGCTCTTGGCGTCGTCGAAGACGTTGCGCTGGAGGGCGTCGCGGTCGGAGATGAGATCGGTGACCGTCATGTGCCCGATGATCGAGCGCAGGGAGCCGATGAGAGCCTCACGGGCGGAGTCGGCGATGGCCTGGTCGGTGTTGGGCTTGCCCAGGAAGCGCTTGGCCGCGGCGCGCACCTGCTCGTCGGAGTCACCCACCTTGACGGCGGCGACGGCGGCGACGTTGACGTTGATCTTGTTCTCGTCCTCGGCGGTGACCTTGAATCCGATCGTGGTCTGGGTGAAGGGCAGGTACTGGATGGTCTGGATGACCGGCAGGACGAAGTCGCGTCCACCGGGGTGGATGATCTTGACCGTGCCCCGGTTCGAGCCGGAGATCAGGCCGGTGAGGTTGGAGGGGACGACGACGATCCGGCTGAACAGGTAGGCGACTACCAGCAGCGCGATGATGACGATGATGACGATGGCGCCGATGAGCATTGCGTCCATGCGGTGTTCCTTTCTTTATCGGGAGCTGGGGAAAGATGAAGGGACGGGGCGGCGGAGGCCGGAGGCCATGGAAGGGCGGATCCGAGGCGGTAGCGGGAGCCGGGTGGCAGCGGGGGACGGGGCGGCGGAGGCCGGCGTCGCCACCTGGCGCCGCTCAGCTGTCGACCTGCCCCCACGGAGTGATGGTGAGGGTGGAGTCAACGGCGTCGAGCACCCAGGCGCTCTGGCCCGAGCGCAACGGCTCCTCCGAGCGGGCCGGCAGTGTGAGCTGGTTGCCGCGGGTGATGGCACGGACCTCGCCGCTGCCGTCCTTCCACCACAGGACGGTGACCTTCTCGCCGACGAGCTCAGCGGCGGTGGGTGGAGCCGCATCCAGCGGCATGGTCCGTCTCAGACGGTTCCACAGCCAGCGTGTCACCGCGCCCGAGGCGATCCCCAGCGCTGCCGGGACTCCCCACACCATCGCCACTGGAACGTGCGTGGCGGTGGAACCGGACATCGCCGTCATCACCATGCCGATCGCACCGAACACGGCTACCGGCAGAGCCAGAACCGGCACCAACCCGTCGGGGAGGAACGCGTCCAGCACCCCGTCGAGCACGACACCGGTCAGGAGCGTGACGCAGCCGATGATCGCGCACCAGGCGAAGACGCTCACGTGCCGGCTCCCTTCTGCGGAAGCCGGGTGGCTTCCCGCACCCGGATTCTGTCACGGTGGACGGGGCCGGGGGCCCGGATGGGATGGGGAGAACGACCCGGTGGTCGGAGAGGTTGGTTCAGGCGCCGCGAGCCTGGGGGATCTCAGTGGAGTCCTGCAAGGACGGGGGAGTGAAGGACCAGGCCTCGGACGCCGGTGCGCTCTCCGACGTCGCTGCAGATGTTGCCGAAGGACCCGTTGTGACGGTGACGGTCTGCTGGGTGCCTGGGTCGGTTGCGTGGGTGGATCCGGCTCGAGCGGCCGTACGTGCCGGGACGGCAGGTGCCCGGTGAGATCCGACGGCGCTGGTGGGGACGGCACCGGCTGCAGCTACGGCGGAGCCCTGATCGGCTGGCTGGGGGACGTTGAGGCCGGGAGGACCCGATGAGGCGGGGAGGGGACCACCGGCGTGGCCCGGTGCTTGTGCGGATGGTTCCGTCGAGCCCCGGGGCGGGACGATGCCGTAGCCACCGGTCCCTGCCGCGGCGGTGAGCGGTGCGGACGCGGCAGGGCTGGCGGGCTGCGAACCAGCCTGAGGCCCCGTCGGTACCGTGACTGTCTGGGCGGCGACTGCCGTGGCCTTCACCGGAGAGGCGGCTGGGGGTCTGGACGCTGAGCTCGCGCGAGTGCGGGTGGATCGTGGCTGCGTCGGTGCGGGCTGTGCCGGGGCGGCTGCGGAGGGCGCGTCTGTTGCGATCGGTGCGCTCGGCTCAGCCGCACGGCTCCTGGTCAGCGCCTCGGGGAAGGCCGGAGCGAAGACGGGCTCTGTCTCCTCGGTGTTGGCCGACGTTGTCGAGGTCCCGGCTGGAACGGCCGACGCCGTTGAGGCCGTTGCTGCGACTGCTCCCTCGGACGGCATCGAGGCCGTCGTCGAGGGTGGCGCGGCTGTGGTGGTCTTCGACGAGGCGAGCCCGGTCTCGGGGACGGCGGTCGCCTCAGTGGACGGAGCGGTCTGGGGGTCCTGACTGCGGCGACGTCGGGAGATGCGACTGGGTGTCGGGTCCTCGAAGACGGGACGCTGAGGCCCTGGCACCCGGCGGCTCGTTGGGCTCGCAGGATGTGGCTGCGCCGGTTCGGTGCGAGGGGCGGCCGTGGCCCGCTGGCCCGCAACGGCCTGTTCCCAGGTTCCCGCGGACGTGGCAGCCGATGATCCGGTGGGTGCAGCGGTCGGTGCTGCGCCGGTGGCTGCGGTGGCGTGCGAGCCTCGACGTCCTGGGCTGAGCGGAGCCCACACGACGTCGGAGGAGTCGGGCAGCCCGGTGCCGGCCGTCGCTGCTCCTCCGGCCGTCTCTGTCGTTGTCCGTGGCGTTGCTTCTGCTGCTGGAGCACTCTGCCCAACCGTCCCGGCGACCCTCGCCGAGACCTCTGGCGCCACCCGGTTCGGAGCACGCCGTGAGCGCCGTCGGGGCTGGGGGGCGGAGGTGCCGGCAGGAGGCGCGGAGGGTGCGGACCGTGCAGGGGCGGTCGGCCCGGCGGCCTCAGCGGAGCCGAAGGGTCCCAAGCGGTCGGCGGGTTTGATGAGGTGGTCGAGGTCGTAATGGGTGGGGTCCTGTCCGGCGTTGCGCAGCACGTCCTCCAGGGGGCTGAGCAGTGCCAGCCGGAAGGCCGGGTCGACGCAGCGGGCGTTGACCGCTCCCCAGATCTGGTCGGCGGTCAGGGACTCCTCGGAGGATCCCAGGTCGTTGCGGATCGCGGTGACCAGGTCGGACTCCAGGCGTGCGTAGGCCATGGCGTAGGCGCTGGGCCAGGGAGTTTCGGGCTGCTGAGTACGCAGCAGGGCGAAGTTGCGCAGCGCTCGCAGTACCTCGTCCGAGCCGCCCACGAGCGCCCCCACCCGTAGCCGGTCCAGCGCCTCGTTCTTCATGGTTCCCGTGCCTTCGGGACCCAGGAGGTGCTTGGAGTCCTCGACGACCTCCCTCAGAAAGACGCGGTAGGCGGCGACACTGTCCGGCGTCGTGCGTTCCTTGGTCATGGAGCGCAGTCGCTCGGCGGCGTGACGCGCCGCCAGGCGGGCCGAGCTCGCCTCCGACTGGACCTCGTTGATCCGCGAGATGCTGGCCCGGGAGATCCGTGAGGCCTCCTTGAGGGCCAGGTCCGCGTGCGCCGTCGAGCGCCGCGCGGCGAAAACGGCAGCAACTGCGACCAGGATGGCCACACCGGCTGCGATGGTGGCCACAATGGCGACAACGGACAGGTCCATGTCTCTATCCTGCCTGGAACCGCCGTGAAGATGCCCCAGAAAAAGGACCTCCCCAGATAGTCCCCAGAATCTCTATGGGTGACGTCCAGGCGGGGTGGTGGTTGCGCTCACGATCGGGTGCCGTCGTGCCTGTCGACGCGGCCCCTGGGTGCGCATCCGTGCCGTCCGGGCCACTGTGACCTGCACCGATGTGCACAGACCTTTTTCCCTGGGACCTCTGGCGGTACGCGCAGACCCGCGGCGCGGTAGCGTCAGGCCCATGAAGAAACTCATCAACTCCGTTGACAGCGTGGTCACGGACGCCCTGCGGGGCATGGCCGCCGCCCACCCCCACGAGCTCGACGTCGACCTCGACCAGCACATCGTCTACCGCCACCAGCGCAAGGAGAAGGGCAAGGTCGCCATCATCTCCGGCGGCGGCAGCGGGCACGAGCCCCTTCACGGTGGATTCGTGGGCACCGGCATGCTCGACGCAGCCTGTGCCGGCGAGATCTTCACCTCTCCGGTCCCCGACCAGATGGTCGCCGCCACCACCGCCGTTGACCGCGGCGCCGGCGTCCTGCACATCGTCAAGAACTACACCGGCGACGTCATGAACTTCGAGATGGCGGCCGAGATCGTCGACGCCGACTCCGGCATCCAGGTCGCCAGCGTCGTCACCAATGACGACGTCGCCGTCGAGGACTCCCTCTACACCGCCGGACGGCGCGGCGTGGGCGTGACCGTCATGGTGGAGAAGATCGCGGGCGCCGCCGCGGAGGAGGGGCGCCCGCTGGACGAGGTCGCCGGCATCGCCGCGCGCGTCAACGCCGCCGGCCGCTCCATGGGCATGGCGCTGACCTCCTGCACCGTCCCGGCCAACGGCAAGCCCTCCTTCGACCTTCCGGCCGACGAGATGGAGATCGGCATCGGCATCCACGGAGAGCCCGGCCGTCACCGTGAGAAGGTCGCCTCCGCGGCCGAGGTCGCCGAGCGCCTCGTCACCCCGATCCTGGCCGAGCTGACCGAGCTGGAGCCCGCCGGTCCTGATGAGGGCGTCATCGCCATGGTGAACGGCATGGGCGCCACCCCGCTGCTCGAGCTCTACCTCATGTACGGCGAGATCGCCCGCCTCCTTCAGGGTGCCGGGATCACGGTGGCGCGTAACCTCGTGGGTAACTACATCACCAGTCTCGACATGGCCGGCTGCTCCCTGACCCTGGTGCGCGCCGACGCCGAGCTGCTACGTCTGTGGGACGCCCCCGTGCACACCCCCGGCCTGCGCTGGGGCATGTGAGGGTCTGGCACAATCGCGTCGCCCGCGGTTCTTGCGGGCGGCCCGGAGAGAGCTGAAGGAGAAGCGAGATGACAGCGGACGAGGGATCCGCCCGGCAGACGCTGAGTGTGGCCGACCTGGAGGCCTGGGTGCGTCGCAGCGCCGAGCTCATCGGCGAGCACGCCGAGGAGCTCACCGAGCTGGACGCCGCCATTGGTGACGCCGACCATGGCACCAATATGAAGCGCGGCCTGGCTGCTGCGGTTGACGCGGTGGGGGCCGGCGGCTTCACCGCCGCCGACGCACTGCTCAAGAAGGTCGGCACGACCCTGGTCTCCACCGTCGGGGGAGCCGCGGGGCCTCTGTACGGAACCTTCTTCCTGCGCACCGGCGGCGCTCTGTCGGGGCAGGACGGCATCGACGCGCGAGCGCTCGCGGCCGGGCTGGAGGCCGGGATCGGTGGTATCGCCGCGCGTGGGCGCGCCACCACGGGGGAGAAGACCATGCTCGACGCCTGGAGCCCGGCCCTGGAGGCGCTGCGCACCCATCCCGATGATCTCGTCGCAGGTGTTGCGGCCGCTGCGCAGGCCGCTGCCGAGGGGCGCGACGCCACCAAGCCCATGGTCGCCACCAAGGGGCGGGCCTCCTACCTGGGGGAGCGCTCGGCCGGCCACATCGACCCCGGTGCCGCCTCCACCGCCCTTCTTCTCGCGGCCCTCGACGACGTCGTGGCCGCAAGGACGGTGTGAGCCCCGTGAGTCCCGCAGTCTCCTCCGATCCTGTGCCGATCCCTCAGCCGGAGCGGTCGAGCGTCGCCTCGGTGAGTGTCGGCATCGTCCTGGTCTCCCACTCCCGTGCTCTGGCCGAGGCCGCCCTCGACCTGGCGCGCCGGCTCATCGTGGCCGTCGACGTCCCCGTTGAGCTCGCAGCCGGGCTGGCCGACGGGGAGCTGGGTACCGATGCCGGCCTGATCGTCTCCGTCGTCGAGCCGCTCGCCGACCGTTGCGACGGCGTCCTGATGCTGACGGACCTGGGCAGCGGCATCATGAGTGCCGAGATGGCTCTCGAGATGCTGGAGCCGGCCGTGGCCGAGCGGGTCCGGCTCTCCGCAGCGCCCTTCGTCGAGGGGTTGCTCGGTGCTTACGGCGCCGCCGGGATCGGCAAGAACCTCGCGGCCGTGGCTGCTGAGGCCGACGGCGCCGCCGAGGCCAAGCGCTCCCAGCTCTCCGCCTTCTGAGGGCCTTCCGGAGCCCTGCGAGGCTCGCGCCGCTCAGGCGCGGTTGGCGAAGCGCTCCAGGAGGGCGGCGTCCCCACCGACGACCAGCACGTCCTCGGCGGAGACCAGCGTGTCCGGGGTGGCGTACTCAAAGGGCTCGCCCGGGCTCATGAGACCGAAGACGGTCACCCCGTAGCGCGAGCGCACCTTGGACTGGCCAATGGTGAATCCGTGCAGCTCCGTGGGCGGGCGCATCTTGACGATGGTGAAGCCGCCCTTCTCCATCTCGATGTAGTCGAGCATGCGTCCCGAGACCAGGTGGGCGGCGCGCTGACCGGCGTCGAACTCGGGGTAGACCACGTGGTGGGCGCCGATGCGTCGCAGGATGCGCCCGTGGGCGCGGGAGATGGCCTTGGCCCAGATCTGGGGCGTCTCCAGGTCCACGAGGTTGCCGGTGATGAGGACGGAGGCCTCCAGGGAGGTCGCCACCCCCACGACCGCCGTGCCGAACTCGGTGGCGCCCAGCTGCTCCAGGGCCTCCACGTCCGTGGCGTCGGCCTCCACCAGCGGGATGCGGCCGGTCCACTGGCGCACGATCGCAGGATTGGCCTCCACGGCCAGCACCTCGCGCCCGAGCCGGTCCAGGGTGGCGGCAACAGCGGAGCCGAAGCGTCCCAGCCCGATGACAAGCGTGGAGTCGGTACGCGAGGGTGGGGCGGGCATGAGGTCTCCTGAGGTCGGCCGTTGGACGGTGACTCCTACGCTACCGCGTGCGACGACGGCGGACGCTCAGGGTGATCCCGCAGGCCACCAGGGCTGCCCCGGCCCCGGCCAGGATCCAGGCCATCATCGTGAATCCGCCGGCGTATGCCTCGATCTGGGCCCGATCGACGAGCTGGGCCTTGAGGGCCTCGATGATCTGCTTGCCCGCGGGCGACTGCGGCAGGGCCTGGGCCCGCATCATCGCCTCCATGGCGGCCGCCCTGACCTCCTCGGAGTGCTCGGCCACGTAGTCCTCGGCGTGCTGGGTGGCGTAGGAGGTCATGAGCGCGACCCCGAAGGAACCGCCGATCTGCTGGGCGGCGCTCAGGATCGCCGAGGCCAGTCCGGTCCGTTTCGCATCCACCCCGCGCGTGCCGGAGTTGAAGGTGACCGGCATCGTCAGCCCCAGACCGATCCCGAAGACGATGAGGCCGGGCAGCGCCACCTGCGAGTAGGAGGACTGCGTCGTCATACGCGAGAAGATGAGGAAGGAGCCGGTCAGCACCGCCAGCCCCAGCGGCAGGGTGCCGCGTGCCCCGAGCCTGGGCACGATGACGCGCCCGGCCGGGATCGCGGTGGCGATCAGGGCGAGAACCATCGGAAGGAAGACGACTCCGCTCTTGAAGGGCGAGTAGCCGAAGTGGTTCTGCATGTAGTAGGTCAGGTAGATGATCGCCCCCATCTGGCCGGCGCCGGCGATGAACTGCGTGGCGTAGGAGGCAGCCCGCACCGGTAGTGCCATCATCGACAGGGGTAGCACCGGACGATTCGCGAAGCGCTCGCGGACCACGAACAGCACCGCGGCGATGCCGCCGAGTGCCAGCCAGCTGACGGTCGACGTCGAGGTCCAGGAGGTCTGCTGGGCCCGGTCGAGCCCGTAGACGGCGCTGAAGCATGCCCCGCATCCCAGGACCAGGCCGGTCAGGTCGTCAGTGATGCGTGAGCCACGGTCGCGCTGGTCGGCCGGCGGCAGGCTGCGCTGCCCGATGAGAAGAGCGGCAGTGGCCAGGAGGATGTTGATGTAGAGCGCCCAGCGCCAGCTGATCCAGTCGGTCAGGGCTCCGCCGACCAGCAGCCCGACGGCCGCTCCCAGACCGCCAGTGGCGCCGAAGATCGCGAAGACACGTTCGCGCTCGGTGCGCTCGGTGAAGGTCACATTGAGCAGCGACTGGGAGGTGGGGGCCAGCAGGGCGCCGAAGCAGCCCTGGGCCACGCGGGCCACCAGCAGGATGGGGAAGGAGGTCGCCATCCCGGCTGCGAGGCTGGCGACCCCGAAGCCGATCAGTCCCACCTGGTAGGAGCGGCGGATGCCCACCACGGCGCAGAGCCTTCCCCCGAAGAGCACCAGACCACCGAAGGCCAGGCTGTAGCCGGTGACCGTCCACGGGCTCTGGGACACGGTCATTCCCAGGTCGTCCTGCATCCGAGGCAGGGCGATGGCGATGATCGTCAGGTCCAGGACGATCATCAGCTGGGTGAGGACGGCGCTGACCATGACCGCGCGGCGGCCCGGCCGCCGCGCGGTCATGACGGTCGTCTCCTCCTGTGTCTCCTGTGCCGACTCGGTCCGCTCCTTGAGAGCGGATGCCACTGAGGATGTCATCGCAAGCCTCCACATCAAAACAATCGTTTTCGTTTGCGCTTGGGAGTCTAGGAGGTGCGTGACGACCAGTCAACAACGATCGTTTCGATTTGAGCTGTTCTGAGTCGCTTATCCTGAGTTCATGCCGCGAGTGACCGCCGCTCACCGAGAGCGCCAAAGAGCCCGAATCATGCAGGCCGCCGAGGAGTGCTTCGCCCGCAGCGGCTTCCAGGCCACCTCTATGGACGAGGTCATTGCCGCAGCCGGGATGTCGTCGTCGACCGTGTACCGCTACTTCCCCGAGGGCAAGCGCTCTCTCATGCGCGAGGTCCTGGCTCGGCGGATGGGGCCGCTCGTCGAGCGGATCAAGCAGCTCGCCGAGTCCGAGGTGCTGCCCG
>ERZ773022.2072-NODE-2072-length-12510-cov-9.701726_pt1 | contig 12510 bp, 10 predicted proteins | sample MGYA00580839_ERZ773022 | MGnify/ENA primary metagenome ERZ773022 (study PRJEB29015, sample SAMEA2738020) | human oral metagenome | biome: human oral; feature: human-associated habitat; material: dental | place: China | collected 2044 ... | reverse complement strand
GTATCATCAAATGCAATTCCTTGTTCATCTTGAAAACGATAAAGTTGCGCTAAGATATTCGCCCCTCGTTCTTTAATCACTTCAATTTTCAGAGTTAACTGATAATCTTCTACTGGTGTGAGCATTTTTTCCTCCCCTACGATATCGATATAAGAAACATTAAATTTCTTGCAGATACGATCGATTAATTCTGTCGAAACTCGACTTGTCCCATTTTCATAACGACTCAGACTATTTCTAGAGATACCAACGATCTTTGCAAACTCAGGCTGCGTTAATTTATGTGTTTTACGTAGCGTTTTTATATTTTCTCCAATCATGTAACTCCTCCTTTTATTTATTTCTATTATAGCACAAAAAACGAAAACGCACCAAAAATGGTGCGTTTTTATTTACACTAGATTCACAATTGTATAATCTTCGCTTTGCAGCAATTCCAAGACTTTTTTTACAAATTGCATTGACAGCAACCCTTCAATTTTAGAGCCATGAGTTTTGAAATTTTCGTCGATTTCTTGAATTTCTAAATTAGTTTTCTTTTCAGCAATTTTCTCAGAAATGGGGGAATGAAAACTATATTCTCCAATTTCGTAATATAAGAAATATAGATATTTTTTTGTTCCTAGATGATAATCAAAAAACTCGACCTCCATATCTTTATCGTAATCATAGTAACTATTTTTCCAAAAAATATCATTAGTTTTTTCTTTCAACAATTTCTCATAGTTTTTTTCATAACTATATACTCTTTTTTTCTCTTCGCCAATGAATTGTTTGTGGATCAGAGTCGGGGTAAATACTTTCAAAAATTCTTCTTTTAGTTGATAATATTTCCCCATTTCCTCTTCCGCTTTTTCAATATTACTCTCCAAATGCTGATGGAAGCTTCCATTTTTGTATTCCTTAATTTTATCACGATAATTTTTAGCTCGTTTATTCACAGAATATATACATTCTGCAATAATTTCATTTGTAATTTTTTTCTCATTAATCAATTCATTATATAGCTTTGGAGTTTTCATTTCATAATCCCTTTCGAACTATCTCTAACTATCAGATATTTTAAAAAACTAATTCACATGTTTTATTATAACGTCTAGTTATCTTTTTTTCAAAAACTAGATGTTTCAATTTTAATAATAATCTCTTAATTCACCTGTTTTATACTGTTCAACCAGTTCCCATAGATTATGAGTAGTTAAATCTTGTACAAATGTATACCATTTATTAGCCACGAACAACTCAACTAACATATCAATTGCGTATTTGAAATATAAAATCTCATTCATTTCTGTAATACTATAATACAGTTTATCATGGCAACAGTGATAAATAATCAAATTCAACCTATCATCAATGAAATCAAACTCCAGTTCTTCTCCTTCACGAGATAAAGTTAGATAAAAATTATATTCATCACGGCAAAAATTAACAGTAACATCAAAATCCGCACCTGTTTCAATTTCGATATTTACAGTCTCTAAAATTTTTTTAGATAAATACTCTTTATAAACCTTCATATTTTTTTCTCCTTTTATTGTTTATTGAGTTTAAAAATAAATTAAATGATGCCAATGTCTGGGGGGCCAAGTTCATATACTAGGCCTGCAATAAAAAAAAAACATATGCTCATACATATGTAACCTCCTTTTTTTCTCTCTATATATAGTCTGCCATAAATTTCAAAATAAAAAAATAAAATATTTAAAAAACTGATAAAGATATTGTTTCACTTATTGAATTTTTTTGTAGTTTTTCCTCTTTCTCTCATCCCTCAATTTTTTGCGCTTCTGATTTTTCTGTGTGTTTAGCGTTGACAGGAACGTATGTGTAAGTCACGCTAAACACACAGTACTAGGTAAAAGTGAATAACGTAAAAAAATCTTATCCTAATTTTTTTATTTTAAAATTTATGGCATACTAATAATATCAAGATAATTGATTGAGTAGAGACGTAACTAATATAGCTACGTTTTTTATGTTTGAAAGGAGGTAGCTATCGTGGAAACAGTAGGTTTAAGCTGGGTTAGGAAAGAACCAGTTTTGTATTTCATTAACTAAAAAAAAAATAAATGTATAGATAATAAAAGAGATGTCAATAGCAGTTTAAAAAAAATTTTTTGATCGTAACAAAGTAAAGAATAAAAGTAAAAAACGAAAGTAAATAACAGGAACCAATTTTTGTATTTCATTTACCAATAAAAAATAAATGTATAGATAATAAAAGTAATGTCAACAGCAGTTAAAAAAATTTTTTGATCATAACAAAGTAAAAAATCAAAGTATAAAAACTAAAGTAAATAACAAAAGTCTAAAAATCAAATACAAAAACTAGCTTAGCTCAGTCGCTAAATTCAGAGCATTTAAACCTGAAAAAGACTAACAAGAAAAAACAACAGATTTTTTTCTGCAAGATGGAACTCTACATCTTATTTGAATTGAGTCAACTTGTCATGTTGTAAAATGACTTGGTTATCTTCTTAGCCATCAATTAAGAAGCGCCCTAAGCAAAGGGAAGATACTACATCAGTGAATATAAGCTTAAGTCACTGCACTACTTCAACTTGAATAAAAAAGACCTTAAGATTTTTCTTAAGATCTTCTTTAAAAGCACATTATCTACTATAGAAAGGAAAGAACTATGACAAAGAAGAGACGTAGTCGTGCTGATCGACGAAAAGCTAAAGAGAAAGCTAAGAAACAACAGATGGATTCTCTAACTACTTTCGAAGGCCGTAAACAATTCGTCCAATCAAAAGGACTAACTAATCTAGTCACGCGCTTTAAAAAAGGAAAGGGTATCAAGCGAAATGAATCCAAAAAAACGGGAGAGGACATTCATTTAATCCATACCGACCGAACTCTTCATAACTACGCTGGTTCCTGGAGCAGATTTGCTTCCTTTGTTGCCTCAATAACTACTACCGAAGATTTAGAAGCTCTTGATAAATCTAACGATATTGAGGGATGGATTGACTTAGTGAATCAATACTTAGAACATTGTAAGAAATTAGGACTTTCTGCTCCAACCCAGTCAACCTATAAAGCAGCATTAGCCAAAGTTTTAGGAGTACCTTCTACCGCTTTTGTTGCAACAGATATTCGATATCGAGCCGACAAAAAGAATAATCGTTTGAAGTCTAATGACGACAGGATGTCTGAAGAAACAAATAATCGCTGGTTCTCAATCGTATCTGCCACTGGGCTACGAAAAAATGAATTAAAAGCTATTACTGGAGACTCCCTCTACCAACGTGAGGATGGCCAATATTATCTTAAAATTATTGGTAAAAAGCATAAATCAAAAGGAGCACGAGACCGATGGGTTCCGATTATTACGCGAGACAAAGAAGAATTAGAAAGGCTTGTTGAAGAATTTAAACTAGCTGGTAAAAAGCGTGTGTTTCAAGTTCCATCTGCTTTAAAACCTCATAAATATCGTGCAGAATACGCAAAACGTCTTTATCTTCTTGTCGCGCGAGATCCCAAAGATATCAAAGATAAAAAAGAAAAAATTTATCTACGAGGCGAATTAAAAGGTGTTGTCCTTGATCGAAAGGCTTGTTTAATTGTATCACGTGCTCTCGGACACAATCGACCAGAAGAGTTTCAAAAGTCCTATGCATATAAGTTAATCGCAAAAGCAAACTAATCAGCACTTCTAAAAAATAATGGTATATCTCTCCTTAAAATAAAAAAGGTAGTTCAAATGATTGAGCTACCTTTTTTTAAGACTATTTAGTTATTTTTGCTTTTCAAATGTTCCATCAATTATACGAAACTTACTTTGTAATGTTTTAAGTGTATCAAACTTAAAATCAAGTTTTTTCACTTCTTTAGCATCTTCTTCAGGCAGTTCTGCTTTTGCACTAGATGCACCATCGATAGTCAGTTTGATATATTTACCAGCTACTTTCCATGTTCCTTCTTTAGTTTCATCTTTATCATTAGTCACTTCAAGGCTTTTATCTTTTTTAAATACTATCATAACATCATGCTCTTTATCATACCATGAGCCAACGAACTGGCTTGCTGGATCAGATTTTTGATTTAGGTAAAAGAACGCTCCACCCGCCACTAAAAGTGCTACAAGTACAGAAGCTACTATCGCAATAATTTTTTTCATCATTTTTTCCTCCTAAAATACTAAAATGTATTGAATAAAAATTTTAAATCTTTTTTATAGAAATTAAAATACTAAAAATTTCATGTTGTATTCGTTCTGCCCTTATAAATAACTTAATATTCTAACAGAACTCTAACTTAGTATATTCTAGTTAATCACGTCTTCTAAGTGGTAATGCTAGACCAATTCCACTAAGTATAGTTCCTAGAACTACCATCAACATATTTTCACTTGAACCTGTATTTGGTAAAGTCGTATTGACACCATATTTAGATTTGTTTCCAACATAGATATAAGCTGGATTACTTAGAGCAGTTCTAAGTTTATCTGTTACCAGTTTATGTTCTATATTCTCTACCTTAGAATCATGTCTATGGTTCAATGATTCTTGAGGTTTATTATATGCCTTCTGATAAGCAAGTAGAACAGCCTCATACTGAGCTTTGGCATCCAATTGGTTTTGGAGGAGAGCATTTAGTTTAGTTTGTTCTGCTTCAAGTGTTTGAAGAGCTAGGCGGTGAGCCTCAAGAGCTTTTTCGTACTCTTCTTTTGCGACTTCATAGTTTTCAGAAGCGTGGACTAGGCTATCAAGGAGTTTTTCCAACTCTTTGATGCTGTCTTCGATTTTAGCAATCTCTGCACGAACAGCCTCTTCTTGAGCTTTCAAGTCGTCTAGTTGAGCTTGAATAGTTGCTAGGACTTCTTCTTCTTGAGCTTGTTTTGCTTTGAGTGTTTCAAGAACAGCCTCTTCTTGCGCAAGTTCAGCTTGGGCTTGTTCCAAAGCTTCTTGTTTGGTCTTCACATCAGCAGTCAGGTTTTCAACTGCCAATTTAGCATCTGACAAGCGTTTTTCTGCAAGTGCTTCAGCTTCAAGAGCCTCGTCATAAGCTTTTTGAGCATCAGGAGTTAAGTCTTTAGTTGCTTCCAACTCTGCAATCACTTTGCGAGTAGCTGTAAGCTCATCATCAGCTTTTTGATAAGTAGCTTTTGCAACTTCAAGTTCAGCTTGTGTAGCTTTCGCAAGAGTTTCAGCTTCTTTAAGGGCTTTAACAGCATCCTTCAAAGCTTGGCGTTTCACTTTGATGTCAGCGTTTAAGTTATTAACGGCTGTTTCCGCATTTTCCAAACGAGTTTTAGCTGTATTGTAAGCTAGTTCTGCTTGGTCAAATTTAGCTTGTGCATCAGGAGTCAAATCCTTGATGGCAAGGAGTGAAGTAAGAGCGTTTTGGATGTTTGAAAGCTTATTTGTTGCTTTAGCGTGTGCTTTTTCTGCGTTAGCTTTCTTAGTTTGAGCAGTCGTGTTAGCTTTTTCAGCGTCTTTCAAAATTTGAACGGCATCTTCCAAAGCTTGGCGTTTCACTGCAAGGTCAGCGTTCAAGTTGTTGACGGCAGTTTCCGCATTTTCCAAACGAGTTTTAGCTGTATTGTAGGCTAGTTCTGCTTGGTCAAATGTAGCTTGAGCTTCAGGAGTCAATTCTTTAATCGCATTTGCTTTATAAAGAGCATCTTTAGCGGCATTAAGTGCTTCAGAAGCAGTGTTCTTAACAGAAGTTGCTTCTTTGAGAGTAGCTTGTGCATCCTTGTCAGTTTGTTCCGCTTGGCGCAACTCTGACTTAGCTAAGTTGAGAGCATCACTATTTGTGTTGATCTCGTTATTAAGGTCAGACAAAGCTTTCTCAGCAGTTGCAAGTCGTGTTTCAGCGGTTTGATGTTCTGCTTGTGCAGTATCAAAGGTAGCTTGAGCATCAGGAGTTAAATCCTTAATCGCTGTTGTACGTTTGATAGCATCTTTAATGCTGTTTAGTTTATCAAGAGCATTATCATGTGCGGTAGTTGCTTTTTCAAGAGTTTCTTGTGCAACTTTATTTGCGACAGTTGCTTTAGATAAAGCTTTTTCTGCGTCTTTGTGAGTAGCACGCTTAGTTTCAATTTCTTTTGTAAGATTTTGATAAGCCGTGCTTGCGTTTGTATTGCGCAATTTAGCTTGGCTTAATTCTGACTTAGCAGTATTAAGAACACGCTCTGCATCAGGTGTCAAATCTTGTGTATTTAGCAAGGTGTTGAGACGGTTTGCAGTTGTTGCAAGATTAGATGTTGCAGTTTCATCTGCATCTTTAGCAACACTTAAACGACGTTGAGCGTTGTTATGAGTGGCAAGGGCAGAAACTTGTGTTTTCTTAGCTTGTGCCAAGTCTTTTTCCATTTTGCTGGTGTCAAATGGAGTTGGGAGTGGTTTTGCGATACCCTTGTCGTAGTAGTCGTCAATGTAAACAGAAGTGCGTTCCCCAGTTGTAGGATTAAGAGTTGTTTCTGTATGAGCATTTTTACCTGCAAATTGAACAAAGTGCATGCGCCCAACATTATTTTTAGTATAACTGACGTTTCCACCAACTGCACTTGGATAAGTTGGTTTAACACGCCCTACCATTCCCTTCATGTGTCCAAAATTAGCATGGATGTCATTGGTCATAAAGGCAATAACAGCATCATAAACCTCACGGTAAAGTTGAGACATGGTAGCTTTCCGTGTACCTTTAACATCTCTCCCTCCAAGTGTATCCGAAAGGTTAAGAATTGCGGTAGTATTCAATACTTCACCATTATACTTAACAGCTTCTACTCCGTGGTTATTCAAAGCAGTGTGGCTGTGTCCACTATTGTAAGGTTTATTTTCGTTAGCGTAATTCTTGGCAATGTTTTTTATTCCTTGAACAGACTCTTTGGTAACGATAAAGTTATGCTTGCCCCAAATTTGGTCTTGGAGGTTGTTTGCTAGAAGAGCGTAGTAGTGACTCAAAGCTTTGATTTGTTCATTAGTGATGTTATCCAAATCGACTAGAGTGTCATCAATTGGAAGAACAATGTCTTTGTTGTCCCAACCAGTAAAGACATTTTTCTTAGTTTTTGGATTCCAAACAAATTGCGGTTTTCCAAAATCATATTTACCACCTTTATACCAAGCCTGAATAGCATTGTTCAAAGCGTGTTTATTTGCTTCACTAGCATCATTCAAGTAATCCTTGTATGCCACAATGACATTTTGTGGCAATTGAGGAATGGTCAAATTCTTGATAGCAGAGATTTGTTTTTCAAGAGTATCAACAGCTTTATCTGCTTCATTTTTAGCATCTTCAGCGTTTTTAGCGGCAGATGTTGCATCAGACAACTCTTGAGCAGTTGTACGCTTAGTTTCTTCTTGTTGACCTTTTAGAGTCTTCAAATCTTGGATGTCAGAGCGTTTTTGAGCATCTGTGTTTTTTGCCTCCTCAAGTTTACGTTCGGCATCCTCTTTTTCAGCCTGTTTAGTTGCCAAGTCAGCTTCGGCATTGTCACGTTCACTTGTAACGCCTTCTAAACGATTTTCAGATGAAGCAAGGCTATCTTTTGCCTCTTTCTCATCTGTGGTAGCTTTTTGAAGTTTATCTGAAGCGAGGTTTGCGCCACCTTGAGCTTTTGTTTTAGCTTTTTTAGTTGTAGCTTCTTTCTCTTCAGCCTGAGTTTTAGCTTCATCCAACAAACGAAGTTGTTCAGCTTTTTCAGCATCTTTGCCTTTTGCATGTTCCAAGTTTGTAGTGGCATTTGCAAGAGCATCTTCTTTGGTTGCTAAGTCAGACTTGGCATTGTCACGTTCATTTGTAACACCAGCTACTTTCCTTTTAGAAGCATCCAAAGTTTCTTGAGCTTTCTTTTCAGCCTTTTTCTTATTCTTCAACTCGTCAGAAGCTTGGTTTGCGGCAGTTTGAGCATCAGTGAAGGTATCTTCTGCTTGTTTTAGTGTTGCAGTTGCTCCTTTTAGGCTAGTTGTAGCTTCAGCAACTTGTTCTGCTTTTTTCGCATCCGCACGTTTAGCATCAGCCAACTTTTCAGAAGCATTTTCATATTCTGATTTTTTAGTAGCTAAATCAGACTCAGCATCATCACGCTCGTTAAGAATAGCTTTTGTGCCAGTTCCGTCAAGAACAGTTTGGGCGTTATCTTTGTGTTGTTGGGCAACTGACAATTGAGAGGATGTTTCTTCAGCTAGTTTAGTGGCATTATCCAAAGTTTCAGAAGTAGAAGTAACAGTGTTCCCTGCTTCTTCTTCAGCTTTTTTCAATTCCGCAATGTCCCCTGCTTTTTTAGCATCTGCACGTTCGGCATCATCTAAAGCTTTAGTAGCGTCTGCAAGAGTTGCTTCTTTAGTAGCCAAATCAGCTTTTGCATTTTTACGTTCATCTAGGATAGCTGTTGTCCCAGTTCCATCAAGAACAGCTTGCGCATTATCCTTGTTTTGTTGAGCGACATTCAGTTTAGAATTAGTTTCGTTGTGAGCTTGTGTTGCGCTTGAAAGAACATCAGTTGCTTGGTCAAACGCATCTTTTTGTTTCGCTTCAAGCCCTTTTGCATCATCTAACTTGCGAGCTTTTGTCGCATCCGCATTTTGTGCCTGTTCAAGAGCTTTTTTAGCGTCTTTAACAATGGTTTGTTTTGCTTCTAAGTTCTTCTTAGCATCTTTTTCTTCTTTGACAACTTTATCAGCGCCAGTTCCGTTTAAAACATTTTGAGCGTTTTGAACGTTCTTTTCTGCTCCAGCAACTTTTTCAGCTTGCTTATTAGTCGCATCCGTAGCATCTTTAACAACAGCTTCTTGTGCTTTTTTCTTTTCTTGCACTTGATTTTGTTGGTCTTTTAAAGAATCAATTTTTTCTGTTTGCGTAGTCACTTCTTTCTTAGAAGCTTCAATCGCATCTTTTGTTCCTTCGATTGCTTCAGGAGTTGCAGCATTTTTCTTTTGCGTAGCTTGTTCAAGAGCTTGTTTAGCAGAGCTTTCTGTTTCAGAAGTTGTAGCTTCTTTAGTTTTAGCTTCTTCAACAACAGGAGTTTGAGCTTCAACAGCTTGGGTAGCTTGGTCTTTAATCACTTTTGCTTTTTCAACAACTGCCTCAGTTGGTGTTTTTGTCACAAGAGCAGTTCCATTTGAAACTTCAACACCCTCAACTTGAGTGATAGATGTTGTAGGCGAATTTTGTAGATGTTTTTCTTCAGCTACTGTATTGTCTGTCGGTTTTACATCAACCTGTTCATCTGCTTTTACAGATAGGGTTGAAAAACTTGTTAAAGCAACTCCTGCCGCTACAGCAAGGGTTATTTTTTTCTTATTATTTTTACTTTTTCTTAACTTCATTTTTACCCACACAAAATTTGAAGCGTATCTGCCCCAAATCCAAGCCCCTCATATAATATTATAAACGCCCTTATTATACCATTTTTGTTAACTATTGTAAATAAAATAACATCATTAAAATACTATTGTTTATATAAAAATAAACAAAAAATATATACAATTATTAAAAGGAGAATTTTAGAATGAAAATTGGAGAATTAGTCAGAGAATATCGACTAAGTAAAAAGCTAACTCAGCAAGAACTTGCCGAAAAAAGTGATCTTAGCTTGCCTTTTATTAATTTAATTGAAAACAATAGAAGAAACTTATCTGTCGATACTCTACTAAAAATTTTATCTGCTATGGATATAGATCCTTCTGATTTTTTTAGACCACTTTCTGAAACTTCAGATGATAATCTTCAACTTTTAATCGAAAAAATTCAACTAAATAAAAATCGTACTGAAATTATTGATCTTTTTCTCAACATCCTAAATTTAAATGAAAAATAAATAAAGTAGATAAAAACTTACTTTTTCCTTCAAAACCTTGTTACGACGCGTTTTTAAAGCACTCAAAATTGAGTGTTTTTTTATTTTTAAAAATTTTTTTCACTAAAAAATAAAAAAAACACAGTTCTTAGCAAAGTTCCTGGCATACTAATTATATATGAAAAAAAAGGGATAAATTGAATTACAAATGCGGTTAAAATAATTTAACTGTTTTTTTTTCAATCTCTAATACTTCCTAGCATAATTCCTATCAAAAATAATAGTAGAAAGGAAACGTTAAATCATGAAAGGGCAGACTAAAGTTTCTACTGAACAGAAACATTTAAATGAGAAAGAAATTCAATCTTGTTTTACTTTAATGAATTCCTTCTGGGGGTTTGATCGCATGGTTTTTAACTTAGGTGAAAATCTAATTGTTGACATTGAAAAACTGATAGAATTCAAAAAAAAGAATCCTCATGAAGTTAAAAAATTTACTCACAATTCAAATCAGATAGAAGATTTAATTATCCAATCAAGGGAATTCGGAAAACTTGAAATTGGAAAAATTTATAAAAAAGAAAGCGGAGATACTGTTAATTATTGCTTACTCCAGCTGAATCATGGAGGTCTAAATTTTGAAACTCTCTCTATTTCAGCAATACGAAAGAAACTAATAAACGTTATAACAGGAATCAAACAGCAAACTGGTATTTGGATTATCCCAACTATTATTAGGGTTCATGAAATGGAAATCGCATTTACATTTGCTACTGATGCGATTATTCATTTTCAAACAAGAAATTTATTATTGAGGAGCTTATCTAATACATCTCAAGTAAATAAAAAAGTTTATACAAAATGTTCAACTACTGAAGATCATCATATTCTTTCAAGTAAAAAAAATGAAAACTTGTTGCATGTTCTTTACGATAAAACAGCAAAAGCAGAACATAATAAACAGATTGAATTAAACGCATCTCGTAAATATCGCATCTATAGATACGAAATGACACTGAATGAAAAAAAAATTAAAAGTGAATTCCAGACTACTGACTTAGATAAACTACACAATGATCAGATCTATTCATTTGTATATAGTGTAATTGAGAAAGGATTGTCCAACTTTAAGATATTTGTTCAAACTTCAGTTAGAGATACCCAAAATAAGTTAAAAGAATTGTATGAAGAAAAAGGTAAAGATGAATATATAAAAACTTTTTTTGACACTCAACTAAATCATGCTATGAATTATTTATATCCAATAACATTGGATGAATCTATTTTCTTATTTATTGATGCATCTAAATGTATAAAGCCAAAAAACTGTGCAAGAACTAAAAGAAATCTGATTAAAAGAAGTAGAAAGAATGATTTAAAGAAAGAGAGTTATTTTCTTTCTATTATGATTACATGGCAAGTACTATATCTCTTTAGCTTAATGCTTAATGCTAAATACTCTATATCTTGTTACTTTCCTTGATTTTGGTTGTTACAAGGATAATCAAAATAATGAACTCGACTTTTTTAAAATCCCTAGTTTTACAAATGAAGAAAAAGATCCATTTTTTAATAAAATTATTCAAAGCAAGGATAAAGACATAGGTTCATTCCTGGATTCTTTTTTTAATAGAATTCAAAAAAATACTCTAACCATTTTAATAGAAATTCTAATTAAAAAATTGAAAAAGTATTAATACAACAACGTTTTCCTATTTTTTAAGCCTTCAACCCTTGAAGACTTAAAAAACAAAATCCAAACTAATAAAATTTAAATCTAACAGAAAGAAATAAACGGGACTAGTTATGAATTTATTTATTCCAGACGAAATGATTCGGCAATTTCAATTACTAATATCAGATACTGTTAAGAAAGAACTGGATAAATTTTTAGATATTAATGAAAATACCAATCAATTTTTAAATAAAAAGCAAACTTGTGAATATTTGAATATAACCAACAATACTTTAGACAAGTGGATTAAGCAAGGCTTGCCTTGCATCAAGGTTGGTAAAACTGTTCGCTTTAGCAAATCTGAAATCAAGCGCTGGTTACAAAAGCAGTAGAAATTCTATGGTCGTTTGTTATAATGTAACCATGGTATTTTCTAGCTCAACACAAAAGGAGAATACTATGTCTATTACAAAAACTAAAAACGGAACCTATCGCTTACGTGTTTATATTCCTGAGGAGGTTAAATCTTCGCTAGGTATTGATAAGAAAGTGATTGAAAAACGGTTCAAAACAAGGAGTGAAGCAAAAAAATACGAACTAGAGTTACAGAATAAAATCGATAGAATTCTAAGCGGTGATAATGTTTCAACACTTGAAAAAACTGGTTCAATCCAATTCAAAGACTTCTATGAAAACATTTGGTGGAAATCCTATAAGGCAGGTTAGACAACAAGCACCAACAAACCACCTTCAAGAGCAACTGTTAATGGCACTGAGATTGTTTTTAGAAAGCATATCTTACCAACGCTTGGTAATTACTCAATTGATTTTCTGAATCAAAATAAACAGGTAGTCTTGAACATACTCACTCAAAAGGCAGAGGAATATGCTAATTTCAAGACCATTAGAAGCTATGTTAATTCTATCTTTGATTGGGCTGAAGAATTGGAATACATCGAAACTAACCGCATTTCAAAAACTATCAGACGAATCAAAGCAACTAAGAAAATCAAGTTACAAGAATCTAAAAAAAATGAAGATTTATATCTATCTCAAGAAGAGCTTCAAGCATGGT
>ERZ773022.2066-NODE-2066-length-12520-cov-20.922022_pt1 | contig 12520 bp, 11 predicted proteins | sample MGYA00580839_ERZ773022 | MGnify/ENA primary metagenome ERZ773022 (study PRJEB29015, sample SAMEA2738020) | human oral metagenome | biome: human oral; feature: human-associated habitat; material: dental | place: China | collected 2044 ... | reverse complement strand
GACTGCCGACTTCCGACGAGTCCTGGGCCTCTCCCCGAGCCGGTACCGGCAGCAGACCATCAGCGAACGTCAGACCCTCAGTGACCGGTAGTGGGCTCGGACCTCGGGGGAGAACCTCTCAATCGCGTAGCGCAGCATCGTTCGCGGCATGCGCGCGGCGTGCCGGTCCAGGAAGACGACCAGGGTCTGCTCGTCAACGCGCTTGCCCGCCTCCCGCAGCATCCAGCCGACCGCCTTGTGGATGAGATCGTGAGGATCATCGAGCAGCCGCCGGGCGACGGCATAGGTCGGCCAGTCGGTGCCGGCCCGGGTGGTGGCGAAGGTGGACATGACCGCTACGCGCCGCTCCCACACATTGCTGCTTGTGGTGAGATCGCTGATTCGGGAGGGCGGCCCTTGCGCTCCCGCGAGAGGAACGAGGAGCCAGGCCCCCACGAGGTGCTCGGCCGAGGTGTCCACCAGGTCCCAGTTGTTGACCAGGTCCCGGCCGACCCAGTCCAGATATCTCCGCCCCAGCTCCTCGCGCCTGGCCAGCGCCTCCTGGACAGCCTGCGAATCGGGAGCTCGCTGCGCCCGTCTCGAGCCCAGCAGACGGCTGATTCGCTTGGCCTGAGCGACGGCGACGCACAGCGCGGCCATCCGCTCCTCGTGCCAGGGGCCAGCGACGAGCCGCTCGAGCTCGTCGTCGTCGAGGGCGGTGCGAGCGACGACAGCCCGGATCTGCGGGACGGTCGCGCCCCTGAAGCGGTCGCCCTCGCCGTAGCCGCCGGGGACGGCGCGCAGGTAGCGGGCGGTCCGCTCCGCCCTGGGGCCGTCGGATATCCCGGCCAGGGCGGCGCGCACGGCGTCGGCGGTGGTGAGGGCGGGCTCGACGGGGACCATGGGGGCTCCTTGCGGGTCGCGGGGGCGGGGGCGCGGGCGTGGGGCTGACCCCCGTAGACTGCCACTGCTTCGGGGCCGAGTGCTTCCGGGGCCGGTCGCCCGCCCCGCCGCGGCGGGGCGGCGGATGTTATGCGGCGGGTTCGCCGGGATGTCGAGGAGGACGGCGAGATGAAGGTCGTGATCGGCGGGGAGGACGGGCCGGGCCCCGCGGTGGAGGCCTACCTGGACGGCCTGAGCCGCTCCGAGCTGCACGAGCTGGTGCTCACGCTGGCCGAGTGCTCGGAGACGGTGCGCCGCACCCTGGAGGCCGTCGCGGAGCTGGCCGGGGAGCGCCGGGGCGGGGCAGGCGAGGACCCGGTCCGCCGGGCCGCCGCCCTGCTGTCCGCGCCCAAGGGCTACGAGGACTACGAATCCTACGACTTCGAGTACGGGGAGTACACGGATGGAGTGCTCGGTGTTTCTCGGACCGTGGTTTTTGGTGGTCTCAGGCTGCGTGTTTCTGGCTTCTCAGCTCGTGTTCGACCTCGTTGGGGGTGCGGTAGCCGAGCGTTGAGTGGAGTCGCGTGTGATTGCAGGGTCGGTCTCGATCCACGAGGCAACATCGTTGATGGCCTTTTCTCGTGTGGGGTACACCATGCGGTGGACGCGTTCGTTCTTCAGGGTGGCGTTGAATGATTCTGCCCAGGCGTTGTCCCAGCACACTCCCGTGCGGCCGACGGAGGGGCGGATCCTGTGGTGCTCCAGGTGCCGGGCGAATTGCTGTGAGGTGTACTGGCTGCCCCGGCCGCGTGTGGAAGATCGTGACGTTCTTCTGGTGGGGGCAGCGTCGCACGGCCATATCGGTGGCGCCCGCAGACGAGGTCGGTTCTCATGTTGTCGGCCATGGCGTATCCGATGACCTTCTCGGGTAGCAGCAGTCGAGGACGCCGGCCGGGTACACGAACCCGACCCACGTGCGGATGTACGTGTAGGGTCGGCCGGCGGCGCCCTGCCCGCGTTTTCGCGGGTGGGTTTCCGCCGGCCGCCCTCCGAACCGGACGTGCGCATTCCTGCGCATCCGGCTCTCCACCCGTGTTATGCCGTGGCGTTCGCCGCCTCGGGGACTGGGGATGCGGGTTCCCCGGTAGCGGTAGCGGGTCACGGGGACCCTGCAGGCTCGGAAGAACTCGATTCCGTCGTCCCGGATGCGCCACCCGGGCAGGAACCGGCGGTTGACGGTGTGCTTGTTCAGGCGGGGGTGGCGCTTGTAGAGCCAGCCGAGTATTCGCCGGAAGGCGAAGTTGTCGACGTAGCAGAACGTGCGCTTGGAGACCCCGTGCTGGAAATAGGCGCACCAGCCTCGGATCGCCGGGTTGAGTCTGCGCAGGAGGTCGGCGAGTGTCCGATGAGCCGTCCTGCGGGTCAGGATCCGGATCCTGTCGATGATCGAAGCCAGTGACTTCTTCGACGGGTAGGTGTAGACCCGGGTCGTCCCGCGGGTTCCCTTCTTCTTGCGGCGCTGGATGCGCCACCCGAGGAATTCGAACCCTTCCTCGATGTGGGTCAGTCTCGTCTTGTCCGCCGACAGTCTCAGTCCCATCGGGGCCAGGACCCGGCCGACCTCCGCCCGCAGCGCCCGGGCGCTCGCCGCCGCGTCCCGTGGACGAGGATGACGAAGTCGTCCGCGCAGCCGGATCATCTTCATCACCGCGCCCCCGCGGCGCCGGTGCTTCGCGCGCTCCCAGTCCGGACCCAGTGCGTCCCATTCGCACCGGGGGCGCCGGGACCGGGACGGATAGGGCGATATTGGCCAGCAGCGCAGACACGAGATCCCGCCCCTTGCGGGGTGCCGGTCAGGGTCCTCCCGCCCGGCGCCGTCCTCACTGAGGACGCCGGCTTCCGACAAGCCCCGTATCAGCGCCAGGATCCGCTTGTCCCCGACGCGCTCGCGCACCCGCCCCATCAGGGCGGTGTGATCGATCTCGTCGAAGCACGCCTCGATGTCCGCCTCGAAAACCCACTCGTAATCCGCGGGCCGCGAGGTGAGCTCGTGTATCTCGGCGATCGCGTCCTGCGCCCGTCTTCTGGGCCGGAACCCGTACGAGGACGGGTGGAAGTCGGCTTCGAAGATCGGCTCCAGCACCAGTTTCAGCGACGCCTGAACGATCCGGTCCGCCATGGTGGGGATCCCCAGGCTGCGGACCTTGCCGCCCGCCTTGGGGATCCGCCTGCGGCGCACCCGCTCGGGCGTGAACCGCCCGGACCTCACCCTTCGGCGCAGATCGGACAGGACGGCGAGCGTGCGCGGCGCCGGCACGTCGCGGGGGACGACCCCGCCCGGCTCCGGCGGTGCGCCCGCCCCTGTTGCTGCGCACACGATCCCATGCGACCACCAGGAACGCGGGACCCGTACACGAGGTTGAAGCGGGTCACCGGCAGCGGCGGCCGGGCTCGGCCGCCGCCCATCGGTGCAGCTTCGTCTGCATTACAAGTACCCGGTGCCACGCCCCCTTGACGTCGGCGGGCCACCCAACGCCCGTATTCACAAGCGTATCTCCTCCCCCGTGCTCTCGGTTGCCGCGAACACGGGCTGGGCCCCTTCGCCATGCGACCGGCTCTCCCGGCCCCGGACTACTACGGGTCCTCCGCCCCCCGCCACCGGCGCCGGTCGGCGACGAACCTGTCCGCCCGCGCACGGCCGGCCCCCTTCACCCGGGCGGGAACCGGCAGCGGGGCTCCCCGCGCTCACCATGTGATCAGTCGACGGGATCGGCACCCAGTTATGCCCCTGCACCTTCGCCGTGACCGCGCCGCGGACGTAGGTCACGGCCTCCCGGCCGGCGACATCCTCCGACCCGGGAGCCACTCCGGCCGCCGGTGCACCGGCGGCCGGGTGCGCGATGCGACCCAACCCCCATCCGCCAGATTCCGGGTTGGTGGGAATCAGCCTTGAGGGGCTTTCAGCCACTGGTTCCTCTTCGTATGCCTCTCCGTCTCGCTAGCCGGGCCCGCACCATCTGGCAGAATCTGATGCGTCCCGTCGTTGTCGGGGCCGCTTCCCGCCCTCACCCCCGCCTCCGGGGGATCGGGCTGCCCCCTGCTTCAACCGGCCCGCCGCGACAGGCCGGCCCAGATGCCCTTTCATCACCTCCTGATCTCACGGCGCCTCGTGGCGCACGATGTCCCCGACCCATTTGAGTCCGGGGGCCCGGGCGGCGGGAGTCCCGGCCCACGAGGTCGGGGCGGGTGCCCGGTGTCGCCCGGCGCGGTGCGGTGGTGCGGGTCTTCCGGCGCGGTTGCGCGGCTCTCAGCTCCTTCTCGCGCATGACGGGGGCGGACCGTGTCCGCCGAGACCGTCACGCCCTTGCGGTGCAGCGCGGCGGCGGGCGCGCCGGTACCCGCAGAATCATGTCCGAGGCGCCCAGCTCGGATTCGACCATCAGGGCCGGCTTCCTCCTTCTGACCTTCGTGGCGGAGTCGGGCCGGCCCAGCCGGCTCGTAGTATCCGGACTCCGGGCACCCCGAGCCGGCTTGCACATGGATGCGACGGGGCAGTTGCCTTCTTCGCGGCGGATGAGCCCCGTGGCGCTCGCTCACCGACGTTCTTTCGCAAGCAAGGCCGCTGGTCGGGTGGCCCGGGGGAGTCTCACCCCCGGGCTCCCACAGAACCGTGCTTAACAGTCTCCCGTTACACGGCTCTTGTCATCCTTGGTCACCAGAATGATTGGACCCAGGCCCAGTGGCTCAGGAGGAGGGGGCACTGACGGGTCACCCTCCTCCAGGCCGCTTTGGCCTTCTTGAAGGTCCGCAGCCGTTTGTACTTCTTCCGCAGCCAGCGCACCAAGTAGGCGTTGATGCGTTTGAGAAGCGGATACAGGGCGGTGCGGTAGAATCGCCCGTAGTACTGCATCCACCCGCGCACGATCGGATTGATCGTCCGCGCCAGGCCCGTGAAGGTGCTTCCTGTGCGCAGGTGCAGCCTCCAGGACCGCACCCGGGCACTGAGGCGTTTAAGGGCGCTCTTGCTGATCGCCGGTAGGAACGAGGTGAATATCCCGCCCTTCCCGTCCCGCGCCGCCCGGGGTCGGAAGGTGTACCCCAGGAAGTCGAACGACACCTCCGGGTGGTCGCCCCTGCGCTTCTGAGTCCGGCAGTACACGATCCGGGTCTTGTCCGGGTGCATCCGCAACCCGACCCGGGCCAGTCTGCCCTCGACGGCTTCGCGCACCTCTCGCGCCTGACGCTCGGTGACGCAGTGCACCACCACGTCATCGACGTAGCGCTCGAACTGCACCGTCGGGAAGCGGCGCGCCATCCACATGTCGAACGCGTAGTGCAGGAACAGGTTGGCCAGGACCGGGCTGACCGCCGATCCCTGGGGCGTGCCCCGGGATCGTTGGGCGATCGTCCCGTCACCGTGTTGGATCGGCGCCTTCAGCCACCGTGAAATATACAGAAGCACCCACGGCTCCGGGGCGTGCCCGGCCACCGCCTTGAGCAGCAGCTGGTGATCGACCTCGTCGAAGAATCTGGCGATATCCAGATCCACCACCCAGGCCCTGTTCCAGCAGCGCCTGCGGCACTGTCCCACTGCGTCCAGGGCGCTACGGCCCGGACGGTAGCCGTAAGAATCCGGATGGAAGATCGGCTCGACCCTCTTCTCCAGCTTTTCGGCGACCACCGTCTGCGCGACCCTGTCAGCCACGGTGGGCACTCCGAGCACCCTGACTCCTCCGCTCGGCTTCGGCATCTCCACGGCGCGCACCGGCGGCGGGAAGTAACTGCCTGAGGACATCCGACTTGCAGATCTTGTACAGATTGTTCTTCAGATCCTTCTCGAACGCCCCCCGCGGAGCAGTCATCCACCCCCGGGGCCCCCTTGTTCGCCTTGACCTTCTGATAGGCCCGCCAAACCTCCTGCTTCGAAATATCGAACGGTTTTCCTGACAACTGCGGTCCGCTCATCTGATTCCTCCCGGAACTCGGTTGATCAACATGCACTCCCGCGAATGACCCGGCCCCTTCGCTCAGCCCCCATTACAGGGATTTCCGGCTCTTCGCATTTGAGGGTGTGGTAGGCGGGGCCTATCGGATTCTTAGGCGGTTGCCATCAGGTGGTCCTTGAGGCGTCCGGCGTGGATGAGGCTGCGGATGGTGTAGTGGGTGAGGTTTCTGAATCCCAGGGCGATGCCGCGCAGGTGCTCGAGGCGTCCGTTGACCGCTTCGGTGGGGCCGTTGGAGGAGCCGGGATGATCGAAGTAGGCCAGGATGTCGGCGCTCCGCTCGGTCAGGGTCCGGGCCAGCTCGGTGATCTCCTCCAGCCCGTCGGGGACGGCCTGCCTCAGGGAGCTGATGAGCCGTTGCATCAGGAACTTCCCCAGGCCCGGGTCCTGGGCGCGGTAGGCCTGGATCAGGCGCTGGTGGACGCCCCAGGTGGCCTTGACCGGGGCGTTGCGCTCGTCGGCGAAGAGGTTCTCCAGGCGCTGGGCCTGGGCGTCGGTGAGCAGGTCGGCGCCTGTCAGCAGTGTGCGCCGGGCCCGGTAGAGCGGGTCGCCCTTGCGGCCCCGGCGCCCGGTGATCGCCCGCTGGACGCGGCGGCGGCACTCGTCGAGCTTGTCTCCTGCCAGGGACACGACGTGGAAGGGATCCATGACCGCTCGAGCCGCGGGGAGCTCCTCGCCGGCGGCGCTCTTGAACCCGGTGAAGCCGTCCATGGCCACCACCTCGACCTTCTGCCTCCAGGACTCGTCCCGGGCGGCGAGCCAGGTCTTGAGGACCTTCTTGGACCGGCCCGGGGCCACGTCCAGCAGACGTGCCGGACCAGTCCCGTCGCGCACCGGCGTCAGGTCGATGATCACCGTGACGTACTTGTCGCCCCGCTTGGTGTGGCGCCACACATGCTCATCGACACCGAGGACCTCCACCCCGCCGAAGCGGTGAGGGTCCTCGGTGAGAACCTGCTCGGCCCGGGCCAGGATCGCGGTGTTGGCGGTGTGCCAAGTCACCCCCAGCGCCTGCGCGGCCCTGGAGACCGACATGGACTCAAGGCCGAGGGCCCGCAGCCCCCAGTCCACGGCCTGGTGGGTCAGGCGGGCTCTGGGCTGGGCCAGAGCCGAGGTGTCCTGCCTCCATACCCGGCGGCAGTGCCGGCAGGCGAAGCGCCGCACACGCACCACCAGCTCGGTGGGCCGCCAGGCCACCGGCACGTGGGCCAGGCGTCGGGCCACTGTCCCCCGGGCCACCCCCTGCGCCCCGTGGAGTGCTCGGTGTTCTTCGGACTGTGGTTTTTGGTGGTCTCAGGCTGCTTGTTTCCGGCTGTTCAGCTCGTGTTCGGCCTCGTTGGGGGTGCGGTACCCCAGTGCCGAGTGGAGTCGCGTATGATTATAGGTCAGTTCGATCCACGAGGCAACATCTTTGATGGCCTTTTCCCGTGTGGGGTACACCATGCGGTGGACGCGTTCGTTCTTCAGGGTGGCGTTGAAGGATTCCGCCCAGGCATTGTCCCAGCACACGCCGGTTCTCCCGACGGAGGGGAGGATCTTGTAGTTCTTCAGATGTTTGGCGAATTGCTGTGAGGTGTACTGACTGCCCCGGTCGGAGTGGAAGATCGTGACCTCCTCCTGGTGGGGGCAGCGGCGCACGGCCATATCGATGGCCTTGCAGATCAGGTCGGTCTTCATGTTGTCGGCCATGGCGTAGCCGACGACTTTCTTGGTGCAGCAGTCCAGAACGGTGGCCAGATACACGAATCCGACCCACGTGCGGATGTAGGTGATGTCCCCGACCCATTTGAGCCCGGGGGTCTCGGCGGTGAAGTCCCTGTCCACCAGGTCGGGGCGGGTGTCGATGTCGTCGGCGGGGATGGTGGTGCGGACCTTCCGGCGCGGTTGCGCGGCTTTCAGACCCTTCTCCCGCATGATGGAGCGGACCGTGTCGGGGGACACGACGGTGCCCTTGCGCTTCAGAGCGGCGGTGATGCGCCGGTACCCGTAGGTCATGTCGGAGGCCTTGAACTCGGACTCGACCAACAGTGCCAGCTTCCTCCTTCTGGCCTTCGTGGCGGCCTCGGGCCGGCCCAGCCAGTTGTAGTAGCCGGACTTCGACACTCCGACCAGTTCGCACATGGAGGCGACGGGGTAATTGCCTTCTTCGCGGCGGATGAGCTCGTAGCGCTCGCTCACCGACGTTCTCTCGCGAAGAAGGTCGCCGCTTTTTTCAAGAACTCGTTCTCCTGGCGCAACTCGCGGTTCTCCGCCCTCAGCCTGGCGATCTCGGCCGACTCCGCGGCGGCCTCGGGGTCCTGGTCCTCGGCGTGCTTCTTCTTGTACTTGGCGACCCAGCCCCCCACCGTCTGCGGAACCAGGTCGTAGGAGGCGGCCACGGACGCGATCGTGCGCTCCTTCTCCAGGATCTCGCGAACGATCTGCTCCTTGAACTCATCGGGGTACTTCGTTCTCGTCATGAACTCATCCTATTCTGTCGCGGGAAGAAACTCTCCCCAAGTCCAGAGGATCCCACTCACTCCAGACGCCGTGTTCGTGGGCGGTGAGCTCTCCTGCTTCGACGAGGGCGGCGATATGGCGTCGTTGGGTGCGGGTCAGTTCGAGGTCGCGGACGCGCACGGCGCCGTAGCAGCCGCGGACGAGGGCGAGAAGGTCGTCATGCATGGGCCTATTGCCACGCACCGGGGAGAGGATGGCAACGTCCCCGCCCGAGCCCTGTGGACAGGTGGCGCGGAGCCCCGCCTGTGGAGCCCGGCTCGTCGCGCCAATCCGGGGATCGGGCCGCGCACATGCGGTTCAGCACCCCGAAGCCCCCGGCCCAGGACCCTCTCCATGACCCGACACCGAGCCCGAATCAGACACCGGACCCGCGCACGGTGTCCAAATCTGCCACAAAGGCCGCTGCGGCCCCTATGCGCCGCTGACAGAACCGCGGAATCACGCGGTTTCATCTCAGCCACCCGGACCGCGCAGCGGCCTTTGTGGCAGATTTGGACAACCACCGCCCCCACCTCGGCCATCCACAGCCCGGACGCACCCGCTCGCGACTCCCCCGTGCCCGCCCCGGCCGCTTCGGGACACGACCCCGGACGCGCCCGACGCAACCCGTGCCCGCCGGCGAGTGGCTGACCCCCAACGGCGCGACCCCGGACGCGCCCGACGCGGCCACCGCCCCGACCACGGGGCGGGGCGGGTCCGCCGGCGGACCCGCGGGGCGCACCGGCGGCCCGAGCGAAGATCACAGATGAGTAACATGTCTCCGGCCGCTCCGGAATCCCCGGTCTTCTCCCTAGGATCGTCCCCGTGACCACGTCCCTTCCCCTCGCCGCCCCTGCGGCGCCGGCAACCGGCGCACCGTCCCTTGACGTCGCACCGGGCTCCGTGGTCCGGGTGCGCGACGAGGACTGGCTCGTCACCCAGGTCTCCATGACGTCGGACGGCACGCTGGTGACGGTGCAGGGCCTGTCCGAGCTGGTCCGGGACACCACGGCGCAGTTCTCCGCCGGCATCGACCGCATCGTCCCGGTGGACCCGCGCCGCACCCGCGTCATCGCGGACACCTCCATCCGTCACCGGCTCTCGCGCCTGTGGCTGGAGGCGACGCTGCGCAAGACGGCGCTGCCGGCGAGCTCCACGGACCTGGCCGTCGTCGGCGATGTCCTGGCGGATCCCCTGGCCTGGTGACCGGCGACGTGGCCTCGGAGGGCGTCAACCTGCACGCCCAGTGCCATGAGCTCATCCACTACGACATCCCCTGGTCGCTCATCCGCATCGAGCAGCGCAACGGCCGCATCGACCGCTACGGCCAGAGCGTCTCCCCGCAGATCACGACCCTGCTGCTCGACCCGTCGGACCCGCGCTTCTCCGGCGACGTGCGGGTGCTCACGCGCCTGATGGAGAAGGAGGATCAGGCGCATCGGGCCCTGGGGGACGCCGCCTCCCTCATGGGCCTGTACTCGGGCGAGAAGGAGGAGGCGGCGATCCGCGAGGCGCTCGCGGCCGGGCAGGACATCGACGACGTCGTCCCCGACGCCGACGACGCCCTCGCCCTGGACCCCATGGCCGCCCTGTTCGCAACCCTCACGGGCACGGCCGAGGCCAGGGGCGGCGGCGCCAGCAAGCCCACCGGTCCCGACAACTCTGCCGACCCCACCGGCCCCGCTCGGCCCGGCGCTCCGACCGCCTGGCGGACAGGGCGAGCCGGGCTCTGATGTCCTTGACGCTAGCGCACGAATCATGCCGAAGTCTCGTTGTGCGAGACGGCTCACTTCATGCGGTGGCCCGTTCCCACGGCTCGACGGGCCCGTCAACGACGACGAAGAGCGGGTGGGGCGCCGCCCGGTCAAGGTGAGCGAGCCACTCGGGGGCGCGCACACTCACCTTGCGCCGCAGGTGCTCGAGCTCGAGGGCGAGCTGTCCGGTGGTGACCGTGAGGCTGCCGTCGGGTGCGGGCCGGGCGAGGACGAGCTCACGGCGGAAGCGGTAGCCGCGGCGGTCGGCCTCGTCGGCCAGGCCGTGAAGGTAGGCGGAGATCAGCGCACCGGGTGCGGGCGCGGGGGCACCGGGCGCGGTGCTGGTGCCGTCCCGGAAGCGCACGAGCTGGGGATGGTGGCGGTAGCCGGTGGTCTGGCCCCGCAGGACCTTCTGGGCGAGCAGGGCCTCACGCCACCCGGCGATGAGGGCGGCCCTGTCGAGCAGGCTCGGGTGCAGGCTCCACAATCTCATGGGTTCTCCTGCGCGGGGTCACAGGGTGTGTGCGGGCGTCGCCGTGACCCGCCGCCGGGGACCATCAGTACACGACGACGTAGGTCCCCGAGGGGATGTTGTCGTGAATCCACTTGGCATCCTCGATCCGCATGCGCACGCACCCGTGGGAGACGTGCCCACCCAGGGTGCCGTCCTTGATCGTGTAGGTGCCCTGGTAGTAGAGGACGGAGTGGAAGAGGTAGTCGCCGTGGAACTGGGTCCACCAGTAGGCCGTGTACCCGGAGCCGAAGGAGCGTCCGCGAGATCCGATGGCGAAGGTGCCGCGCACGGTCGGCGTGGCGGGGGCGCCGACGGAGCAGGGCCAGTCGTGGTGGGGCTGCCAGGCGCCGTCGCGCCAGTAGAAGGACATGCAGTGCGGGGCACTGGTGTCCACGACGAGGAGGTAGTTCGTCGGGCTGTACAGGGTGCGCGCGTACTCCCAGTCGGCGGCGAAGCTATCACGGTCGCTGACCCAGAAGCCGTCCCAGGCGTCGAAATAGTTCCAGTGTCCGCCGATGCCCAGCCATCCAGTGGCCATGGCGCCGCCCTCAACCAGCCAACCGGTGTGCATGACTCCGAAGGAGTCCAGGTAGTACCAGTTGGCGCCGTCACGCTGCCAGCCGGTGCGCACGCCGTAGTCGGAGGACAGGTACCAGCGGCCCTCGGCGTCGCGCCACCAGCCCCGTGCGACGTGACCGGTGGCGTCGAAGGCGTAGGTGGTGCCGTCGATCTCCTTGACCTGGTTGGTCACGGCACTGCCGTCGACGTCGACGTACTTCCACCCCGCCGCGTCACGCACCCACGTGCCGGTGGCGGGCTGCGGGGCGGGAGGCGCTTCTGCCGGCGCAGGCTCGGCGGCCGGGTCAGCGGCCGACTCGGCGTCGGGGTCGGCGGTCGGGTCGGCAGCCGGTGAGGTCGTCGGCTCAGCCGGGTCCTCGGCAGCCGCGTCGGCCTGCGGTGCGGCGGGCGTGGGCGCCTCGGCGACGTCGACACCTGGCTTGGCGGGCGTCGTATAGGTGGACGGCTCCGGGGAGGAGGCGTCGGAGGGCGTGTCGGCGACGGCGGGAGACACCGCGCCCAGGGCCAGGGCCAGCAGTGCTGCAGCTGGAAGTGCTAAGCCACGAAGAGATCTACTCATCTCGTTCTCCTGCGTTGGAGCGGCGACAAGGACGCTGAGGATCGGCGCGCTCCCCAGGGTACTCGCCGCCCCGTCATGACATGCCCCGTTCACCAAGGCTCCTGCGGGCCGGGTGGGGCGGGGCGAGGCCGACAGCGGCGACCACCCCTCGACGCCGAGGACCCCACTTCGCCCGCGCCATCACCACCCGGGCTCGAGTCGGCCCACCCCGAACTCGCGGGCGCCCTGGTCTTCGCCGTCTACGCCCAGACCAGTCGGCACGCCGTCATGGTCAAGTACGAGCACGCCAACCTAGTCCTGTGGACAGCTGGTGCGGAGCCCTGCTTGTGGAGCCCGGCTCGTCGCGCCAATCCGGGGATCGGGCCGCGCACATGCGGTTAGGCGCCCCGGAGCCCCCGGCCCAGGGCCCTCTCCGTGACCCGACACCGGGCCCGGATCGGACCCCGGACCCGCGCACGGTGTCCAAATCTGCCACAAAGGCCGTCGCGGTCCCTATGCGCCGCCTGTTATGTCTCAGGACATGGGTGACAGTTCTGTATCAGGACATCGGTGACGGTTCGGCGGGTCCTGGTGGTGACACTCGTGGTTTGGGATTGAGGGGTGAGCCCCGATAAGAACCGCAGTGCTGGTCCCCGTGTCCGTCTGGCGATCGCCCGATGGCCCGATGACGCGCCCCGCGGGGCGGTGACGACGTTCTGCGCCGAGCAGGGCATCTGGCGCAAGACGTTCTACGCGATACGGGCCCGGGCCAGGTCCGAAGGACCGGCGGCGG
>ERZ773022.2064-NODE-2064-length-12525-cov-5.556776_pt1 | contig 12525 bp, 1 predicted proteins | sample MGYA00580839_ERZ773022 | MGnify/ENA primary metagenome ERZ773022 (study PRJEB29015, sample SAMEA2738020) | human oral metagenome | biome: human oral; feature: human-associated habitat; material: dental | place: China | collected 2044 ... | reverse complement strand
ATGGAACAAGGAAATCAAGTAGTAAAATCACCTTGGGCTTCATGGCAATTTGGAGTAAACTATATGTACGATAATTGGAGAGGTGCATATAAGGGAAGAGGAGATAAAGCTGAAAAATATCCTTATGAAGGAGTTTTTACAAGAAGTGCAAATCCTTTTGAAAGATACACTTCACCAGAAAGTGAAAACTATGGAGAATTAGCTACTTCTACTAATCCTTATTCAGCTTCAACAACTGCAAGAAAAGGATTAGCTTCAAGATATGGGGTGGCAAGTACAGTACGGGTACCAGAACCAATTGTAAAATTAAAGTTCAGTGCTGGAATAAGACCAAGAAAAATAGATAAACAACCATTAGGTATAAAAATAGATCATATAAGTGCACCAACTGCACCAGAATTAAGTGTAAATGCAAATACACCTGTAGCAGCAGCGCCGCCAGAAGTAAAAGCACCAACAGTATCATTAAATTTACCAAAACCAAATACTAAACCATTTAATGATTATAGTTTTAAACCTGATAGATTCGGAGATTATGAGACAGGTACTACTACTATTACACAATTAAAAATAGAAGAAGAAGCCAAATCAGTTTACACTTTAGGAGTAAATCATAAGAATCCTGATATAAATCCTGATAGTTTAGGAGTTAATGATTTAGAAAATAAAGCTTATAGAATAGTAGATGGAGAAGATAAAGGAGAGGTTGTAGATCATCATCCTAATGCAAAATTTAGAAAGAAGGCTGGGACAGCAGTTTGGCGTATCAATAATAAATATAAATCTTTGAGAGATGTAGATAATGAAAGTCAATGGAATAATGTTAATATGAAAGAAACAGACGATCCAGATACATCAGAGGTTTATGGATTTAAATATAATGGGAATGGAGTAAAGTATTATCTTGCAGGAGACATTAAAGATAATAACACAAATCTATTAGGTATAAACCCTAAGAAAAAAGGTGCTATTGGATTGCATAGTGTATGGAATGGAAGATATGAAAATATAAATGGTTTTTTAAAGGGAAGAGCAGCAATGTTTTCAATAGAAACTTGGCATGCACCTAAGTTAGTATTTAAAAATGTAAAAGTAGATATACAAGGTAATGAAAATACTTTATTCTATATTTATCCTGCCACTCATGAGTCAGTACTTGGAAAACAAGATAATACAGACTTTAACTCTTTTACACAAAGAGGAGCATTTATAGGAAAAGTTGATGCAGATATAAAATCTCAAAGAAATGCTATATACTCAATAATGGGAATTTCAGGAAGTTTTAATATAGCAAGTACGGGTACATATCGATTGGAAGGCGCTAATAACCTTGTTTATTCTAGTTTAGGGTATTCACCAAATTTTCAAAATTTTATAGGAAATAATGCACAGAATAAGTGGGTATCTGATAGATATAAAACTGGAATGACACCTGTTATAAATTTAAAAAAAGCACCTGAATCTTATGGTGATGGGAATGTAATAATGTATTTTAGTGACTTAATCCCTGATGGTGCTGATGGATATCCTGATACACAACTTTATGGTGGAGGAAGTCGTCCTAGATGGAGAAAATCAAAAATAGGTATTTTCCAAGGGGAAGTTAGAGCAACTGCCAGAATAGGAGAAAAATTAAATATAGCTGGAGGAGATACTCAAACATCAAAAGGAAATACAGGAGATAATAAATATGTAGAAAACAATGTTGGTATCTTAGCTCAATCGGGTCAAAGAGGAGCTGTAAATGGCAAAGAAATAACTCCTACCAGAGATTTGGGAGTATCTAGTGGAAATAAATATGTTGATAAAGATAAGATACATGCCCTATATGTAAATGATATAGATATAACTTTTGGTAAATATTCTAAATCTGGAATAATGGTAGCTTCTGAAAGAGGAACACAAGTAGATGTTGCTGTTAATGATCCAAGCCATCATACAGAAGTTATTAAAGATGGAAAAGGAGACCCTATACCTGGAAAAGAAGATAAGGCAACTATACCAATAAGAACAAAAGATATTTTAGATTATAATACATCTCACTCAACTTTTAAAGATGATGGTAAAATTACAAGTTCAACAGTGGATAGTGAGAATGAAGCTGCAACAGGAACAATAATAGGTTATGCAAAAGGAACTTGGAAAGATTCTAAAACTCGTATGAGAACTAACAGTGCTGATGGTGCTAGGTTAGGAATGTCTTCTGAAACACAAAATGCTTTTAAAGATGCTAAGTCTGAAATAAACTTTGGTACTGATGTCAAAATGTCAGCAAGATATGCTAAAATAGGTGGAAAAGAATATCGTCCAGTTGCTTATGCAGCATTAGGTGGAAAGATAACAGCTAAAAATACAACTGCCTATGGATATGGTTCTGTTATAGCTTATGCAACAAATGAGAATAATAGTTCTGGTGAAATTTCAATAGCTGGAAATATAGAAGCAATAGATAAATGGGCTGCAAACGATGCAAATACAAATAAAGAAAAATTTAAAAATATTGGAGCTTTTGCAAAGGGAGAAGGAACAAAAGTAACAGTTACTGGAAATGCAACAATAAATGGATTAGGAGCTTTTGCTGATGATAATGGAAGAGTTCATATTTCAGGAAAAAATAGTGTTCTTAACTCTGGAAATTCTACAGCTTTAGCTGCTTTGAATGGAGGACATGTTACATTTGGTGGTGGAACAATCAATGTAGGAGATAATGCTAAAGATGATTCAACTCCATTTTATGCAGATTCAGCTTCTAAAATGAACTTTACTGGAACTACAAAAATAAAAATGACTAAGGGGACTTTCTTAGTAGAAAATGCATCTAACTATCAAGCAGCAGCAGCTACAACAAATGCTGATGGAAAAATAACTAACGGAACAAGATATAATGGAATGGAAAATGTTGATTTAGAAGTCAGTGGAAAAGCAAAAATTGTTAAAAATAGTGTTGGTGAAAATGTTGAATGGACTGGAGCAGCAAGTCTAGGAGAAGATGTAAAAACTACTACAAAAGTTAATAATTTAACAGCAGATAGTAGTGCTAACTTTGCATTATATTATTCAGAAGGTAAGTATACAATAAATGCAGATGCACAATTAGGTGCACCAAATGCAAAAGATAGTTTTGATCCTGTAAAAATGACAAGAGAAAAGGTAACAATAAACCCTGGTAAAAAAGTTTACTCTACAACAGGAAAAGGGCTTGAATTAGCGTCGTCTGCTGGAGCAGCAAGTAATGCTGATTCAGGATATAAAAATAATGGAACAGTAGATATAAAAGGTGGAGATTCAAAAAAAGCTGCTATAAATGTAAGTTATGGGCATATTAAAAATAATGGAACAGTAAATATAGATAATGGTATTGCTCTATATGGAACAAATGGAAGTAGAATTGAAAATTTAAATAATGGAAAAATAAATGTTACTAAGTCTGGTTATGGAATAGTAGGTTTGGCAACAGGTGAATCTGCACAAACATATGGACTAGATGCTGGTGCTTCTGGAAAAGCAGTTGAAATAGTAAATAACGGGGAAATAAATATCACTGGAGATAAAGCTATTGGAATCTATGCTGATGATAATAAAGGTGTAGATAAGGATAAGATTACTATAACTAATACTAATAAAATAACTGTTAATGGGGAAAATGGAGTAGGTATTGCTCTAAGAGATAGTAAAAATTCTGGAAGTGGTGGAGTAATAAACGTAAGTGGAACAGGTTCTTCTGATATAGTAACAAAAACAAATGGAATAGGTATCTATGCAGAAAACTCTGATATAAGCTTGGATAGTGATTATGGTATAGAAACTCAAGATAATGGAGTGGGAATTTATGCTAAAAATTCAGATATACTAACATCTAAAACATTACAATATAAGTATTCTGGAAGTACATCAGGAAGAGGAATTGCAATAGTTTATAATAAAAACAGTGCAACTAATAAAACTAATATAAACCTTGTAAATAGTACGAATACTACTGGTGGATTAATTGGAATATTTGCTAATGGTGGTGGAACTTTTACTAATAATGGAAAAATAACAGGTTCATCTACTGCAAAAGAATTTGGAATTATAGGAGAAAATACTGATATTTTAAATAAAGCAGATATAAGTTTGGGAAGTGCTTCAAGTTTAACAGCACCTAATATAGCATTATACTCAAAAACAAATAATTCTATAACAAATAATGCAAATCTAACAGTAGGGGATAATTCAATAGGAATTTATGGACATGCTATAACTAATATTGGAAACATTAGTGTTGGTAAAAGAGGTTCAGCTATTTATTCTCTAGGAGGAGATGTAAATATTAACTCTGGAACAATAAGTGTTGGAGATGATGATGCAGTTGGAGTTTATACAGCTGGTAATAACCAAACAATTACAGCAACTAATGCTACTACGATGGATATAGGGGAAGGTTCATTTGGATTTGCTAATGTAGGAAAAGATAATAAAATAAATTCTAATATTTCTAATGTTTCTTTGAAGAATAATTCTATTTATATTTATTCAAAAAATAAAGCTACTATTAATAATAGTACTAATTTAACTTCAACAGGAACAACAGGAAATAACTATGGTATCTATGCTTCAGGAACTGTAACAAATACAGGAGATATAGATTTTAGAAAAGGTATAGGTAATGTGGGAATTTATAGTACTTATGATGGTAAGGCAACAAATAGTGGTACAATTTCAGTAGGAGCTTCTTATAAAGACCCTGATGATTCATCAAAAAGTAGATACTCAATAGGAATGGCAGCAGGTTTTATTGGAGATAAAAAAACTCCAGCATACTCAGGAAATATAGTAAATGAAGGAACTATAAATGTAACTGGAAAACATAGTATAGGAATGTATGGAGTAGGTTCAAAAACTACTGTTTATAATGGTACATCAAAAGGTTCAACTTCAAGAATAAATCTTGGTGCAGAAGGAACTGTAGGAATCTATCTTGATAAGGGAGCTAAAGGATGGAACTATGGTACAATAACAACAGTTGGTAACCCTGATAAAGCTACTGGAGTAGTTGTAAGAGATGGTGCAGAGTTTACAAATGAAGGAACAATAAATATTAATTCAGCAGGTGGATTTGCTTTTGTTAGAGCAAATGGTGGAATAATAAAGAACTATGGAACATTTAATATAAGTGGTGGAGCAACTAAAGAAAGTACTCCAGGACTTAGCGATACAAGTAAAATAGTTGGAGGAGTAGAGATAGATGCCAAACCTGGTGTTGAAGAAGCAACTATAAAGGATCCATCAGGAAAAATAGTAAAGCCAACATTAGTTCCTATGTTAACTAATAATAGAGCAACTCCATCTTTATCATCAATAGGAATGTATATAGATACATTGAGAGGTACTAATCCAATAGGTGGTTTAGGTGCATTAAACCTAGAAAAGGCAGATTTGATTGTAGGTAGTGAAGCAGCACAAAAAACAACGAATAAATATATAGAAGTAGATCAAAGGATTTTAGAACCATATAATAAAGCTATAAAAAATAATCCTCAAATAAAAGAATGGGGCATCTATTCTGGAGCATTTACATGGATAGCAACAGGAACAATTAACAAAAATACTGGATTAATAAATAAACTTTATATGGCAAAAATCCCTTATACTAAGTTTGCTGGAAATAAGGCAACACCAGTTGAAGCAACTGATACATATAACTTCTTAAATGGATTGGAACAAAGATATGGTGTTGAAGGAATTGGCACTAGAGAAAATGGAGTATTCCAAAAATTAAATAGCATTGGAAAGAATGAAGGAATTCTATTCTATCAAGCTGTTGATGAAATGATGGGACACCAATATGCTAATACTCAACAAAGAATCCATGCAACTGGACAAGTTCTTTCCAAAGAGTTTGATTACTTAAGAAATGAATGGCAAACTTTCTCTAAGGACTCAAATAAGGTAAAAGTTTTCGGAACTACTGGAGAATATAAGACAGATACAGCAGGAGTAATAGACTATAAGAATAATGCTTATGGAGTAGCTTATGTTCACGAAGATGAAACTGTAAGATTAGGAAAAACTCTTGGATGGTATACAGGTATAGTTCATAATACATTTAAGTTTAAAGATATTGGAAGATCAAAAGAAGAACAATTACAAGCAAAACTTGGAGTATTTAAGTCAGTTCCATTTGATTATAACAATAGCTTGAACTGGACAATATCTGGAGAAGTATTTGCAGGATATAATAAAATGCACAGAAAATTCTTAGTTGTTGATGAAGTATTCAATGCAAGATCTAAATATTATACTTATGGATTAGGAATTAAGAACGAACTAAGTAAGAGCTTTAGATTAAGTGAAGATTTCACATTTAAACCTTATGCATCTTTAAATGCAGAATATGGAAGAATGTCTAAGATAAGAGAAAAATCAGGAGAAATAAAATTAGAAGTTAAGTCAAATGATTATTTTTCAGTAAGACCAGAAATTGGAGCAGAACTTGGATATAAACATCAATTTGATAGAAAGACATTAAGAGTGGGTGTAACAGTAGCTTATGAAAATGAATTAGGAAGAATAGCTAATGGAAAGAATAAAGCAAGAGTAGTAGATACAACAGCAGATTGGTTCAATATCAGAGGTGAAAAAGAAGATAGAAGAGGAAATATAAAAACAGATTTGAATATCGGCTTAGATAACCAAAGATATGGAGTAAATGTAAATATAGGCTATGATACTAAAGGAGATAATGTTAGAGCTGGAGTAGGACTTAGAGTTATATTCTAGTAACTATAATTTATTATTTTAAAAAAGAAGGTTGAATTTTCAATCTTCTTTTTACTTTAAAAAAATAATATAAAAATTATCCATAAAAGAACAAATTTTTTATAAAATTTCTTTTTTTAAACACTTACTTTTCACTGAAAAGCATTAATATTATTGACAAAATTGTATATAGAAGTTATAATTATAATAATCAAAAATAATATTTAGGTAAAAATATAAATTAAATAAAATTATACTTTAAATTCGTAGGGGGAATTAAAATGAACAATAATAATCTAGACATTATGGAGAGAAATCTACGATCAATTGCAAAAAGATATGATAATATAAAATACTCACTTGGTCTTACAATACTTTTCTTAATGAAGGGAACAAGTATATTTTCTGATGACAATCAAATACAGGAAGCTGAAAGAAAAAAAGATATCTTAACTGATGATCAAACATCAAAATCTGTAGTTAAAGAAAAAAAGGCAGTAACAGAAGCTAATAAAAAATTAAAAGCTTCTTGGACAACTATGCAATTTGGCTCTAATGATATGTATAGTAATTATTTTTCTACACCAAAAACTAAAGTAGATAAAAGTTCAATTGTAAAAAAAGAAAAAACTATTTTAGTAGCTAGTTCAGATAATAATGAAAGTTTACCTATTTTTGCTAAACTTTTATCAGATATAGAATATACAACAGAAAATAGAAAAGAAGTCTTAAGTTTAATTGCTAATAAAGAAGAAACACAAATACCTACAATAGAAGAAATAAAAGCAAATAAAGATAACTTAAGAAATTCAGTTGGAAATTTACAAAGTAAAATTAACATAGCCAGACAAGAAAATAAGAAAGAAATAGAAGGTTTAAAATTAGAATTAACTCAATTGATGGAACAAGGAGAACAAGTGATAAAATCGCCTTGGTCATCATGGCAATTTGGAACAAACTATATGTCTGATAATTGGAGAGGTGCATATAAAGGAAGAGGAGATAAATCTAAAAAATATCCTTATCAAGGAATATTTACAAGAAGTGATGATATATTTGAAAGAAGCCTATCTCCTTTAAGTAAAAAATATAAAGACTTAACTACTTCTACAGATCCTTATTCCGCTTCTTCAAATGCAAGAACAGGCTTTGGTTTTTATGGATATGGAAATGTAGAATTGAAAAATATAGAAGAACCCCTAGTTGAATGGGAAGTATCAGCTGATATAAATCCAAGAAAAATAGAGAAGATAATTCCATTAGAATTAGTTCTAAAACATAAAATTAATTTTGCTTCTCCAGAGCTTCCTAATTTTTTAGTTCCTGATGAAAAAGCGGAAGCTGTTGATATTCCAAAAATAAAAGATTTTCCACTAGGCAGTGGAAGAATGTATTTAAGTGCAGAAAAAGAAGACTATGCTAAAATAGAAAAAGCTTTTGGAGAACCTGTACTTGCTGGAAGAAGGAAAGCAGCTCCTGTAGATCCTGTAGGTCCTATTTCTCAAACTGATGTTAAAGGGAAAGATGGAAGAGGAAAAATGGAAATTGAGCATGATGAAACTGAATACTTTTCTCTAAAAACAGAAAATATGATTTTTACTGGAAAAGAAGGAAGTGACCATCATACAACATTTACCTATGATCAAAATTTAGATTATAAATTCAAATATATAAGAGAATTTGGTCCTTTTGCTTTAAGAGCGGGAGGAGGTCATGATTTCTCAATAGAAAATACAGATATCATATCATCAGGAAAAGTTAAAAGTTCTATAGGAAATTATAGAAATGCATTTTATATGCTAACATTAAATGCAAATACAAATGAAACCACAAGTATGACTTTAAAAAATAATTCAACAATAACTGTAAATTCTGATAAAACAGGAGCTGTTCTATTTTGTACTTATACACCTAATAGCAATTTAAAATTCACCAATGAAGGAACAATAAAAATCAATAATCAAAATAGTTTTGTGGCAAGTTTTATAAATTTTCCAAGAATTGAAAATATTGGTACTTTCATAAATAAAGGAAATATTAATATTGAGGGAGAAGGTGGAAGTGTAGTTCTAGATAATGTTGAGTATCCATCATACTATCATTTCATAAATAATGAGAATATTAAGATAGCTGGGAAGAATAATACAGGATTTAATGTAGCAGAATATGGTAGAAATACCACACAAAGAGTTTCAGTAATACAATTAAATAAACCAATTATTGTAGAAGGTGAGATATCTTCAGCCTTTTATTTTAAAAAATTAAATAGAAATAGGAAATTTGAAGCATTAATTAATGGAAATTTAGAAAAATCATTTTTTAATGTAGAGTTACATGGAAAAAAGAATACTGGAATGCGTATTGGTGTTGGTGGAGTTGCACAAAATGGAGAAGTTAAATTTCAAAATTTTAAAATAAAATCCATCAATGGAGATGGAAACAATCTAATAAAAATACAAAAACAAGATGATATAAAGTTTTTAAAAGGTGGAGAACATCATGAATTTACTATAGAAGGTGGAGATGGAAATCTTGCATTTTATCTTCAAGAAAGCAAGGGAATTATAAATGAAGGAGATATCCTTATAAAAGAAAGTAACACTGGAATAAGTAAAAATTCTACAGGAATTGTTAGTTCAGTTGAAAGTGAAATTGAAAATAAAGGAAAAATATCTATTAAAGGTGATAGAGCAAAAGGTTTATATGCTTTAAAAAATGGAAAAATTCTTAATAATGGTGAATTTACATTTGATGGAAATACAACAAATACTGAAAAAGGTTCCATTGGAATATATGCAAAACAAGGGGGAAAAGTAGAATCTAATGCTAAAAGTCATATTACTGTTTCAAATCCTAAATCTGTTGGTTTGTTTGCAGAAAATAAAGGAGATGACTCAAAATTCTCAAATGATGCAGAAATTAAAATTTCTAATTCAGAAATTAATGCTAAAAATGGAGCTTTTAACTTATATGCGAATAAGGGTGGGAAAATAACTTTAGGAAATAGGGTTACTTTAAATACTGAAAAAAATTCACTTGCATTTTATACTGCATATAGTTCTAGTAATCCAGGTGGAAAAATAATTTTTGATAATACTGTAACTGCTAATATCAAAAAGGGAGGAACAGCCTTTTATTATGATCTTTCTTCATTAAGTGGAAATTTTAATTTTTCAACATGGTATGCAAATAACTTTATACACAACAATAATAGTAAATTAAAATTAAATATGGAAGATGGAGGAAGAATTTTATTTTTATCAAATGGAAACTTGACTTTATCAGGAATGATAAATAATTTTTCTTTAACTAATCAAATTGAAGTAAATGGAAATAATTATATACATGCTTCATTAGTTAATAGCAATTTAGAATTAGATAAAGATATTAATTTAGATAATGATGAAGACAGTTACAAAAAATTAGAAATTTTAAGTTCTTCTATTAAAAATTCTAAAACAATAAAGGGAAGTAAAAAAGGTCAACTTGCTATTGCTCAAGAAAATACTGAAGATAATCTAGCTTCAAAAATTAAATTATTGAATAATAATAAAATTGAATTGACTGGGGAAGAATCCGTAGCAATTTATGGAAAAAGAGCAGAAATTGAAAATAAAGGAAGTATTTCTGTTGGAGAAAAGTCAGCAGCAATATATTTAGTAGAGGATAATGGAGGAAAAACTTTAGCAGGAAGTGCTAAAAATAATGGACTTATCACTTTAGGAGAATATTCATCAGGAATGTTATATAAAGCAGAAACTACTGGAAAATATACAACATTAGATGGTGGAATATTTAATTTTAATGAAATAAAATCTACTGCTAAAAATGTAATAGGAATGAATTTTGAAAGTTCTCTTGATTCTAAAAAAATAATCAATGAAACCACTGGAAAAATTGAATTGACAGGCGAACACTCTATTGGAATGTATGCTTCAGGAAATGGAAATTATGAAATTCAAAATCTAGGAAAAATTTTAATGGCTTCATCTTCAGAACTAAAAACTCCTAGTATAGGAATTTACACAAATAATAAAAATAGCCTTATTAAAAATAAAGGACTAATATCTGTTGGAGATAAGTCAATAGGAACTTATGGATATTCTATAAATACCGAAAATGATTCTGATATTTCTGTTGGAAATTCAGGAATAGGAGTTTATTCATTAGGTGGGAATTTAAATTTAAAGGGAAAACTAAAAGTTGGAACAGATGAAGCAAAAGGAGTACTTGTAACAGGTGATAATCAAGTTGTAACAAATAATATGTCAAATATAACTTTGCAAGATAATTCTTTTGGAATTGTTGATACAGGAAATAACAATAAAATAACTTCTAATACACCTGAAATTTCTTTAAGAAATAAAAATGTTTTTCTATATTCTGAAAGTACTACTGGTGATATTCTAAACAATACAAAAATTACTATAACTGGAAATGAAAATTTTGGAATTTATACAGCAGGAAAGGGATCTAATACAGCTGATATAGATTTAAGACAAGGCTTAGGAAATGTCGGACTTTATAGTATAGGAACAAATTTACTAAGTAATTCAGGAACAATAAGAGTTGGAGCTTCTGACCCTTTACAAAAATTATACTCAATTGCTATGGCAGCTGGATATTATGATAAAGACAACAAAACTACTATTTATACTGGAAATATTGAAAATACTGGAAATATTGAAGTAAGTGGTAAATATGGAATAGGAATGTATGCAAGTGGTTTAGGTTCTAAAGCTGTAAATAGAGGAAACATTTATTTAACAGGAAAACATTCTATTGGGATGTATTTAGATCACCATGCTACAGGAGAAAACTATGGTACTATCGAAGCAACAGCTGATGCAGTAGGAGCAATAGGAGCTGTTGCTACGAATGGAGCAATATTTAAAAACTATGGTACTATTAATATAGTTTCAAAAAATGGAATAGGTGTTTCAGTAAGAAAAGGTGGAAAATTGGAAGAATATGCTAATTCTTTTGCAAGTGCTGTTCCAGGAAGTTCTAATATTTCTGCTGAAACAAGGGTCAGAACTTCAAATTTAACAAAAACTGAAAAAGAAATTGAAGGAGGAAGTGTAAAAATTACTGCTCCTACTGGAAGTGACAATGGAAAAATTGAAATTAATGGAAAAAAGGTTCCTTATGTAGGAATTGATACGAATGTTCCTTTACTAGATGCTAGAATTATTGAAAAAATAAACGAAGGAAGTTCAACTGTAAAAATTATAAATTTAAGAGAAAATGAGATAAAAAAATCAAAAGCAAGTGCTACTAAATTAGGAATGTATGTTGATACTTCTGGAGTTAATTATACAAATCCTATTCAAGGTCTAAATAATCTTTCTGAAGAAACAGAAGTAGATTTTATTATTGGAACAGAAGCAACTAGATATACAAATTCTAGAGCTATTAAAATTAAAGATAATATTTTAGCACCATATAATGAAACAATTTTATCTAATTCTCAAATTAAAAAATGGTATGTATATTCTGGTTCTTTAACTTGGATAGGGACTGCTCAATTAAATTCAGATGAAAATCAAATAAAATCACTATATTTAGCAAAAATTCCATATACAACTTTTGCAAATGATAATGATGTATACAATTTTTCAGATGGTTTAGAGCAAAGATATGATAAAAATGCACTAGATTCAAAAGAAAAATCACTATTTAACAAACTAAATGATATAGGAGAAAACGAAAAAATTCTTTTAACACAAGCTTTTGATGAAATGATGGGACATCAATATGCAAATGTTCAACAAAGAATAAATGCAA
>ERZ773022.2062-NODE-2062-length-12530-cov-90.926573_pt1 | contig 12530 bp, 13 predicted proteins | sample MGYA00580839_ERZ773022 | MGnify/ENA primary metagenome ERZ773022 (study PRJEB29015, sample SAMEA2738020) | human oral metagenome | biome: human oral; feature: human-associated habitat; material: dental | place: China | collected 2044 ... | reverse complement strand
CCATCACGGCCATCATCGCCCTAGAATTCTTCAAAAACAGTTTTGCATAACCCTCGGTGCATGTATTCCCGGTCTTCATGACCGGGCTCCATTGAGGCAGCAGTCGCGGGTTGGGCTGCGGCCCCACCTCGTGCGTATTCCCGGTCTTCATGACCGGGCTCCATTGAGGCAACGCCTGCTTGTCCATGAGCACCAGCCGCTCGTAGTATTCCCGGTCTTCATGACCGGGCTCCATTGAGGCATACTTTGCGTTCGCCAACGTGTACGCCTCATCGGCGTATTCCCGGTCTTCATGACCGGGCTCCATTGAGGCCTTCATTAATGTTGCGAATGTCACGGTAAACGCGAGCGTATTCCCGGTCTTCATGACCGGGCTCCATTGAGGCATCTGATCCTGGATGGGGATGATGTCCCGGATGATGCGTATTCCCGGTCTTCATGACCGGGCTCCATTGAGGCCCCGGCAAGACACGCCGATCCAACGTCGTGTACGGCTGTATTCCCGGTCTTCATGACCGGGCTCCATTGAGGCGGGGTCCTTTCTTTCTGGCGTGTCTCTAACACTACGCGTATTCCCGGTCTTCATGACCGGGCTCCATTGAGGCCTGCTTATCGACCGTGTGACCGTGTACCGGCGGCAGGTATTCCCGGTCTTCATGACCGGGCTCCATTGAGGCTCCTTGAGGAAAGTCTTCTCGGGGCTGGCCCGGGGGGTATTCCCGGTCTTCATGACCGGGCTCCATTGAGGCAATGATCTGGCCGAGTCCGCGTTGAAGGCGCGCGAGTATTCCCGGTCTTCATGACCGGGCTCCATTGAGGCCACAGTTACGTGGCCCCCTGGCACTATGGGCTCCGCGTATTCCCGGTCTTCATGACCGGGCTCCATTGAGGCGACGCGATTGGGCAGAAGGTCGGCCCGGCGAAACAGGTATTCCCGGTCTTCATGACCGGGCTCCATTGAGGCGCCGACGAGCACATCGAGGTGAAGCAAACGTGGGAGGTATTCCCGGTCTTCATGACCGGGCTCCATTGAGGCGCGAACATCTACGCCGCCATCAAATACTCCCTGGCCGTATTCCCGGTCTTCATGACCGGGCTCCATTGAGGCCATGAATGCGACCTATGAGCTCAGTGATGATGAGGTGTATTCCCGGTCTTCATGACCGGGCTCCATTGAGGCGCCGACGAGCACATCGAGGTGAAGCAAACGTGGGAGGTATTCCCGGTCTTCATGACCGGGCTCCATTGAGGCGCGAACATCTACGCCGCCATCAAATACTCCCTGGCCGTATTCCCGGTCTTCATGACCGGGCTCCATTGAGGCATCCTCGCACCTGCGGCAGGGTGCGGCACAGGGCTCGTATTCCCGGTCTTCATGACCGGGCTCCATTGAGGCAAGCCGGTGCGAATCCGGCGGTACTCGGGCGTCGGCCGTATTCCCGGTCTTCATGACCGGGCTCCATTGAGGCATCCTCGCACCTGCGGCAGGGTGCGGCACAGGGCTCGTATTCCCGGTCTTCATGACCGGGCTCCATTGAGGCAACAACCTCGACACCTCAGAGGTCCTCGACATGCTGGTATTCCCGGTCTTCATGACCGGGCTCCATTGAGGCGTCGTAAGCGAAGTACCCCCTCTCAATGGGGACACCGTATTCCCGGTCTTCATGACCGGGCTCCATTGAGGCAACTTCGAGACTCGGCCAGTCGCCCGCGCTCTCATGTATTCCCGGTCTTCATGACCGGGCTCCATTGAGGCAGCAGCCCCGAGTTCGGGCAGCTGCGCACCATCGAGTATTCCCGGTCTTCATGACCGGGCTCCATTGAGGCGACGAGGTCCTGCCGTCGATCCGGCGCAGGGGCGGGGTATTCCCGGTCTTCATGACCGGGCTCCATTGAGGCTCCGGCGCCCGGGTCGGCTTCAACAAGGACGGCTTGTATTCCCGGTCTTCATGACCGGGCTCCATTGAGGCGTCTCCAGGCCCAGCAGGGCGACGTTGGCGAAGTCGTATTCCCGGTCTTCATGACCGGGCTCCATTGAGGCTCCCGTCTGAGCCGTACACGACTCTTGACCGGCGTGGTATTCCCGGTCTTCATGACCGGGCTCCATTGAGGCCTTTCGCGACGCAGCGGCGTCTGGCCGGGGAGCTGCGTATTCCCGGTCTTCATGACCGGGCTCCATTGAGGCAGCTCGTTGCTCTCCGGCACCGTCTGCCAGAGAAGAGTATTCCCGGTCTTCATGACCGGGCTCCATTGAGGCAGCTCGTTGCTCTCCGGCACCGTCTGCCAGAGAAGAGTATTCCCGGTCTTCATGACCGGGCTCCATTGAGGCGCGAACCCTGGGTGCCGACGTTCCCGGCGAACCTCGAGTATTCCCGGTCTTCATGACCGGGCTCCATTGAGGCCATGCCGTTGAGACACGCGCCCAGTAGGTGAGCGCCGGTATTCCCGGTCTTCATGACCGGGCTCCATTGAGGCGCCTCATCCGCGGACATTCCCATAGCCTCGGCCGCGTATTCCCGGTCTTCATGACCGGGCTCCATTGAGGCCCTTCCTGGGGAGGGATGGTGATGATGAGGCGGCCGGTATTCCCGGTCTTCATGACCGGGCTCCATTGAGGCCAGACGTTCGCCGACGCCATGCAGGCAGGCCTGGGCGTATTCCCGGTCTTCATGACCGGGCTCCATTGAGGCCTGTTCAGGGAGGACGGTACGGTCCGGTGGCACGAGTATTCCCGGTCTTCATGACCGGGCTCCATTGAGGCGCCTCATCCGCGGACATTCCCATAGCCTCGGCCGCGTATTCCCGGTCTTCATGACCGGGCTCCATTGAGGCCCTTCCTGGGGAGGGATGGTGATGATGAGGCGGCCGGTATTCCCGGTCTTCATGACCGGGCTCCATTGAGGCCGCGCCCCCGCCGGGCGCGTAATGTTTGAGGCAGCGTATTCCCGGTCTTCATGACCGGGCTCCATTGAGGCGGCTGTCGGCGTCGGCGCGGGAGCGTACGGGGTCGTGGTATTCCCGGTCTTCATGACCGGGCTCCATTGAGGCCTCTCGTTCAGTAGGTCAGGTGGGGCGCCCCCGGCCGTATTCCCGGTCTTCATGACCGGGCTCCATTGAGGCCGCCCGCTTCCGGAGATGGAGTCATGACTCGCATCGTGTATTCCCGGTCTTCATGACCGGGCTCCATTGAGGCGCCATCATCGGCGGCGGCCTGTGGCTCGTGTGGGGCGTATTCCCGGTCTTCATGACCGGGCTCCATTGAGGCACCGTCCCCCTACCCAAGACCGTGAACCCGCTCCGCGTATTCCCGGTCTTCATGACCGGGCTCCATTGAGGCCGTACGGTGCCGCCCTGGGGCTTCTGGGCGAGCACGTATTCCTGGTCTTCATGACCGGGCTCCATTGAGGCTCCGAGGAGCCGGTCCTCGCGAGAGGCTCGGTGAAGGTATTCCCGGAGGATTATTCAAAAGTATTTTTTGGTTTCTTGTGGCTATGGCTGGCATGAAACGAAACCGTATTTTTCGTGGATTTCCTGTGCCGTTTCGGATATGATTGGAGCATGCAGGTTGAGGTCACCCCGGAAGAAACCGCCGTCCTGATCAGGTGGAAGAAGCGTTCCGACAATCATGTGCTGGTTCGGATGAAAGCAGAAGCGATCCTGTACGCCTCCGAAGGAGTCAGTATCAGCATCATCGCGAAGATGGTCGAGCGGGCCGAGAGGACCGCACAGGAATGGCCGGCCGAGTGGCGGGCCACCAGGATGTGTTCGGTCCTGACCGGGCACGCCGGGAACCAGGACGCGGCGAAACCCACCCGCACCCAGAAGGAAGAACTCAAGAAAATCCTCGCCCAGCCGCCCTCCTAGGCGGGCGTCCACGCCGAGTTCTGGGACGTCCCGGCGATACGTGAGGTCGTGAAGACCCTGTCCGACGCCGAACACCAGTCGGACCCCTCGTACCAGCTGCTCCTGCGCTTCTGCGGGTTGAGTTTCGAGCTGCCGGACCCGTTCGACGAGCACCGCGACGAGAAAGCCATCACCAGACGCATGGCCGAGGTGAAGACCCAAGTCAATGCCCTGTTGGACGCCGGCTGGGAGGTCTACACGGCAGACGAGGTGCGCTTGGAGCACGAGGCCGAGACCCGCCGGATGTGGCTCCCGAAGGGGCAGCGTACCAAGCTGTCCGTGGACCGGCGGAAGACGTCCCAGTCCTTCTTCGGCGCCCTCTCGCTGACCAGCAAAAAAGTCAAATTGTACCCGATCGAGGGGAACCAGAACACCGAGCAGACAATCCTGGCTCTGGAACGACTCCAACGCGAAACCGGGACAGGGAAGATCGCGGTTGTCCTGGACAACGCACGATTCCACCACGCGAAAGCGTTGACCGGCCTCTACGAGCCGGGTCAGCTGCTGGAGCGCATCACGCCGATCCATCTGCCGCCGTACGCGCCCGATCACAATCCGGTCGAGCACGTCTGGAACGCGGCCAAGAACAACATCGAGAACATTCAGCACGAGACCCCCGAAGAAACCTTCGGCGCGTCCGCCTCACACGTCACCGGCCGCGCCGTCGACTACGACTTCGAACACCTCCCACCCCGCGAAACCAGAAACGATTTTGTTCCATGACGGCCATACCGGCCGTCGAACAGGATCTTCACGACGTCACGCAGGGCCGGGGCGCCCCGGAACCCGGCGTGGACGCCCGTCCGGGAGGGCGGCCGGGCGAGGATGGCCTTGAGGTCTTCCTTCTGGGTGCGGGCGGGTTCCGCCGCGTCCTGGTTCCCCGCATGCCCGGCCGGGACCGTCAGCGAGGGGACCGCCGCCGGCGCCGTCTCCCTGGTTCCCGGCGTGCCCGGCCGGGACCCAGCACATCCTGGTGCCCCGCCACTCAGCCAGTCAGCCAGCCGTTCCTGCACGGTCCTCTCCGTCCGCTCGACCGTCTCAGCGATGACGCCCGCATCGACGCCACGGGAGGCGTGCAGGACCGCCTCGGCCTTCATCCCGGCGAGCACGCGACTGCCGGAACGCCTCCTCCACCCGACCAGGACGGCGGTCTCCTCCGGGGCGACCCCGACCCGCACGCCCCCACCGCATCCGAAACAGCACAGGGAACCCACGAAAAACACGGTTCCGTTTCATGCCAGCCATAGGCGCCAAGTTCTGACCGACAGCACGGGAGGCCTATTCAAAACCCTTGTCGGACCCATGCCTGACTAGGGTCTTTCCTTGACAAGGAGTTAGTTTTTAATAACCCTCCGGGTTTGCGCAAGTCTGAATCAGCCTGCATCGCAGTCGAGGGATTCTACTGCTTCTTCTCACCCGCGGGCGCTTGGTCTGCGGGTCAGTACCGCGACTTGGATGGACGTGCGGTTCCCGTCCCCTTCGACGGAAGCGCCTCGGCAGGGTACGACGAGGAGAATCGCATGTTGTCGTTCGGTGGCGGTCTTCGAATGTACCGCTTCGTCCCTGGCGAGAAGATTGGCATCCCTCGTTCGAGCTGATGCAGCCGCTCGACTCGTTCGAGGTCACCGACTGCTTCGTCCCCAGCTTGCACGATGCCTTGGCCGAGCACATGTGCATCGAGGAGGCGTGAGCGCGGTGCGGCGTCCGTCACTCCCCTGACAGCCATTCTGGTTGCGGCGGGTCTCCGAACGCCGGGCACTCGTGCGGTGAGTCCTGCGTCCCGCGCTCCGCCCGCAACGGAGCCGAAGAGCGCCACGCCCAGCGCGCCAGCCGCCCCGTCGTGCCCTCCCGCGGCGTCCGCCTCACGCCCCGCGGCCGGAACGGGCCGGACGGCCTCGGGCCGCTGCCTCCCGGGCCCGGCCCGGCCCCCGGACGTAGCTGACCGTCTCGCCCAGCCTGGCCCGCATCACGGCGATGGCCTCGGGGTTCTCGTCGATGAGCAGGAAGCGCCTGCCCAGCGCTGCCGCGGCGGCTCCTGTCGTGCCGGAGCCGGCGAAGAAGTCGAGCACCCAGTCGCCGGGGCGGGAGCTCGCCGCGATGATGCGCCGCAGGATTCCCTCGGGCTTCTGCGTCGGGTAGCCCGTCTTCTCCCTGCCCGTGGGGGAGACGATCGTGTGCCACCACACATCGGTGGGCAGCTTGCCGCGCGCAGCCTTCTCGGCCGTGACGAGCGAGGGCGCCATGTACGGCTCGCGGTCGACCTCGTTCGAGTCGAACCAGTAGCTCCGGGGGTCCTTCACGTAGACGAGGATCGTGTCGTGCTTGGCCGGCCAGTGGCGCTTGGCGCGGCCCCCGTAGTCGTAGGCCCAAATGATCTCGTTGAGGAAGCAGTCGCGGCCGAACATCGCGTCGAGGAGCACCTTCGCGTAGTGCGCCTCCCGGTAGTCCAGGTGCAGGTAGAGGGTCCCGGTGTCCGTCAGCAGGCGCCAGGCCTCCTCGAGGCGGGGCTCCAGGAAGTCCCAGTAGTCCTCGAAGACGTCGTTGTAGCCGAGCACCGTGCCGCGGACCGTCTCGTAGCTGTGCCCTCGGAAGCCCAGCCGCGACCCTCCCTCGGCGACGTGCGTCGTGACGGCGCGGCGCTTCTGCGTCATCCCCGTGTTGAAGGGCGGGTCGATGTAGACCAGCTGGAAGGCCCCGTCCGGCAGCCCGCGCAGGACGGGCAGGTTGTCGCCCTCGATGACGGTGTCGGGACGGTCAGCGCTCCACAGCGCCCGGGTGCTCACGGATTCAAGGTAGACGACGGCATCGCCCGTCCCGCCGTCGGGTCGCGCGACCCGATCGGCTCCCGGAGGCGGGTCGTCCCCGCGGGGTGTCGGGTCGCACCCGGGCGCCGGCGCCGAGAATGATCCCGACGAGCACGACGGCCAGGATCACCAGCGTGCTGCACAGGCCGAGCAGCACCGGGCGCAGACCCAGCCTCATGAGCGATTTGACGTGCACGCCCAGACCGAGCGCGAACGTGGCCGTGGTCAGGCAGGAACTGTTGGAGGACCTTGATCCGGGCCGGCTGCGCGGCGGGCACGACCCCGGCCGTCGCGACGGCCATCACGGCGATGAATCCGACGACGAACAGCGGCAGGACCGGTGGGCGCCGGGCGTGCCCGGCCGTCACGGCCCGCCCCTACCCTGGGATGCATGACCGCCGAGCCCACCGCCTTGTCCGCAGGAGAGCGCCCCTCCGGGCCCGAGGAGATCCCCTGGGCGATGCAGCTCGTCGTCCTGCGCGACAAGCACGCCATGGCCCGCGAGGTCGACGTCTGCGAGGCCGCGGTCCGCGCCGTCGTGGGCCTGCTCGACGACGAGCGCTGCGCCCCCGGCGGCCCCTGGTACGCGGCCGTCCGCCGCTGGGTCGACGGCGGGCGCATCCGCAAGCTCGTGCGCCGCGCCGACGGCAAGCGCTGGGACGACGTGCAGGCGCTGCCCGGCGTGCTCGTCACCCAGGACGGCCCCGACGGCTTCGGCCCGGCCCGAGTGCGGGCCCTCCCGCCCGGCCCGGTGCGCCCGCTGCCGCGGGCCCTCGCCAAGCTCCAGGTGAGCGGCACGAGCTTCCCGCCCGAGCGCGTCAGCTCCAGCGCCGACGCCCTGGCCATCGTCGAGGCGACCCCGCTCGAGCGGATCACCAGCGGCAAGCTCGCCGCCCAGTGCGCCCATGCCGCGCAGCGCCTCTACGAGACCGCCGACGAGGCCCGCCGCGCATCATGGCGGGCCGACGGCTTCCGGGTCGAGGTGCGCTGGCCCGGCCCGGACGAGTGGGCCGCCCGCCCCCGCCCGGTGAGCATCGTCGACGCCGGGTTCACCGAGCTCGACGGCCCCGCCGAGACGGCCCGGGCGCTCTGGCGCTCCGAGCCGTGAGCGGCCCGCGACGGCTCCCGCGGATCCCGGGGAGTACGCCGACGGCGAAACCGCATGGTGGAAGGCCGCGGGGATGATTGTTCGGCCCCGACCGGGGCCCTAGTGTGACCCGCGAGCCGATCGATCCAGAGCACCCCGGTGATCCCGAGCATTCCGGTGGCCCAGGGCACCCCGGTGCGGAAAGGCCCTCCCATGCAGATCGCACGTCGTTCCCTCCTCGCAGCGGGCGGGCTCATGGCCCTGGCGGCCTGCTCGTCCGACAACCCCGTGGGCTCCTCGTCCTCCACGGGCGGCGGCTCGACGATCGTCGTCGCCTCGCAGCAGTACTACTCGAACGAGATCATCGCCGAGCTCTACGCCCAGGCGCTCGAGAACGCAGATCGCACCGTCGAGCGCCAATATCAGATCGGCCAGCGCGAGTTCTACCTGCCCGAGCTCGAGTCCGGCTCGATCGACCTCATCCCCGAGTACGGCGGCAATCTGCTGCAGTACTACGACAAGTCGAGCACCGCCTCCGACGCCGAGGCGATCGCCCGGGCCCTGGCCGATGCCCTGCCCGCCGGGCTGCGCGTCCTCGACGCGGCCGAGGCCTCCGACCAGGACTCCTACACCGTCACCCGCGCCACGGCCGACCAGTACTCGCTCGGCTCGATCGGTGATCTGGGCAGGATCGGCGGCACCGTCACCGTGGCCGCGAACTCCGAGTTCGCCACTCGTCCCTACGGCACCGATGGCGTCAGGGACGCCTACGGCATCGACATCACCGTCCTCGGCGTCGAGGACTCCGGCGGCCCTCTCACCGTCAAGGCCCTCACCGAGGGTCAGGCGCAGGCCGCCGACATCTACACGGCCGACCCGGCCATCGAGCAGAACGATCTCGTCGTCCTGGCCGACCCGCAGAACCTCATCCTGCCCCAGCGCGTCACCCCGCTCGTCTCGTCGAGGATCGACGACGCCGCGGCGGAGGTCATCGGCCGGGTGAATGCCCGGCTGACCACCGATGAGCTGCGCGGGCTCAACCGCCGGTCGACGGTCGAGCAGCGCTCCAGCGCCGACATCGCCAGGGACTGGCTGCCGGCCCAGGGCATCGTCCCCTGACCGTCCGGCTCTCGGCGCCGCGTCCGAACCCGCTGCTCCGGAGCCCGCGTCCTTCCCTCGGCGAGGGGCCGCAGGACGGGCCTCGCGCCCTCAGTGCCGCTCCGGTTTGGGCGGGCGCCCTCTTCTGGGGATCGGTCCGGCGTCGGAGGGGAGGCGTCCGGCCCCGCGCAGCGCATCGCGCAGCACCATCTCGATCTGGGCGTTGACCGAGCGCATCTCGTCGCCGGCCCAGCGCAGCAGCGCGTCGTGCACCGCCGGGTCGAGACGGACGAGCACCTGCTTGCGCCCGGCGCCCGATGAGTGCTCGGGCATCAGGTGTAGAGGGTCCCCGCGTTCACCACGGGGGTGGCCCGGGAGTCGGAGCACAGCACGACGAGCAGGTTCGAGACCATGGCCGCCTTGCGCTCGTCGTCGAGCTGGACGATGTCCTGGCCCTCGAGGCGGTCGAGGGCGTTGCTCACCATCGACACCGCGCCCTCGACGATCTTCTCCCGGGCGGCGATCACCGCCGCCGCCTGCTGGCGCTGGAGCATCGCCTGGGCGATCTCGGGGGCGTAGGACAGCGAGCTGATGCGGGTCTCGATGACGGTCAGCCCGGCGATCACGATGCGGGCGGCGACCTCGTCGGCCAGCTCGGCGGCGACCGATTCGGTGGAGCCGCGCAGCGTCTCCTGCCCCGGTTCGGCGTTGTCGTAGGGGTGGGCGCCGGCGATGTGGCGCAGCGCCGACTCCGACTGCACGGCGACGAACTCCTCGGCGTCCTCGACGGCGAAGACCGCCTTGGCCGTGTCGGAGACCTGCCAGACGACGATGGCCGCGATGTCCACCGGGTTGCCGTCGGCGTCGTTGACCTTGATCTCGTGGGTCTCGAAGTTGTGCACCTTCACCGAGACCTTCTTGGTGGTCGATAGGGGCACGGTCATGATCAGGCCGGCGCGGCGCACGGTGCCCAGGTAGCGGCCGAAGAACTGCACGACCTTGGCGTCGCCGGGGTTCACGATGGTGATGCCGGTCGCCAGCAGCGCCCCCAGGACGACCAGGACGATGCCTGGGACCGGGCTCTGCGCCAGCAGGAGCGCCCCGACGCCCAGGACGACCAGGACGACCAGCAGGCCCAGCCCGCCGTTGATCGACGGGGCCCCGTGCTCGGTGATGTCGACCCCCGTGACGCGTTCGGTGTAGGCCGGGTCGGCGGGGACGGGTTCGGTGATCCGGTCGGTGCTCATGACGGTCTCCCCTCTCGAAAACTGTTATCAAAGTGATATCACTTTTTGTGTGGAGGGGGAAGCCCCACGGCGCGCCGCCTCCCGGCCGCCCGCGGATCGCCGTTGCGTCTGCGGGCCGGACGGGAGGCCCGGAGCGCGGGTCCGCAGGACTCCGGCTGGGGCGCGGCAAGGGCACTCGGGGACTTCCTGGACACCGTGATCGGCGACATGACGGGTCCGCAGGGCTCCGGCAGGAGTGCGGCCGAGCGCTGGGCCGGGAGGCCCGGGGGATCGCAGGGGCTGCGCGGTGGCGCCGGCCGGCCCGGCGGAGAGGCGAGGGGCCGGGACGCAGTGCGCCGCCGACGGGGAGGGTGATGCTCCCGCCGACGGCGCGCGAAGGAGGTGAGGAATCGTCCGGCCTCAGGGCTCGACGTCATGCACCTCGAGCTCGGGGAACTGTCCGAGCGCGGTGGACAGGTAGCGATCGCCGGAGTCCGGGAGGATGGCGACGATGAGCTTGCCCTTGTTCTCGGGGCGCGCGGCGACCTGCAGGGCGCCGACCAGGGCGGTGCCGGAGCTGATGCCGGTGAAGATGCCCTCGGCGGTGCCCAGACGGCGGGCCTGCTCGATGGAGTCCTCGTCGGTGATGTCGAGGACCTCGTCGTAGACCGAGGTGTCGAGGGTGTTGGGGACGAAACCGGTGCCGATGCCCTGCAGGCCGTGGGGGCCGGCGGGCCTGCCGTTGAGGATGGCGCTCTTGGCGGGCTCGAGGCCGATCACCCGGACGTTCGGGTTCTGCTCCTTGAGGTAGCGCCCGGCGCCCGAGAGGGTGCCGCCGGTGCCGATGCCGGCGACGAGGATGTCGATCGCGCCGTCGGTGTCGGCCCAGATCTCCGGGCCGGTGGTGCTGTAGTGGATGGCCGGGTTGGCCGGGTTGTCGAACTGGCCGAGCAGGACGGAGTCGGGATCGGCCTCGTGCAACTGCTCGGCGTAGGCGATGGAGCCCTTGATGGCCAAGGGGCCGGGGGTCAGGATGACCTCGCCGCCGTAGGCCTGGATGAGGGCGCGGCGCTCAACCGACAGGCTGGCGGGCAGGACGACCTTCACCCTGTAGCCGCGGGCGGTGCCGACGGCGGCCAGGCCGATGCCCGTGTTGCCGCTGGACGGCTCGATGATGGTGCCGCCGGGCTTCAGCAGACCCTTCTCCTCGGCGTCGGTGATCATGGCCAGGGCGATGCGGTCCTTGACCGAGCCGGCCGGGTTGAAGTACTCGAGCTTGAGGGCGATGTTGGCGTCCTTGGCGCCGTTGGCGGCCAGGAAATGGGGGACGCGGACGAGCGGGGTGCCGCCGATGAGTTCGGTGATGGAGGAATGAATTCCGGGCATGATGGTTCCTTGAGGCATCTGGGAAATGGAGTCTTATTCACAGGAGTTGTTCGCGAGAGTGTTTCTCCTTGTCAGGTCTTCGTTCCATTATGCTGTGAACAAGCTTCATGGTACGGAGGACTTCCCGGGTCGAATCGGTTCGGTCGGGGTGCCGCCGATCCGCCGCGCGGGTCCGGCCGGGACCCGCGAGTGCAAGCAGGGGACTGGTCGGGGCGGGGCGATCGGTGGTCCCGCCCGGCGCACGTGCGAAGAAGGATCGTGGCGGCGGGACCGTCATCAACGGGAACAGGAACAGCGCACCATCGCGGAGGCGACGCGCATCATGTCGACGTGGCGCCGGACGACGAGGTGGACCATGCGCTGAACGGTAGCGCATGAATTCCTGGGGGCAAAACCGGTTCGCGTTCCACCGGGCCGGGAGGTTCATGCCGGAGGCGGGCGCCGTCACGTGGAGCCCCTGACCGGGGGGACTGCGGAGGCGGGGTTCTGCACGGGCTTCCGGGGCCGGTTCGCGGCGGGTTGGCCACGGGGCCCGGCACCGCGGACGATCCCGGCCGTCCGGCGGAGCCAGGCGCGGGTGGCGGCGTCCGCCAGGCCGGGGACGGGGCGGGTGTCGAGGGCGAGCACCCCCTCCGGCCACAGGGTCCCGTCGACCGAGTCCGGCCGGGCCCAGTCCATGGGGGAGAAGACGCCGCGGGCGGCGAGCTCGACGTCGATCGCCGCGGCGTCCCGGACGTGGACGAGCAGCGGGGCGGGGGCCCCGGGGTTGATCGTCCCGACCCCGGAGCCGGCCAGCGCCCTGGCCAGGGTCTGCGAGTTCGCAGCCGTGCGGCGGGCCAGCCCGGCCCCGTCCAGCCCGGCCAGGACCCGCAGCGTGGCGGGACAGGGCGGGGCGGGGGACAGCGCGGCGTCGAAGCGGGCCTCGGCGCGCGCCAGGGCGTCCAGGTGGGCGAGCGCGCCGTCGGGCACCGGTCGGTGGGGCGCGTCGAACAGGGCGGGCAGTTCGCGCCGGCTCACCGGCCCGCG
>ERZ773022.2051-NODE-2051-length-12585-cov-5.765603_pt1 | contig 12585 bp, 5 predicted proteins | sample MGYA00580839_ERZ773022 | MGnify/ENA primary metagenome ERZ773022 (study PRJEB29015, sample SAMEA2738020) | human oral metagenome | biome: human oral; feature: human-associated habitat; material: dental | place: China | collected 2044 ... | reverse complement strand
TCGTCGCAGTTGAAGAAGGACGTAAGGTCTTCTCAAACATTCAAAAGACTATTCAGTATCTACTTTCTGCCAATACTGCTGAAGTATTAACTATCTTCCTATCAACCTTGTTTGGTTGGGACGTCTTGCAACCAGTTCATCTTTTGTGGATCAACTTGGTAACAGATACCTTCCCAGCTATCGCTCTTGGTGTTGAACCTGCTGAGCCTGGTGTTATGAACCATAAACCACGTGGACGCAAGGCAAGCTTCTTCTCAGGTGGTGTTTTGAGTTCTATCATCTATCAAGGTGTACTCCAAGCAGCTATTGTTATGAGTGTTTATGGCCTTGCTCTTCTTTACCCAGTTCACGTGGGTGACAATCATGCCATTCATGCGGATGCCCTTACTATGGCCTTTGCAACCCTTGGTTTGATTCAGCTCTTCCATGCCTACAATGTCAAGTCTGTTTACCAATCTATCTTAACAGTTGGCCCATTCAAGTCTAAGACCTTCAACTGGTCTATCTTGGTATCCTTTATCCTTCTTATGGCAACAATCGTCGTAGAACCGCTTGAAGGAATCTTCCACGTAACCAAACTAGACTTGTCTCAATGGGGAATTGTTATGGCTGGAAGCTTCTCAATGATTATCATTGTCGAAATCGTTAAATTTATTCAACGTAAACTCGGTTTTGACAAGAATGCGATTTAAAAAAAGTCATCTTCGGATGGCTTTTTGCTATAGTTGAGGGAAAGGGCTTGCAGTTATCGGCTTTTGTGCTATAATTGCTATAATATAGTAAAAAGAAAGAGGAGTGTGAGGAAGTGGAGAAGAAAATTGTAAAGGATATCTTATTTTTATCTCAGGTGTCTCAACCGGCAAGTCAAGAAGATCTTTATCTTGCCAGAGATTTGCAAGATACACTCTTAGAAAATCGCGAGACCTGTGTTGGTTTAGCTGCCAATATGATTGGGGTGCAGAAGCGCGTGATTATCTTTAATCTGGGCTTGGTTCCTGTGGTCATGTTTAATCCAGTGCTCCTGTCCTCTGAAGGAGCTTATGAGACAGAAGAAGGCTGTTTGTCCTTGACAGGTGTGAGACCTACTAAGCGTTATGAAACCATAAGGGTTGCCTATCGTGACAGCAAGTGGCAGGAACAGACCATTACTTTGACAGGTTTCCCAGCCCAGATTTGCCAGCATGAACTGGATCACTTGGAAGGACGAATCATTTAGGAGGAAAGAAAATGAAACGTATAATATTTGAACTGCTTTTTATCGCAACGACCTGGTATATCTTTTTACCGCCTCTTAACCTGACCAGCTGGGAATTTCTCTTTTTCCTCTGTGGGCATATGCTGCTTGTGGCTATTTTATTTGGCTTTGGCAAGGGAATCAATCTGGTCAAAACAGTTCATGTGCGCCACGGCAAGGCGGAAGCTGCTTTAAATTTTGAGAGTTTCAAAATCAATCGATTAGGGAAAATCCTTTTAGCTTCTATTGGAGGAATTCTTCTCTTAGCTGGTTTAGTTTCCTTGGTGACCTCCAGCATTTTTCAGGCTAAAAATTATGCTAATGTAGTCACAGTTACGGAAAAAGACTTTACTGAATTTCCTAAGACTGACACCAGTAAGGTTCCTATCTTAGATAGAAGTACCGCTGAAAAAATTGGGGACCGCTACTTGGGTTCCCTAACGGATAAGGTGTCGCAGTACGTAGCCGCAGACACCTATACCCAATTGACGATTGATGGGAAACCTTATCGAGTTACGCCACTAGAATATGCAGACCCTATCAAGTGGTTTAACAATCAAGCAAAAGGAATCGGCGAGTATATCAAGGTGGACATGGTAACTGGAAATGCCAACTTGGTGGACTTGAAGACACCAATCAAGTATTCTGACTCGGAGTATTTTAACCGTGATGTCAAGCGTCACCTACGCTTGAAGTACCCAACTAAGATCTTCAAGACTCCATCATTTGAGGTGGACGATGAGGGCAATCCTTTCTATGTAGCAACGGTTTACCAAAAGCAATTTGGCTTAGCAGTTCCTCGTCCTATTTCAGTCATTATCTTGGACGCCACAAATGGAGAGACCAAGGAATACAGCTTGGCAGATGTTCCGGAATGGGTGGACAGGGTTTATCCAGCTGAGGAGACCATCGAGCAAATCAACTACAACGGCAAGTACAAGGATGGTTTCTGGAATGCCATGATTTCCAAGAAAAATGTGACCCAGACTACCAAGGGCTATAATTACTTGTCTATCGGTAATGATATTTACCTCTACACAGGTGTGACATCGGCCAATGCAGATGAAAGTAATCTTGGTTTTATCCTAGAAAATATGCGAACAGGAGAAATCACTAAGTATAGCTTGGCTTCTGCGACAGAAGAATCAGCCCGTGAATCAGCCGAAGGTGCTGTTCAGGAGAAATCCTACAAGGCAACCTTCCCAATCCTCATCAACCTCAATGACAAGCCTCTCTACATCATGGGCTTGAAGGACAATGCTGGCTTGGTCAAAGAGTACGCTTTGGTTGATGCAGTCGAGTACCAAAATGTTATCGTAGCTACTACAGTAGAAGAACTGCTCAGCAAGTACGCCAATAAAAACGACCTTGAAATTGATAATGAAACGACAGAAAGTATCAAGGGTGTGGTGGCAGACCTCAAATCAGCTGTTATCAAGGGCGACACCGTCTACTTCTTTAAAGTTGATGGTAAGATATACAAGGTCAAGGCCTCAGTATCTGATGACCTCCCTTACCTTGAAAATGGTAAAACCTTCGAAGGTCAAGTCGGAAAAGATAACTATCTCAAGACCTTTAAAGTTCAGTAAGAGGAGAGGTAGGGCAAAAACTCAATTTCAGGAAAAAATGAAGTAAATCTTTTCATAATAAAACGCATAGTATCAAGGTTTTTCAACACCGGATATTATGCGTTTCTCTGATTTTTAAGCCTTTTCCCAGTCTCTTTTCAGATAAACTTCTTGGTTTTGGCTAAAAAATATGCTACACTATCAATATGAAAATTTTAATCCCAACAGCAAAAGAAATGAACACAGACTTGCCAAGTATCGAAGCAACTTCTTTAAAACCAGAAAGTCAGGCCGTACTTGATGCCTTGGCCCTCTATTCTGCTAGTCAATTGAAGAGTTTTTATAAGGTATCAGCTGAAAAAGCTGAGGAAGAATTTCAACATATCCAAGCCTTGAAAAAGCAAACTGCTCAACACTATCCAGCCTTGAAACTTTTTGATGGGCTGATGTATCGTCACATTAAGAGAGACAAACTGACCGAGGTAGAACAGGCCTATCTTGAAAATCATGTTTTTATTATTTCGGCTTTGTACGGTGTCGTTCCGGCCTTGTCACCCATAGCCCCTCACCGTTTGGACTTTTTGATGAAATTAAAGGTCGCTGGTAAGACTTTGAAGAGCCATTGGAAGCAAGTCTATGATGAGGCTGTGAAGCAGGAAAAAGTGATTTTCTCCCTCTTGTCATCCGAGTTTGAGACTGTATTTTCTAAGGAAATTAGAGAAAAAATGGTGACCTTCAAATTCATGGAGGACAAGGGTGGTCAGCTGAAGATTCATTCAACCATTTCTAAGAAAGCGCGTGGTGCCTTCCTGACAGCGCTGATAGAAAATCAAGTACAGACGGTGGAGGAAGCACGTCGCTTAAGTTTTGCAGGATTTACCTACCGAGAAGATTTGTCCCAGCCACAGGAATTGGTTTTTGTAAAAGAAGTATAGAAATCAGATAAGAGAAAAAGTCAGCAGAATCATGCTGACTTTTTTGATAACTTATAAAGTATTGGATATATGAATCTCATTTGATAAACAGTTAAGATGATTAACCAAATCCATGATTGACAGATGATTTCGACAAATAAACTTCTTGGTAATTCCTGGAATATAGAAATTAGACACGATGATATCGTAATCTGTCTGATTTAAAATCTCAGGACTTGTTTTCAATTCATCCCAAGTATCGAAGGTAAAGCGGTTATTACAGTAGTAGGAAAGCATATCAACAAAGGTAAGGGATATAGCATGGTCAAAGTTACTGATAATTAAAACCTTGATAGGTGGTCGATTTTCTAACAACTGAGTAGAGAGGTTTTCAGCATGGGTTAAGATGGTGTACATTAAGTGTTCCAACTGTTCAGGGTGGTCATGCTGTCCAATTGCCTGACGGTATTGAGCTAGTTCTTGACAGGCGCTTTCCATAAAGTCTGGGAAATAAACTTCAAACTTTTTAATCGTCAATGCTTTTTGTTCAAATAAGATTGGGGTAGAAAAGATTTCCTGTCTTTCAAAGAAAGCGGTGTTGTGTAAATGCCAAATCAGCTCATCGTGGTTGGTAAAAGTAATCTTATATTGTTTTGATAGGCGTTCTAGTATTTGACTAAGTAATTGGTAAGAGTGTCTTGCTTCACTGTTCTCTTCTAAAGAGTTGAAGAATTCTTGAGGATCTAAGAAAATGTTACTTTGAATAAAGGAAATAAAAATTTGTGCAATGATATCTGGAGTGATTTCAAGTCCCAGTTTTTCAGAGAAATGAACAAGTATCTCCTCAAAGTTTGGAATACTCGCCAAAATAGGATAGTATTCATCATAGAAATGATTTGGTAAGTCGATAAAATGACCATTTTTGATGCGGTAAATACTGATAGCTATCATCAGTTTGTACATTCTATAAATTGAAAATCGCATTGGATAATTCGTGATTTTATAGAAGAAGTCAGCAAATTCTGTTAAATCTTCCTCAGGAAGGTCAGGAAAAGGCCAATCTAGGAAATAATAGCGCTCAGAAAAATATTGGGCAAAAAAATAGCGAATATCGATTTCATTGCCACGTATTTCGGATGGAGTAAATGATAGTTCAATTTGGAATTGAGTTGATAGAGTTTTTGTAATATTTCTGCCCAGTCGATAGAGGTTGGCATTACTAGAGTGAAGATTTTCTATTGTTCGATAAATAGGTAGCCCCTCATTAAAAAACAGATACTCTAGTAATTGAAAAGATTGAGAATTAGCAAGAAAATATTGATAAATATCTTCTACACTAGTGTTAACTTCTAAATCTATCATGATTCCGTTAACAGAAGATTGGATGTCAATAGATGGAAAGGCAACACGTAATTCATTTAAATCACTTTTTAAGATTCGTTCTGTACATCCTAATTTTTCGGCTAGTTCATGCAATTTCATCCAATTACGATTCTGAATTAAGGTTTCCATTAAACGTAATTGTCTTTGATCTTTTGTGGATAAAAGGTTGCGCATATTGGTAATTTCCTCCTATTTTCATTATATCATATTATTGTCTAAAGTGTACAAAAATGTCGGAGTAGAAAAAGTGTCTGAATTAGTCAGAAAAATTAGAATAATATAAGTGGCTTTTAGGTACAAAAATAGAATATATTAATTGTATAGAAAATATTGATTTATATATCAAATAGTTGTAGAGTAGGAATTATAAAATACTATCTAGGAGTTCAAAATGAAACATTCACATAAGAAATCATTTGACTGGTATAGCATGCAACAACGATACTCTATTCGTAAGTATCACTTTGGTGCAGCTAGTGTCTTGCTCGGTACAGCTTTAGTATTGGGAACTGCCGCTAATGCGCAATCAGTACAAGCGGAGGAACAACATCCAGAAGCAACTAACAGTGTTTCTGTTGATAAGGTAGATGAAGCTACTAAACCAGCAGAAGTTTCTACACCTAAAAAAGAAACAACTTATGCAGCTCCAACTGTTGCGAACCCAGTAGAAACGACTCCAGCTAAAACTGAAGAAGCTACTAGACCAGCAGAAAAAGTTGAAGAAGCAAAAGATAAAAAAGAAGAAGTAACGCATCAAGATGCTGTTGACAAGTCAAAATTGTTAACGGCTCTTTCGCGTGCTAAAAAACTTGAGAGTAAGTTATATACAGAAGCAAGTGCTGCAAACTTGCAAGCAAGTATCCAAGCTGGTCAAAGCTTGCTTGGGAAAGCAGATGCAACTGAAGTTGAATTATCAGCAGCAGAGTCATCTATTCAATCGGCTATTATTGGTCTAGAACTTCGTTCTAACTCTGATAAAGGAACTGTATCAGAAACTCCTGTAGTGAAGAAAGCTGACGCGGCAGAAGCCAAAGAAGAAGCTAAACCAGTTGCAACAACTGATCGTTCAGCTGTTGATAGTACTGTTTTGCCAACTAGCACACCTGTTAAAGTAGAAGCTACGTCAAGACCTGCATCTACAAATGAACTTTTGAAACCAGCTCTTAGCCTTTCTGACGCTCGCCAAAATCCAGCTATCCGTAAAGAAGACTTGGATAAAGGGCACAGTGGCTTTAGAGCAGCTAGCAATCCAGCTAACCCAATTGTTTCAGGTTCTGGAAATACAGTTGCATTTACAGATATTAGTCAAGGTGGTCGTAGTTATAGTTTCCGTGGCTACGGAAACTCACGTGGTGGTAATTCAATTCATTACGATGTAACAACAGTACGTCAAGGTAATAGATTGAATTTCACAATTAGATACTCTGGTCCAGGTGAATTTGTCAATAATAACTTTATCTTGGATAAAGGGGATGGATTTGGAAATCCTTCAAATGCAACCATCACAACTCCAAGATTAAGAGAGCAATCAAAACCTATTAGCCAGGGTGCCAACTTCGTATCTCACTCAGGATACAGTATGACCTCTGCTACTTCAACAAATATGGAACAAACAATCAGATTTAGTTTGCCTATCATTAATCCAAATGGTGACTTGTCTGTTCGTTTGAAACCAGTTACTTTTAACGTGGACCAAGGTGGTGGCGGTGCCGCTACTAGCAATGACCCATACAGTAACTCTAACTATTATTATAGAGCAAACCCACTCCTCTTGGATGCAAATCCAAATGGTGGTACTAGTAACAAGACTGTTACAGAAGAACTTGAATTCCAAACTATCTATCTTCCAACTAGTAAATTGCCAGAAGGTGAGACTAGATTAGTTAGAGAAGGTGAAAAAGGACAACGTCAAATTACCTATAAAGTTCATCGATTAGGTAATGAAACAATCCTAGGCTTGCCAATTAGTAATAGAGTTACTAAAGAAGCTAAACCACGTATTGTTCAAATCGGTGTTGCTAAAGAATTCATTGAAACTGTAAAACCACGTGTTGATCAAAATAAAATCGGTGATACCAATAACCTCACTTTCTATCTTGATAATGATGGTAACGGTGTTTACACTGAAGGTGTAGACGAACTTGTTCAAAGAATTGCTATTAAAGATGGTGCTAAAGGTGAAAAAGGAGATCAAGGTGAACGTGGTCTCACTGGAGCTAAAGGTGAAAAAGGAGACCAAGGTGAACGCGGTTTAACTGGAGCTAAAGGTGAAAAAGGAGACCAAGGTGAACGCGGTCTCACTGGAGCTAAAGGTGAAAAAGGAGACCGAGGCGAACGTGGTCTCACTGGAGCTAAAGGTGAAAAAGGAGACCGAGGTGAACGCGGTTTAACTGGAGCTAAAGGTGAAAAAGGAGACCAAGGTCAGGCAGGTCGTGACGGTGTAACTCCAACCGTAACCGTTAAAGATAATAAAGATGACGGCACTCATACTATCACGATTAACGACGGTAGAGGTAATGTTACAAGTACTGTTGTAAGAGATGGTTTCGATGGTGCAAGTCCATTAGTTGCGACTCAACGAAATGACGCAGATAAAACAACGACTGTTATCTTCTATTATGACCAAAATGATAACAACGAATTTGATGCAGGCGATACAAAACTAAAAGAAGTTGTCATTGCAGATGGAGCTAAAGGTGAAAAAGGGGACCAAGGCGAACGTGGTCTAACCGGAGCGCAAGGTGAAAAAGGAGACCGTGGTGACCGTGGTGAAACAGGAGCAGCGGGACGTGACGGAAAAACTCCAAAAATCACAACTGCTCGTGGAGCAGACGGCCGTAGTACTGATATTACATTTACTATTCCTGGAGAAGAGCCTGTTGTAGCTAACATTAAAGATGGTAAAGATGGACGTACACCAACCATCGACTTAAATGCCTTAGCTGAAGCAGCAGCAAGATTAAACAATCAAAGAAGCGGAAGAGTAAGAAGAGCTTTAGCAGACGCCCCATCTACAGCACCAGCAGAAAAACCAAGAGAAGGTACTCTTATTACAGCGTACTTTGATAACAATGGTAATGGTCGATACGATGAAGGTATAGATGAATTAATTGCTAAACAACCAATTTATAATGGTACAGACGGTGCCAATGGTGCAGCAGGTGCAGCCGGACGTAATGGTGCTGAACTATTAAGTGGACCTAAAGCACCAACAGCAGATGATGGTAAAGATGGTGACACTTATATCGATGCAACTACAGGTGATGTTTATAAGAAAGAAAACGGAACTTGGGATAAGATTGGTAACATTCGTGGGCCTCAAGGTCTAAAAGGTGAAGCCGGAGTTGCAGGACCACAAGGACCACAAGGGCTACAAGGACCTAAGGGTGAACAGGGTGCTCAAGGTCTTCAAGGACGTGATGGAGCGCAAGGACCTGCAGGACGTGACGGCCGTGATGGAAAAGACGTATTGAACGGCAAAGTTGATCCAACAACAGAAGGTAAAGACGGCGATAAATACGTTAACACAGAAACAGGTGACGTTTTCGTTAAGAATAACGGCAACTGGGAAAAAGAAGGTAACATCAAGGGACCTAAGGGTGATAAAGGTGCAGAAGGTGCGCAAGGACCTAAAGGTGCGGATGGAGCTCAAGGTTTACCAGGACGCGATGGACGTGATGGCGCAGCAGGACGTGACGGACGTGATGGACGCGACGGAAAAGACGTCTTGAACGGCAAAGTTGATCCAACTACAGAAGGTAAAGACGGCGATAAATACGTTAACACAGAAACAGGTGATGTTTTTGTTAAGAATAACGGCACATGGGAAAAAGAAGGCAACATCAAGGGACCTAAGGGTGACAAAGGTGAACGTGGAGAAGATGGTAAGACTCCAGAAGTAACTGTAACTCCAGGTAAAGATGGTCATAGTACCGACATTACATTCACTGTTCCAGGTAAAGATCCAGTTACAGTAAATGTTAAGAACGGAGAAAATGGTCTGAACGGTAAAACTCCAAAAGTTGATTTACTTCGTGTCGAAGGACAAAACGGAAATCCATCTCATACAATTGTGACATTCTATACTGATGAAAACAATGATGGTAAGTACACTCCAGGAACTGATGAACTTCTAGGTTCTGAAATGATTAAAGATGGTGCTAAAGGTGCGGACGGACGTGATGGTAAATCATTGCTTACTGTCAAAGATGGTAAAGAAACTAAAGTTTACCAAGAAGATCCAGCACATCCAGGTCAACCATTGAACCCTGAAAAACCTCTTGCAGTTATTAAAGATGGAGTGGACGGTGTCTCTCCAACAGTAACAGCTGTTCGTAAGGATGAAGAAGGTCATAAAGGTGTAGAAATCACGGTGGATAACCATGATGGTTCACAACCAACTACAGTCTTTGTTCAAGATGGTGCTAAGGGAGAAACTGGTGCAACCGGTCAGGATGGACAAACTCCTACAATCACTACTCAACGTGGACAAGATGGCCAAAGCACTGTTGTAACTATCACAACACCAGGTAAAGATCCAGTAACCTTTACAGTGAAAGATGGTAAGAATGGTAGAGATGGCCGTACACCAACTATTGACTTAAATGCATTGGTGGAAGCAGTTAGAAGAGGTGCTGGATCAACTTCTAATTCACAACCTTCTGGAACATCAAGAAGTGCAAGAAATAGAAGAGCGTTACCAGATGAAGATAGAAGTGCAACTGAGTCATCAGAAACAGTACAACCAACAACTACAGATGCAACAGATTCACAACCAGTAAATGGTACTCGTATTACAGCATACTATGATAATAATGGTAACGGTAAATACGATCCAGGTGTGGATGAATTAATTGGTACAAGTGATATCTTGAATGGTACAAATGGACGTAATGGTACAGATGGAGCTTCTGGTACAAATGGACGTAACGGTGCTGAATTACTAAGTGGAGTTACTGCCCCAACTGCTAATGATGGTAAAGACGGTGATACTTATATCGACGCCAATACAGGTGATGTTTACAAGAAAGAAAATGGTTCTTGGAACAAGATTGGTAATATCCGTGGACCTCAAGGAGTAGCCGGTGAAAAAGGCGACAAAGGCGAAAAAGGTGAAAAAGGTGAAAACGGAGCTAATGGAGCAGACGGTAAATCACCAGTTGTAAATGTAACGGACAATGGAGATGGAACACACTCTATTACTGTTAGAAACCCTGATGGTTCTGAATCAACAACTAAAGTTAAAGATGGTAAAGACGGTAAAACTGCCAATATCACTACAACAGAAAATCCAGATGGAAGCCACACAATTACTGTAACAAATCCAGATGGAACAACTAAAGAAACAGTTGTTAAAAACGGTAAAGACGGTAAGACTCCAAAAGTTGAAGTAACGGATAACGGAGATGGAACTCATACTGTTAAAGTTACGGATGGAGACGGTAATGTTACCAACGCTATCATCAAAGATGGTAAAGACGGTAAAGCTGCAACAGCAACTACAACAGAAAATCCAGATGGAAGCCACAGAGTAACAATCACTAACCCAGACGGAACGAAGAATGAGTTTGTTGTTAAGAATGGTCGTGACGGTGTTGACGGACGTACTCCAACCGCATCTGTTCGTGATAATGGAGACGGAAGTCATACAATCGTTATTACAAATCCAGAAGGTGTGACAACTGAAACCACAGTTCGTGATGGTAAATCACCAAAAGTTACTATTACTGACGAACAAAATGGAACTCATAAGATCTCAGTTCTAAATGGTGACGGCACAACTACTGAAACAATTATCAAAGATGGTAAATCACCAGTAGCAACAGTTAGAGATAACCAAGACGGTACTTACACTATTCGTGTAGAAAACGGTAATGGTACTGTTTCTGAAACGACAGTTCGTGACGGTAAATCACCAACTGCTAAGGTTGTGGATAACGGAGATGGAACTCACACTATCACAGTTGTGAACTCAGACGGTACTACTACAACAACTACAGTTCGTGATGGTAAAGAACCAAAACTTGAAGTGATTGATAACAACAATGGTTCACACACTATTAAAGTGACAGGAGCTGATGGTAAAGAAACTACAACTACAATCTTTGATGGTAAATCACCAAAAGCGAACATCGTTGATAACGGAGACGGAACTCACACATTGACAATCGTTGATTCTGATGGCCGTGAATACAAATCTATTATCAAAGATGGTAAAGACGGTAAAGATGGCGTTTCACCAACTGTAACTGTTAAAAATAATAACGATGGAACTCACGTTGTTACAATCATTAATCCAGATGGAAGTAAGACAGAAATGGTGATTAAAGACGGTAAAGATGGTAAATCACCAAAAGTTTCTGTTGAAGATAATGGAAATGGTAGTCATACAATCACAATTATCAATTCTGACGGAACTGTGACAAAAACAGTTGTTAAAGACGGCAAAGATGGTCGCGATGGACGTGACGGTAAAGATGGCAAAGATGGTAAATGTGGATGCCAAGACAAACCGGTAACACCATCAAATGACAAACCAGTTCCTCCAACACGTAATGTGCCAGAAAGACCAACGTTTGCAATGCCAGAACCACCAGTTCATGAATTGCCAGAATTCAACGGTGGTGTTCCAGGAATGCCAGAAGTTCATGAATTGCCAGAATTCAACGGTGGTGTACCAGGTATGCCTGAAGTCAATGAACTTCCTAATCCAGAAGTTCCAGGAATGCCAACACCTCCAGTCCATGAAATTCCAGAATTTAATGGCGGAGTACCAGGTATGCCAGAAGTCAATGACAAACCCACTTCAAACATCCCTGGTGTTCCAACACAACCAAATCCAAATGTACCAGTTCAACCGGTAACACCATTAACTTCTAACCCAGTAGCACCAACTACAGGTAAAGAAAATCATGGTGACAAATTACCTGAAACTGGAAGCCAATCTGATTATATCTCTGTTCTTCTAGGTAGCGGTATTCTATTGAGCCTATATGTAGGTCGAAGAAAAGAAGATTAATCATCAACAAGCAGTCATTAATTTCTCGAAAGAAGATGATAAGTGATAGATCTCGAATGAAAGAATATTCTTAGAACGATTTTCCATGATGGAAAAGACTGCTAAAAACCTTGAGTGGTAACGCTCAAGGTTTTTTTGGATGTCTGATGTTTGTCTGAAAATCTTGATTGAGAAATAAAAAGCCACCCTATGAGGTGGCTATAATTGATTTAGACTTCTTAAAATTCTCTATTTTTTACTGAACTGCTGCGACCAAGTCTTGAGCTTGTTTTTCAAGTGAGTTTAGGACTGTTTCTTCAAGAACCAATTTTCCGTCTGCCCAAGCAGAGTCATTAACACGTGCAGCAGTGAAATCACCAACGACTTGTGTGCGGATAAATGGCAAGAGGTCTTTATAAATCGCAAAGAGTTGTTCGTGACCGGCATTGGCTACAGATGAGACAGTAACAAACTTGTCTTGGAGGGCAG
>ERZ773022.2049-NODE-2049-length-12602-cov-5.815653_pt1 | contig 12602 bp, 11 predicted proteins | sample MGYA00580839_ERZ773022 | MGnify/ENA primary metagenome ERZ773022 (study PRJEB29015, sample SAMEA2738020) | human oral metagenome | biome: human oral; feature: human-associated habitat; material: dental | place: China | collected 2044 ... | reverse complement strand
GTACTAGTCTCGCCGCCTATCTTAAACTCAATCCACCCGCTACTACTGTCAGGGCGAGACCCCAAGCAAGTTGGATCATCGGCAGAAACAAGGTTATCGCTAGTTATAGATATAGGAGATACTGTTTGATCTGGCGAATCAAAACGATACAGATCATCTCCCATGCAACCCGTCAGAGTTTTATTAACTACAGCAAAGCCGATGCTCGGATCAGTGTTAGTGTTTGCTGTCGCTTCAACTTGTTCCCATTTGTTATTATCATAACCCACGCCTGGCGCCGCTTCATTGCCGTTGTTTACCTCCGTCGATGTGCCGCCGCCGTTTACGCTAGTCACAATCTCGCTGCCGCTGTTTGGATTATCTGCGTTCGTTGTTTTACAGGCGGAAAGAGACAATGCTAATATTCCAGCTACTACGGCTGCAGCTCCCCGTCTTAATAGTGAATTTTCTGGCGTACCAAAATATCCTTTTTCACTACCCATATTGTTCCTCCTGTTCCGTCCGATTCGGACTTGTTAATACTACGAACCAAACACCTCTGTTTAGTTAGGTAAATTGTATTATTTTATATATCATAAGTAAAGCATTATGGGCTAATTTTATGATTTTGCATAATATTTATGAAGAAATGTCTCGCGAAACTCGTAAAATGTCCCGTCCTCTAGGCTGGCGCGGATGTCATCAACCAGTTTAACGATAAATCTTTCGTTATGGATTGATAGCAACGTGCCAGCCAGAGATTCGCGGGCATGGAGTAAATGACAGAGATAGGCGGCGGTGTAATGGCGGCAGGTATAGCAATCGCAATTTTCCATAATCGGCTCAAACAGTTCGCGGTATTTTTGGCCGCGAACATTGACTCGACCACACGGCGTGTAGGCCGCGCCGTTTCTGGCCACGCGCGTCGGGCTGACACAGTCAAAGGTATCAATTCCCTGCTCAATCGCCGCAAAGATATCGTCTGGCTCGGAGATGCCAAGCAAATGCCGCGGCTTGTTCTCGGGCAAAATTTGATTGACCCACTGAATCGTCTGCGCCATGGTTTCCTTTTCCAGCGCACCGCCGATGCCGTAGCCATCAAAATCCATCGCGCCTAAAAATTCAGCCGTTTGCTTGCGTAAATCTTCATAATTTGCACCCTGCAGCACGCCAAACAACGCTTGATACGGTTTGTCGGGACAGGCTTCACGCAGGCGCTTAACCTCCACCAAGCTCCGTTCCGCCCACGCATGCGTCCGCGCCAATGCTTCCACTTGATATTCATATGGATCAATCAGCGAGGTCAACTCATCAAAGGCGAAGGTAACATCCGCGCCAATGCCCGCCTGAATTTGCATGGATAATTCTGGCGTAAATTTATGGTACGAACCGTCCAGGTGCGACTTAAACATCACGCCATTCTCATCCACCCAAGCATGGCGCGACGATTTTTTAGCGATGGCGATTTCCTCATCAACATCCGTACTCATAGCCAAAACCTTCTTAAAACCTGACCCCAGACTTAGCACCTGAAAGCCGCCGCTATCAGTGAACGTCGGCCCTGGCCAATTCATAAATTTGCCCAAATAACCAGCCTTTTCAATCAGCTCGTGTCCTGGCTGCAAATACAGATGATAGGCATTTGCCAGCACTGCCTGCGCGCCGATATCCGCCACCATCTCGGGCACCATCGCCTTGACGTTAGCCTTAGTGCCGACCACGATAAATGCCGGCGTTTTAATATCGCCGTGCGGCGTGTGAATAACGCCAGTGCGCGCCAGCGTGTCATTAAATCGCGAAGTGATTTCAAAAGAAAGCGGTTTTTGCTGCATAATCTGTCTGATTATATCATGAAATGTTCTGAGGATTGCCTCGCGATAGATTACCTAGCAGACAAATAAACCAAAGAACTCATAAAAAACTTAGGTTTTTAAAATGACCCAAGCCAATAATTAAAAGTCTGTTTCGTCGCCAAATCTAATAATCCCTATTCCGCGTTGATATGCCTCAATAGCCTCTTCAGTAAGCCTATCAATCACAACATGCCTGCCCTCAGGCATCTTTTCTAGTACAATGTGCGTCTCCCCATATTGATCAATAACACCGCGCAGATAGTTAGCCGCCTCTGATACCGACGAGATTTTCACCGTTTCAGCACTGGAACTCTTCAACAGCTCGGCAACTTCTTCATTCTCAAGCAAGAACTCTCTCACCTCGCCAAATATACGCACAGGACCTGTAATTGTAGAAGTGTTAGGGTCGTCCGTAACATGATCAGCAATCTGCAGCATCATGTCCATATTGTCAGAACCATTTCTACGAGGAACTAATGTACGTCCAGACAAAAATTGCAAAACATCCCCGACATAAAAACTTTTCGTTTTGTCATCTACCGTACGCGGCTCCCACGACTCTTCTTTTCCAAGTATTTGCTCTACGCGAAGATATTCCTGTTCATTTTGCCAAGTACCATCATTAACATACTCAATTATTTCAGCCAGCTTTTCTAAGGTATCATTTGACAGCAGATCTTCATATTCTGGAACCGGTCCACTATCAATATAGTCTACAACAATCCGCTTAAACTCATAGCCGCCTGTTTCTGTCTTAACGCCATGAATTCTCACTCCGCCGCTACTACAATCTACGTCAATTATTACATCAGGAGAAGGTTTATTCGGTACTGTGTCAACACCTTCCATCATATACCGTCCAATAGATACTTTTAATGCCGTCGTCTTTCTTTCCGTATCATCGCCGCTATTCGATCCCCCCCTGCAAGTCGCCAAGAATTCTCGCACTTTTTGCGCCATATCTTCAGTAGCTGGAACATAAGGACTCTCCCAAGCGATAGGCAGCGACTCCCAATCTTCTCCATAATAATCACGATTTGGATCTCGCGTTTTATTATAGACAATTGCAGCATTATCGACCTCATCTGGGCGTAACGGTGCTACCGTCTCACCAGGAGGCACGCCTAAAGTCTTAGCAAGATCGTACACGCTAAGCATAACTTTTTCGTCACAACTAAGATTTCTTTCGATACTATTAATTTCGTTATACGGGGATAATTCTTCTGACATGATTTTTATAATAATACAATTTTTCTATTTTTACAATTTTATTTGTATATCTCATATATGAGGCAAGACATCTTCTGTGATAAATCACCGCCAAACCGCAGTCCAATTTACTCGCCGCGCCACAAATCCATATATGTATCGTATATTGCAACATGGCGAACTTCAAGCATAAGCATTGCCTTATGCGGTATACTATAACCATGAGCAAGAAAACGCTGGTTGAGCTTGACCCGTGGCTGGCGCCGCATAAGGGCGTCATCAAATCCCGCGAGGCGTATGTTTCGTCGACATTAAAGAAGGTTTTGGATGGTAAATCGCCAGCGGATTTTGCGCTGGGATTTCGTCATTTTGGACTACATCAGACAGCGGCGGGCTGGACGTTTCGCGAGTGGGCACCAAATGCCACGCGACTGGTTTTGGTGGGCGAGTTTTCTGACTGGCAGGAGCGCGAGGAGTTTGCCTTGCAGCCTATTACACATGGTGAGTGGAGCGTTGATTTGCCGAGAGACGCGCTGCATCACGGGCAGAAATATAAGCTGCGTGTCTATTGGCCGGGTGGCGACGGCTGGCGCTTACCATCATACACCACCTACGTCGTTCAGGATGATGAGTCGGTAGATTTTTCGGCCGTGGTGTGGCAGCCTGATGAGCCGTATCAGTGGCAGCATAATATTCCACCTGCGCCAAACGTACCGCTAATTTATGAGGCGCATGTCGGCATGAGCAGCGAGGAGGAAAAAGTTGCCAGCTTCAACGAGTTTACCACCGACGTCCTACCGCGCATCAAACAATCTGGCTATAATACCATCCAACTGATGGCCATCGCCGAACACCCGTACTACGGTAGTTTCGGCTATCACGTTAGCAATTTTTTCGCGGTCAGTTCGCGGTTTGGCGCGCCCGATGATTTCAAGCGGTTAGTTGACGCGGCGCACGGATTGGGGCTGCGAGTTATCATTGACATCGTTCATGCTCATGCTGCTAAAAATGAAGTCGAAGGCCTGGGCAATTTCGCGGGTGATCCGACGCAATATTTCAAAGCTCACGACCATCCAGCCTGGGACTCGCGGCTGTTTGATTATGGCAAGCCGGAAGTGCTGCACTTCTTAGCTAGTAATTGCCGCTGGTGGTTGGATGAGTACCATGTTGACGGCTTTCGATTTGATGGCGTAACCAGCATGCTATATCACGACCACGGTTTGGGCAAAAGTTTCACCAGCTATGATGATTATTTTGGCGACGACGTTGATAAAGACGCACTGGTCTATCTCAGGCTGGCAAATGACGTCATTCACGCCGTTCGCCCCGATGCCACGACCATTGCTGAGGAAATGAGCGGGCTGCCGGGTTTGGCGGCGCCGACAGAATACGGCGGCCTGGGCTTTGATTGTCGTTTGGCGATGGGCGCGCCCGACCTCTGGATTAAAACACTGAAAGAAAAGCGCGATGAAGATTGGGACTTGGGTGAATTGGCTCACACGCTGAGTTCGCATCGCCCAGAGGAAAAAGTCATCAGCTACGCCGAGAGCCATGACCAAGCCTTGGTTGGCGACAAGACGCTGATTTTTCGGCTGATCGACAAAGAAATGTATTGGCATATGAGCAAAGACGATCCGGACCTGGCGGTGGAACGCGGTATAGCCCTGCACAAACTTATCCGCCTGTTGACCGCCGGACTACACGGCGGCGGTTACCTTAACTTTATGGGTAATGAATTTGGGCATCCCGAGTGGATCGATTTTCCACGTCAGGGTAATCATTGGTCGTTCAAACACGCGCGGCGCCAGTGGAGTTTACGCGACAATGGCTTTCTCAAATATCAATGGCTGGGCGAATTTGACGCGGCGCTAATGAAAATCATCCAAGCGGTTGACGACCCTGGTATTCACTATCTGAGCATTCGCCAACACGACCATGTGGTTAGTTTCATACGCGGCAATCTGCTATTTATCATGAATTTTTCACCCAACCAGTCGTGGACGGATTATGGCGTGCCGGCAGCGGCGGGATCATACGGTGTAATTTTGGACAGCGACGACAAGCGGTTTGGCGGACAAAATCGTATCGACGATTCAACGCGATATTTCACCTCGCCCCAGGAAAATGGACATCAGCTGCAGGTATATTTGCCGGCCAGAACCGGGATTGTTTTACAAAAAATCGACTAGGAAACTTGCCGCAGAACGAAAAGTCTCAATTTAGCACATGCTGCTGCAGCCAGCAGTACATCGCCACAGTCGCTGCCGCGCCAACATTGATGGAGCGGGTCGAGCCGAATTGTTCGATGGCGACGATTTTGCCTGCCGCCTGCACCATCTCCTCGGAAATACCCGGACCCTCTTGACCGAACACCAGCACCGCCCGCTTCGGTAAGGTCGTCTCCGCCATATTGACGCTGCTCGGGATATTGTCAATCGCAATAATTTCTCTGTTTTCAGCCCGCATCAGCTCGACAAACTCCGCCGCCGAGCCAACATAATGCACATGCAAATATTTATCCGTCATCATGGCGCCGCGCTTGTTCCATTGCCGCCTGCCAATCACATAAATCTGCCGCACACCAAACGCATTGGCACTCCTGACGATCGTCCCCATATTAAAATCCCGCTCGGTGTTCTCTAGAGCAATCACCAAGCCGTGATCCTTGACGTCTAGCTCTCTCACGATCTCCGCCTCGCTCCGGCCCTTAAACTCATCAATCACATTTCGCGTATCTTGCATAGTCATAATTATAGCCGCCGAAACGACACACCACAACAGCCGCCGCAATCATCAAAACGGCACATCACCCCAAACCGCAACCAACAGCCTTTCCGCCAATCCCAAAATTTGCTATCATAAGCGCAATACACCATGAAAAAACACTTTGTCATAAAACTGATACTCATATCTATCATCAGCGGCGTCGCCACTTTCAGTTATTTGGTTTATACGTATAATTTGATTAAAGAAGAGGATTTAGTACGAACTTCATTAAACAGAACTTCCTGGCTTCAGCCCAAACAATGGAGAAAATACAAGCAAGAATCAAACGACGAAGCAGTCCAAGTCATTTATGGCGACGGTCTGCAAAAGGATAATAAATCGTCTGCTATTTTACTAGTTAGCCAGACAAATCAGCAAACCTTGTTAACCAATGCCTTGCCAGAATATTATGAAAGCATACGAGAGTCTTTATTGAAAACCTTTGATCCAAACCAAATCCGCAGCATACTTACTTCAGCGGACAATATCGGCTGCCTGCAAACTCCAAATGTCAACAAATCTGCCGACAGATCAAATACAGGCAACATTACAGGACTGATCTTGATTACCGCCAGCTGTTCAACTAAGTATTCATCATTCAATATAAAAGCTCGTTTTGTCGCCGGCAAGGAAGACGGTATTGTCCGATTAATATTTTTAGCTTCGGAAGAAACTGCCCGAAAAAAGAACGAGGCAGTATTCAACAAAATGCTGGACAGCATCTCCGCCGGGAATAATTATGCGATGGAGACTGTGAGGCTATAATTTGTGGCGATTAGCAGAATCTTAATCTTCAGATTCTTCAAAAGCCTTACGGCGTAATTCGCTCTCATATTCCTCAAGCCAAGCAAGAAATTCTGCTTCTTGTTCAGGAGTAAACGGCGTCATCGTTCCACCACTGACATCAATCTGAGTCGTTTCATCGTACTCCTCAGTATCAGCATCTGGATCGCCAATCGCCTCTTCCCACGATATACTAAATCGTGTAATCGGATCGCCCGGTTTCCAGCACGTGCTTTTTAAGACAGCAAGCGCTCCTTTAAGCGCTGGTATAGCTATATTGCGACGAAACCAATCTCGTGCCTTCCCGGGATTACGTTCTCCGGCGAGTATATCACCTGGTTTTTGCAATGCTTGAAATGGACTCGGAACGTCAGGACGTTCGCCAGTAAGACTGGCGTCAGGCTGACATGACCAAAATTGTCCCCGTGGTTTTTCATTCATGTATTTACCATGGCACAAAATTGAAAAAGTCGCTACTCTGAGCGACAATTCCGAAATTTTCCAGATTATGATGCGCAAGAAGCGACACCCCCTACACCCTAACTACTCATTTTTAGAAAAGCCGTAAACGCACTACCTACCTAAATTACTACAGACGTCATTTTTCTAAAATATAGCACAGGAAAACTACAACAATAACACGCCCGAACTTTACAGATGTAGGCGTGTTTATTTTTCTACAGCAAAAGTCCGTTGTTATACTTTTTAACCCAACGATATTGTAGGGGTATATACCCAACACTATAACACAAGTGGTTTGACACGGGTGGCTAAATGTTAATTGCCACGCAATTTGGTATAATAGAAATACATGGAATGGATTTTTGACGGAATTGGCACAGCAATAGTAACCTTTATCTTGGGGCTATTGGTTGGTGGTAGTACTGGCTATAAAATTGCCATAAACAAGAAGTCCATTAAACAGAAACAGAAGGCTGGTAATAATTCTAGGCAAATTCAAATTGGAGAGGTCAACGATGGCGGGTAAACAAAAAGCAGGCGATAAATCTGTACAAGTACAAATCGAAACCATAATTAACGGTATTGACGAGAAACGAGTGCGTGAAATTGTAGATGAAAAACTACAAATCGCACTACAAGATTTTAGTGAAGAAGCAAATCAAACCGCTACACAGCGGAGTGGACACTTCAACAAGAAGTTGGTAAATAGAATGGTTGCAGAGGACGCTTTGTCCGCATTCGCCGACCCGTCTTTTCAACTATTGCTAATAGAAGCGCAAAAGCGAGCCGCCTCAACTGAGCGTGAACCAGATTATGACTTATTGTCTGAACTAATGTTACACCGCTTCAAAAAGGGGTCAAATCGCAATGTAAGGGCTTGTATTTCACGAGCAGTTGAAATAGTTGACCAAATATCTGATGAAGCATTGTTAGGATTAACAGTTCTCCACGCAACAACCTATTTCTTACCCGTAAGCGGTCAAATTGCACAAGGGTTGGACGTCTTAGATGGTTTATTTAGTAGACTAATTTACGGCGACCTGCCAACCGATGATGAGTGGCTAGACCACTTAGATATGCTAGACGCAATACGGGCTTCCTCTTTGGGCAACATGAAACAACTTGAGGATTACTGGACGTCAAAACTTGAAGGCTATAATGTGGGTGGTTTGGCAAAAAACTCCGAAGGGTATAAAGATGCCGTAGCAAAATTAAAAGCAGTTGGAATAAACGAAGGAAGCCTTATTGAACACGAATTAAACACAGAAAACGTAAGGTTAGAGGTCGTCAATAAAAATAATATCAAAGATTTATCAGTTACGCCTGTCATATCAACGAAAGAGCTGTGTTATAGCAAGAAAGTGTCAGACGAGCAGAAAAAGGTGCTAGAAGAGATTTACGACATGACAAACAGGACGAAGATTGACAGAAAGAAGTTTGTTGATGAACTTGAAAAACGCAACAATCTTAAACGCTTAAAAGAATGGTGGAATGGTATTCATCAAGCCCTACAAATAACTGGCGCCGGCAAGGTATTAGCACACTCTAACGCCCAAAGAATAGACAAGACACTACCACCACTTGATTAAGCCTATTATTTTCCCTGTTTATTGCGTATCAGTCAGTTAGAAACCGTAACACTACACCCTTTTCACCTGCATAGACACGGTTAATGGGAAAATCTATAGTAGTCCTAAATCGCGAGTATCTTGTAGATCTTACGGTCTTTCATAGGCTTATAGGTTGTTTATTGTCCCGTCTGGGCAGGTTTGGTTGTTGTTTGGTTCATTGGTAAGAATTAGAATAACACTATCACCATCTTGTGTTAGGCTGTCCACGATGTATGTGTCATAGCCAAGCTTCTTGCCTCGCAACTGTTAATGCCGGCGTTAGTAAATTGTTCTGTGAAGTCTTGGTTGGCGGGCTGGCACTCTTTCGTTTTTATATTTAGCCGTTACGGTATAGCCCTTACCGACTAAATCCTTGAATATCACAAGTCCCTCTTTGCCCTTGAAATTGGCGATATTGAGAACTGGTAACGCGCCAACATTTTGCGAGTTGCTACCGTTATTGTCGCCATTGTTTGATGTATCAGTGTTGTTCGTGTAGCCTTGTGTGGCTACTCCGATAATAAGTAGCACGGCTACTATGGCAACCCAGAACCACCACTTTTTAAAGATTGGCTTATCTGCTATTTTCTTCTTTTCCATTTTTAACACCTCTTTCGTTTAATTTATAACTTAAGTCGTAAAAGTGCCGATATAAAAAATAGGACACCGCAACGGTGTTTTACATCGTTTTCCCATAATAAGGCAAAAACCCTACTGTTTCGTGCGATGCCCTATCTACTGGGTTTTTGCACGAAACGAAAACTGTTTCTTACATTATATGGGTAATTATTAATGTATTATATCACGAAAGCATATGTGGGTTAATTCAAGCGTCAAGAAGAAAAAGTAAGCATATTTCTTCTGATAACGTCTTCAACGACTCTATTGATTTGCCCAATTTGTTTTACTGTAAGCCTGCGGTTATGTTCAACCCAGCACTCGTTATCGCCATAAGAAAAGTAGGACATATACGATTTATAATACTGTGTATTGGCCTTAATCTCTGACTTTCTAACCTTATCTAAGTCTTGACTATCAAACCCACGCATAGTGCCATTAGATGAATGCACATTAGAAAAATAATGAGCAAACCCGCTTTAGAAATAGATGTCAGATATTACCTTTGAGACGTTGAATACTAAAACGGCTATCTGATCATTTACTGATAGCAGCCCAAGTTGCGACTTAATTTTACACCAAGCCTGCCTATCATAATACTCATCATTGATGACGCTATAGGCCTCTTCGCATAAATCTTCATTGTTCGCGTAATTTTCAACGTGTGATTTATAGAACTCAGTGCTACGATACTTCTCTATGTTATCTTGCCCGATAAAATCTATGGTATTGCTAGAAAATGGAAATGTCATAGACTGAAAATGGATTTTATACATCACTGCCTCATCTTGTAGTAAGATTGGAAACGGGTCTATGCATAGCCTTAAAAAAGCAATTTCAATAGTGGAGTTAGTTATGAAGTCAGAGAATAGTTTGTTGGTTGTGTGCTTGCGAAACTCCTTTAAGTCGGGGCGCAGACCGTCTTGCATATAAAATGTTTTGTAGCCTTGTTTGTGTATATACTTGTTTGCTTGCTTCAGTCTCTCGTCCTGCTCATTGAAGAAATCACTAAGAGCTTCTCTGACTTCGCTATATACTGAACTGATATCAGCTAACAGCGTCCTCACCTTGCTATCATAGGGGAACTTTCCACCCTGAACCCACTTTTTGTAAATATCACTTTCTAGCGGCTGGTTTTGGTTTGAGAAATAAGCGATAATCCTCGCCAACTCTAATGCCGACCTTACGCTATAAAAGGCGGCATCAATAAATCCTTGTTCATACTGACTGACGGCATTTCTTATCATACAAGCAGCGCCTCCATAAAAAACCTGTGCAGCCCCATAATATCCACGCGACCGCTAAAACTGTCATCAATGTTTTCGCTGACACTCAAAATACTATCCTTGTTGACAAGGGTGTTGGCGGATAAATGCCTGTAATGCCATTCGTCTTTGATGCTCATACTTCTATTATATCGCACGTCGATGTGCTGACGTCTTCGGTAGAGATAAAACACTATACGAGATAAGGTATAATAAAAATAAACAATGAGAGGATACGTAGAATAACTTGAACGACTGTATTTGAACGGCAAAGAACAAGCCGAGCAATTTAAGGTGCTATTTGATGATGTTGTACCAAGCCGTGTCTACGAGGATAGAGCTAGGCTTGCTGATATTGAAGAAAGAGTAGAATTAGCACCTCCCGCGCACCTGAACACTCACTCACCGTCAAGGCAATTAAGTTGGTTAAAAGCGCGCCGAATAATAGATTAAGCCAGTCAATGATGTACTAGATAAGATTGGAAGATGCAAGTTACAGTTTAATAACCCGCAAGCAAAAGGTTTCAAAAACAGATAAACCCGATTTAACCGAAAATGAGGAAGAATTACGTGAGGCTATCAGTGATATGGTAAGCAGAGTCGGCGAACTCCGTAAAACCTTGATTAACCTAGAACAAAATACCAGTCAATTTAATCAGTCTGAGCCAGAAGATATTGAACCACCTATTACAAAAATCAACTCGAACACTTTATTTTGCTGGTGTCGAAAAAGACATATTGTGCCGTATTTTGTTCTCGAACATAACTTTAGACAACAAAAACACCCCTTCCTACCTCTGGAAAGAGTCTTTTGATACGCTTATAAAAAACTGTAAAATCAATTTTGGTGCACTCAAAGCGACTAGCTTTGAACTACTCTATAGTATAGCAGAATTGCTGTTTGAAAGAAACCAGCCAGACGTATTTAAGCTACCGCATATGACTATAAAACAGAGGTCGCAACAGAGAGAAGAGGCTACATACAACTACTGACAGCATCTCTAACTAAAGCGATTTGAATTATTAGTACTCAGCTCCTAGCACTCTTGCCGCTTCCTCTTTACTAAGCTGTGCACGAATATCTTTGTTGACAAAATCTTCTGGAAGTGTAGGTATAACAAATCCCCTAATAATTGGCACGGCTTTTTCGTCGGTCTCAATACCGATATCTTGTCTAGTCTTGCCCTCTGTTCGGTCGGTTATTTCTTTTGTTTCGGCTAGCGAGCTGTCGTCATCACGAACTGCACGCATAACACGCACTTTAGCTATCTTCTGTGCTTGTGTTTCAGGGATAAAAGCCTCAAGCTCATCATCAGTCATCGCTAACATACGCCTGTATTGATAGGTGACGCTATCCTCTTTACGCCATCTGCCATCGCTCCGCCTTTCTGGGTTTGTATGAAAGCCAACAGTAGGCTTATTACCAATAGCAAATCTACCATTCTCATCACGACCATTTACCGCTTGCTTTGTAGCGGTAGAGATATTTGTTTCTTGGTCCAGCTGATTTTTCTGCATTCTAAGCTCCTACCTCTATTATAGGACCGAGCGGAGCAAAAAAGTTGAGTGATTTATATAGCCCTAATATCCATGCTCATGCATGCAACGTGCAACTGCCTTATCTCTTTGTGACTGCACCAATCCAGTTCCACCAGAGCTTTGCCGGACTTGTGTTTCACAAACTCTTTGCCAATAAGACCTATCATATCCACCATTTGACGGACTATTGCCCGAAGAAGGGTTGCTAGGTGTGCGTACATAACCAGGCGCTGATGGTTCTGGCGATACAGGAGCTGGACTTGTGGCAGTGGGTGGAGGCGTTCTACTGACGCTTGTACCATTCTTCGAGTTGTAGTTATCGGTGCACTTTATATATTCGCTCTCGCTTAGCGTATAACTACAGCCGGTCGTAGGATTTACGTGATTGGATGAAGTCGTGTAGTCATAGCTGCCTCCGCTAGCTAAATAAGTATCCTTGTACGTCCCAGATGAATCAATAGCGCTTTTTCTGTTTTCTTCCACTTGAGACTTGCCAGCTAAATCAATACCTGGGTACT
>ERZ773022.2045-NODE-2045-length-12617-cov-3.399299_pt1 | contig 12617 bp, 8 predicted proteins | sample MGYA00580839_ERZ773022 | MGnify/ENA primary metagenome ERZ773022 (study PRJEB29015, sample SAMEA2738020) | human oral metagenome | biome: human oral; feature: human-associated habitat; material: dental | place: China | collected 2044 ... | reverse complement strand
AAGAGCTCGGCTCGAACGGACGACTCCGAAGGAATCCCATCACGGCATGCATCCCGTGCATCCAGACCGCTTCCTCAGGTGAATCCGCACTGCCGCATTCGGGGCTCCCCTCCTCTCCTCGAAAAAAATCGTCGTTGAGCCTTTCGCGGTGTTTATACCCCATCGCCGGCGGAATGTCAACCGGCGCGGGGAGCGGCCCATCAGACCCTACCCTTTCTTCGACATGCTCTCCAGGAAACGCCGCAGACGGGGATTGTCGTTGGACCATATCTCCTCCGGGGCCCCGATCGCCGCGATACGGCCCTCGTTCATGAAGGCGATGCGCGTCGAGACCTGCCGCGCGAACTCCAGCTCATGGGTGACAATGAGCATCGTGTGCCTCTTATCGGCGAGCAGCCGGATGACGTCCAGGACCTCCCGAACGCGTTCCGGGTCCAGCGACGAGGTCGGCTCGTCGAAGAGCATGATGGGGGCGTGGACCGCCAGGGCGCGTCCTATCCCGATCCGCTGGGCCTCCCCGCCGCTCAGCTGGACGGGGTAGGCGTCGGCCTTGTCCTCCATCCCCACGAGCGCGAGGATCCGCGAGGCCTCCTCCCCGGCATCCCCGCAGGGCATACGCTGCACCGTGACCATCGGCTCCAGGATGTTCTCCAAGGCGGTCTTGTTGACGAAAAGGTTGTGGCTCTGGAAGACCATCGAGAAGGATCGCCGCAGGCGGTGCAGGGACGCCCTTCCCAGATGCCGGAGGTCGAAGGGGGGAGCCTCGTCGATGCGGAGCGTCCCCTCGTCGGCCCGCTCCAGCCCGATGAGACAGCGCAGCAGGGTCGACTTCCCCGTCCCGCTCGGCCCCAGGAAGGAGAGCACCTCCCCGTCCCGGACCTCGAGGTCTATCCCATCCAGCACCCTTTGTTCTCCAAACGATTTCCTCAGTCGGGATATCCGAAGCATGCAGCCCCTCCTAACGCCGGTACGCGCGGCCCATCCGAAGTTCCAGGCGGCGCTGCACGCGGGTTGCAAACGTGATGATGAGCCAGTACACCAGCATGGCGGCCGCATACCCCTCGAAGTAGCGCAGGCCGACGGCGCTCTTCATCTTCGCGACGGCCATCAGGTCCACGACCCCGACGGTGAAGACGACCGACGAGCCCTTGATCGTGTCGATCAGGTTGTTCGAGAGCGGGGGAATCGCGATCCGCAGCGCCTGCGGAAGGACGATGCGCCGCATCAGCTGTCCCTCCGTCATGCCGATGGTCAGGGCTGCCTCCCTCTGCCCGTCGGGGACGGCGTTCAGGGCCCCGCGCAGGGTCTCCGACATGTAGGCGCCCATGTTCAAGGCGAGGCTGACGACCCCGGCCCAATACGAGCTCAGGCTCCGGAATGCCGGGAAGAGCACCGGCATCCCGAAGTACAGAAAGAACATCTGCGCGATCAGGGGCGTTCCCCGGAAGATCGACAGGTAGACGCGCGACGGGCCCTTCAGGAAAGGTATATCATAGTAGTCGATCATGGCGACGGCAAAGGCCAGCACCAGCGCTCCCAGAAACGACAGGAACGATATGCAGAGCGTCTGCCAGACTCCCCACGGCATGGCCATGAGGATATCGAGAAAAACCTGGAGGTCGAATCTCATCGGCGTCCCCTCCCCGTCGGCACGACGAACGAAAGCGCAGGTTTCGGAGCTTCGGTCCGTGCCATCCCGTCAGTCCGCGGAGGAGGCTCGCGCCTCGCGCCGGAACGCGAACCCCGTGGCGGCGTAGAGGATGGCGAAGAGCGGCGAGAACAGGCTCAGAAAGACGTAGGGGATGAAGGAGGCGTCGACGGAGAGCGCCCCCATGAGGAACAGGGCCGGGATCCCCCACGGGACGAGCACGCTTCCCAGGGTGCCCGCGTCCTCCAGGGTCCTCGAGAGGACCTCGGGAGCTATGCCCATCCGGTCGAAAACGGGCTTGAAGGTCTTTCCCGGGAGGATGATCGCCAGCATCATGTTGCCCGTCACCCCCAGGGTCGCGTAGCAGGCGGCGATCGTCGAGAGGATCAGCCCCAGGGCTCCCCTCACGCGGTGCATCAGGGCCTCGATGATGACCGAGAGCACGCGGCTCTGCTCCAGAAGGCCCCCCATGGCCATGGCCCCGATGAGCATGATGAGCGTCCCCGACATCATGTCGATTCCACCACGGGAGAGGATTTTATCCACCATGGCGACCCCCGTGGCGCTGCTGTATCCATGCATGGAGGCCGCCAGGAGGGCCTTGAACCCCAGACCCTGAGAGAACGCGGCGCAGAGGCCGCTGCAGCAGATCCCCAGCGTCAGGGTCGCCAGCGCGGGGATCCTGAACACCGACAGCAGGATCACGAGGACGGCGGGAATCAGCGTGACGGCGCCGAGCGAGAAGGTGCCCGCCAGGGTCGACCGGATCTCGTTCACCGTCTCCCAATTCACCTGGCCCGCCCCATAGTCCCTTCCGATGAACCAATAAAGCCCGAAGGAGATCACGGCGGCGGGGACCGTCGTCCAGAGCATGGACCCGATGTGCTTGAAGAGGTCGGTCCCGGCTATGGCCGGAGCGACGTTCGTCGTGTCCGACAGGGGGGACATCTTGTCGCCGAAGAAGGCGCCCGAGGCGATGGCCCCCGCCGTCATGGCCGACGGGACGCCGAGGCCGAGCCCGATGCTCATCAGGGCCAGGCCGACCGTGCCGATCGTCCCGAAGGAGGTCCCCGTGGCGAGGGATGTGATGCAGCAGATCACGAAGGTCACGGGGAGGAACATCTCGGGATAGATCAGGTGCAGCCCGTAATAGATGATCGTCGGCACAGTCCCGCCCACGATCCACAGGCCGATCAGCATTCCAACCAAAATGATGATGCAGACGGCCGCCAGGCTCTGCGATATCCCTTGGACAATGCCCTGCTGGACGCTCCTCCACGAGCTGCCGAGCAGCAGCGAGACGCAGGCCGCCGCCATGGCCCCCATGGCCAGCGGGGCCGTCATGCCCACCTTCTGTCGAATACCGACCACGATCACCGCGATCACGAAGGCGAGAGCCCAGACCGCCTGGGTCAGGGAGGGCATCCGCTGATGCCGCCGTTCCGATTCCACCATTTTCTGCATCCGTCCTTTCCGAGACAAGGCTCCAAGACAAAATTCCGTCAAAATTTCAAGACGAGGCTCGATATCGAAAAACGCTTCCCGTCCCCGCAAGCCCTCCCTTTATTCGATCCGCCTCACGGTTACCAGGGTCTGGGAACTGTTGGCCGTCACCGCCGGGTCCCGCGCGTGCTCCCCCAGGGGATAGAGGTTGTTGGGGTTGGCCCCGCCGTCGAACAGGCTGTAGCCCGGAAGCCCCAGCTCCTCGCACCCCTGCCAGAAGCCGTGCAGGATCATGACCGTATCCCTGCGGATATCCTCGGTGACCCTGGCCCGGACCTCCATCGTCCCGTGAGGGGAACGCACCTCCACCCTGTCGCCGTCGGCAACGCCGCAGCTCCGCGCCGTCTCGGGGTGAATCTCGAGCTCCGGCTCCGGCGCCATCCTCCGCAGTGATGGGACGTTCCGCAGCCAGCTCGAGTTGTACATCACGGACCCGTGATGATCGGACAGGATCAGGGGGAACCGCTCCGCCAGGGAGGGCGTCGCCGTAACCCCCTCGGGAACCTCCCGCCACTCCGGGAGGGGCGAGAGTCCCGCGGCCTCGAACGCCTCATTGTAAAGCGCGACCTTCCCCCTGGGGAGATAGGGCGATCGGTCCAGCCTAGGGCCGACGGCGCCAAAGAATTCCCCGTACCTCTCGTAGGTCCGTGGCAGAACGGCTCCCGAGACCCCAAAGGGATGTTTTCTCAGCTCGGCCATGGACAGTCCCGTAGGCTCCAGCTGCTCGTCGAAGCTCCGCTTGGCGTCCCCGTCCCAGAAGAGGTCGGGGTATCCCAGCCGGCACCCCAGCTGAACCCAGAAGTCGGTGTCGGACCCATAGTCCCCCAGAGGCCCCACCGCGCGGGTGGGAGCCATCAGCCAGGGGCCCCACGACACCAGGGAGCACTCGCACTCCAGGAAGGTGGCCACGGGAATCACCAGGTCGGCGTACTCCATCTCCGCCGTCTCCATCACGTCCACCACGACGAAGAACCCCACCTTCTCCAAAGCGGCCCGGGTCGTCTTGGCCCCCCTGCCGCTCGCCAGAGGCTGAGTCCCCGCGGCGATCAGGGTGCGGATCGGATAGGGCTTCTCCGTGAGGATACTGTCGAGAATCCCCTTGTAGGAGGAGGCCAGCCCCAGCTCCCACGGCTGGAGGCCGAGGGGCATCTCCGGCGCCACCAGACGTGAGGCCAGTTCCTCCGTGATCCGCTCCTTCAGCTCGATGTTCTTCAGTGCGGGCATCGAGAACCGAGGCGGCCACAAGTTGCCCCCCGGCCTCTCCAGGTGCCCCGTCAGGGCGATCAGCATGGCGATGGCCCGGGCGGCGTCGCTGCAGCCGGGCGCGTGCTCGATGCCGTTGCCCAGGTCGATGGCCGCCCGGGGCGTCGATGCGTAACGCCGAGCCACCTCGCGGATTTGTCCGGCCGGGACCCCCGTGATGCCCTCCGCCCATTGGGGCGTGTACTGCCGCACGTGTTCCGCGAGCTCCTCGAACCCGAAGCACCAATCCCTCACGAAACCCCGATCGTAAAGCTCCTCGCCGATCACCACGTGCAGCATGGACAGGGCCAGGGCCGCGTCCGTCCCGGGGCGCAGCGCCAGCCACTCGTCGGAAAAACGGCCCTCCCCGCCTTGAGTGGGTTTGATCACCACCACGCGCATGCCCCGCCGCCTGGCCTCCGTCAGGGCACGCAGCGCCCCCATCGGCGCACTGGCGCAGGTGGGGCTCCGTCCCCAGAGCAGCATCAGGTCGGCCTGGGCGTAGTCCGCGGCCGGAGGGCGATGGCCGCCCAGGGTGTAGGTGAAGGGCATGCTCCGCTGAACGTAGCAGATGCCGCTGTGGCCGTAATTCGGGCTTCCATGGGCCATCAGGAGGCGCATCATGTACCCGCAGTAGCTGCGCCTGGCCGGCGAGAGCACGGCCAGGGACTCCGCCCCGTAGCGTTTCTTCTCGTCCAGCAGACGCTCCGCCAGAAGGTCGAGCGCCTCCCCCCAGGAAATGGAGACCCACGGCGCCCCACGGCGCCCTCCCTGCCGCACCAGGGGGGACTTCAGCCGCTGCGGGGAATAAAGCCATTCGGGGGCCGCATGGGCTCGGGCGCAGAGGCTGCCTCGGTTGTGAGGGGCCTCCTTCATCCCCTCCAGGCCAAGCAAGCGCCCCTCTCGCACCAGGGCTATCGCCCCGCAGCCGGTATCCTGACCGCACATGCGGCATACGGTGGGGACCCTCACGATCTCCACCGGGCCCCGGGTCGGCAGAAGCCCGGCCCTCCGCGACGTCTCCCCGGCACTTCCGGCCCCGAGGCGGAGCGTGCGGGATTCCATCCTCGCCTCGCCCATGCCGCCGGAGGGGGCTTATTGCCCCTTCTTGATGGAAAGGTCGACGCCGAGCCACCTCTCGGTCAGGCGTCCGATCGTCCCATCCGCGAGCATCGCCCCGATGGCCTCGTTCACCTTTTCAACCCGCGAAGCCATAGCTTTGTCGTCCTTGCGGAAGGCGACCCCGACGCTTCGCTCCGAGAGGTTCCCGGGCAGCTGGCGCAGAGAGAGCTTCATCTGTCTCATATCGTAGTGTTCCTGAGCCACCGAGGTCAGGTGCACGTCGACGCGTCCCATGGCGACATCCATGATCCCAGAGGTCCCGTCCCCATAGACCTTGGGAGTATACTTCCTCCCCTGCTCGATCAGGGCATTCAACTCCAGCTGGCCCTGCGCGCCGTCCTCGACCGCGACGGCCTTTCCCTCGAGCTCCTCCACGGACTGGATGGGGCTGTTCTCCGCGACGAAGAAGCCCAGCGGGTCCACGGCGTACGGCACGGAAAAGTCGAACTTCTCCTGCCTCTGCGGCGTGATTCCCAGGAAGCAGGAGACGGCGTCCACGCGGCCGGAGTCCAGAGCTCCGAACAGCCCGCTGAACCCCGCAGTCTCGAGCTGGACGCTCAAGCCGGTTCGCGCCGCGATCTCCTTCCAGAGCTCCACCTCGAACCCGATGTGTTCATTCCCCTCGAAGTAGCTGTAGGGAGGCCCAGCATTGGTCGAGATCACGATCATTTTATTTTCATCCTGCCAATCGGCCGCGTCGGCTTTACGAAGGTCCGTCCCGCAGAGAACGAGCTCCAACACGACTGCCGCCGCAAAAAATTTCACCCATCCCGTTTTTTTGATGTTCACAATGGTTTCCTCCGTAGTATTTTTGATTGAGTCCATCTTGAAAGACCACAAGGGTCTCCTCCCAAACCCGAGGGGAAACACCTGCGCTTCCATAACGTCTCGACACGCGACACAGGTGTCCGTTCGGGCCGAAACGACCGACGGATACCGTGCGGGACAAACGCCTGCATCGTAAAGTGGCGATCCAAGGGCGGACACGCCCTCCTCTCCTGCGGAAAGAAGGGCAGAAATCCACGGCAAAAATTATCGGGAAAAGGGATCAGATGGAGGCGGGAGAAGTTCCGGACTCCCTCGTGCGTCCCGACCCGGACCGCGGCAAAAATGCATCACGTGCATCACCGGGGGCGCATCACGTCTCGGGACGGCGCATGGGGAATCCTCCTTTCTCATGAAATCTTCCGGCGGGCTCTCCGCCGGAGGAAAGCGACGGGAAAACTCTATCAGAAGCCGGGCCGGTCTGTCAATAAATCCAGGATGAGCGGCATAAAGAGACGCCTCCCAAATCCGGATGAAGGTTCGCGTCATCTCAGCCTTGGAGGAATTTCGCTTCTTTGCACGCATTGTTATCGGTGCACCTCGTCATATATACTGCAAACAGAGGGTGAGGATCCTTTGGAGGAGGCGAACCAGGATGAAGATGAAAGCGGAGGGATGCGGATCGACCCGCGTCAGGACAAACAGGAATCTCTGGCCCTGGGGGCTTTACGGCATGGCCCAGAATGTGGGCAAACGCGGGGAGCAGCAGGATTTTTTCGGGTTCTATCCTCATTATCCCCAGCAGGAGGATGACTTTGCTTTCATTCGGCACGGGGGGGTTCTGGGGATTTTGTGCGATGGCATGGGGGGCCTGCGAAACGGCAGGGAGGCTGCCGTCTGTGCCGTCAACGCCTTTCAGAATGCTTATGGGGACAAAAGAAGCAACGAGTCTATTCCCGACGCGCTGCTGCGGTCGGTTCATCACTGCAACCAGGAAGTCCTTTCCCTGGCCCGCAGCCTGGGGCAGGAGGAGAATTGCGGCACTACGCTGGTGGCGGCAGTCATGCACGCGCATTCGCTCCATTGGATATCCGTAGGAGACAGCCATATTTATCTCTGTCATAACGGGCAGCCTCGTCTTTTGAACAAAGAGCACGTCTACGCCAACGAGCTGGAGATTGCGGTACAGTGCGGTTTGCTGACTGCGGAAGACGCGGCGGCGCATCCGGCAAGGGAAGCCTTGACGAGCTTCATCGGGATAACCGAACTCGAGGAGGTCAGCCGGGGGAGTGAAAAAATTATCGTTCCCGGTTCAAGCGTCATGCTGTGTTCGGACGGGCTCTCAAAGGTCCTGACACTGGAGGAAATACACAAGGCATTCGTCCCGGATCCTCAGGAATGGGCCCAACGGATGGTCTGCGCCGTTCTGGATAAGAAAAATCCTTATCAGGACAACGTGACCGTTACCGTGATCACCCGTCAGGATGTGGCTGCTGCTTCCGCAACCTGAGACCGTGAGCGGGGAGGTAAACCGAATACAGACTATAATGGGCTCATGAACAAGAGGGATTACGAGGACGCGAGAGGGCTGAGGCTCGAAAGCCGATTGACGGCAGAACCGAAGCAGCGCGTAACCCCGGAGCAGAAGGGGAACCGGAGGGACATCATGAACGAGCAGAGACTGGAAATGAAATACCACCCGGCGAAAAAGGAGGTTCGCTTCAGGGGCATAGGATTCGAAATTTCAAAAAAAAGCGCACTCAGGACGTACATGAACGACCGTGGAAATTTCGTCCTGCAGAACCAGGGGGAAAAATTCTTTGAGGCCATCGCGGGTGCTTTTGACGGCAAGAAGGCCGTCCAGGTGGACGTCATCACCACCCGATTGGATTACGAGGACTTTGAACAGATGGTTGAAGACAATAACAAGAGTGAGAAGAGAACTATTGAAATCATGGCCACACTGCTTGCAGAACTGCCGGATATGGACGCGACCTACCGTGAGGTAAAAAAACACGGCGAGAGGTCTATCGGGATACTGGAAAAGCACCTCAAGGCCATCCGTGACATACCGCTCAACGATGAGCGCGTTAAGGGCTGTGTCGATGATTTTGCAAAAAACATCGACACAGAAAAAAGCAGCATTCACAAAAAGATGAAGAAAATGACGAACGACCACATCAACCTGTGCTTTGCGGGAGTGTACAGCGCGGGCAAGTCCACCCTCATCAACGCGATCCTCGGCTATCGGATACTGCCGGAGGCCATGAAGTCAACGACGGCAAAGATGTTCCGGATTGAAAGCCCCCACCCCGGCAACCCCGTGCAAATCGACTTTGCCATCAAAGACGGCGCAAAAAACCATGGTGTGATACTGTCTTGGGACGAAACGAGCGGCTGCTTTGTTTTCGGCGCCGGTCCGACTGAGGAGAACGCCACGCGGATGGCGATTCAGGGCATTATCGATGCAAACAAGTCTGCCGAACGACACGACCAGATGTTGAAGATACTCGGAGAGCTCAATTCGCGCGACGATATCGAGGCAGACATCAAAGTCTATTTTCCTGTTCCCCTCGACAACGAGCGCGTCCAATTTGTAATTTACGATACGCCCGGGACGGACAGCAACGTTGTGGAGCACCAGGGGGTTCTTCAGAGCGCCCTGTCCGAGCAAACGCACTCCATTCTGGTGTTTGTCGCTGCACCCAATAGAATGGAAGGGAAAGGCAATAAGGATTTAATGTCCTACCTCAAAGCCGCTGAAAAGGAGGAGAAGGCCAGCATCGATCTGGACCGTTCCCTGTTCGTCATCAATTTTGCAGATTTACTTCATCAGCCTCAAGCAAGGGAGGCTTATCGAGAGGAAGAAATCACAGATGAATCCGATGAGAATTTCTCGATCAAACTGGCCGAAAAAAGGGTGTTCTTCACTGTCGCAAACCTTGCCTATCTAGCAAGAGCCAAAATTCTTGGTGTTCAGATAGACGAGGCGGATGAGGATTTTTTAGAAGGCAAAAGAAACAAGATTGACAAAGAATATACCCAGTATTTTCGCCAAAACTGGTGTGCGGATTCGGAATATGCAACCAAAAACATGCTCGAAACGTCGGCCGCAGCCCTTGAAAACGCGAAAGATAACGGGGACACGCTCTCCGCAGTACTTATCTGTTCCGGCCTGTATGCGTTGGAGGAAGAGATCAAAGTGTATGGAGAAAAGTACGCTACAGCCGTTCGGGCCTTCGCGATCATCGACAGCGTGGATAAGGCGTTAGTGAAAGTGAAGACGACTGTGGATGTATTGAAAAACAATAACAGTAAGAATCTCGATGAGGTCAACAGGGAAATCAAGACTCTCCGTGAGACGATCACGACAAGCATTAAAGAGGTTTACGTCAAACAACGGCCGTCTGAGGAGCGGTCTAAATATTCCCATGACCTCGACTTAGATGCAGAGTACGTTAATAAAAACATTGTTAAGCCAGTCCTGAAGTTTGTTGACGAATTGCTGGAAGAGAGGTTGTTCGGATATTTGAACCCGGAGTACAAGGAAGAAGACAAAGCTAAAATCGTAAAAAACATCAAGGAGACCTTGAAAAAGTACACCGGCGCGTTCTCCGAAAAGAGGCAAGCCCTGCTCGAAAAGCTCCGGGACGCGTTCATCGCGGATGTGAAATCGGCAATCCAGAGGCATGGGGGCATCACCGACGAGGCAAAAGCGTTCATCCTTGCGATAGACGCGCCGGAAATTGAGCCCCTTTCTTGCGAAATAGAGAAGTTTGGAGCCATATATGATGCCAATAAGTGTACAGAGACGATCCTTTTGGTGTTTAATGTGACGGGTATTAAAAAAGCTGATTTTATGAAAGATGTAAAAAGAGGATTGATCAAAATCCTAGGGGACATGTCTGATGGTTTTGTAGGCGACTTCATTAAAACGCTTCAAGATGTACAGGATAACGTAATAGAAGAATTCGCTCAAAACATGGATAGGTATTCAAGGCTCATGCGGGCGAAGCTCACCGATAAAGAGGCCATGGCCCAACTGGGTGAAAAGATCGCGGCAGCGGCTTCGGATCTGAAGGATTGCCAAGACGACCTCGAAACGGCGATATGGGGGGAGAAAAAATGAAGGATGACTACATCGTAGACGGCAAGGTCGCCCGCGATAAGATCGCGATGGACATCATAAAGCAAAAACTCGACAGGGCGGGGGTCGAGCGGCTTTGTCAGGACCCGGTCGTCCAGGCCGCTTTCTTCGGCGCGGGGTACAAGGACAGGCGCCCCAGAGGGGAGTGGGACAAGGATTACCTCGATTATCTTTTTTGTGCCGTTGCTAACGATTGCTTCAACCGCGAGTATCTCCTGCACCTCGCAGAAGTCGCGGAATACGTGTCGAAGGCGCCGTCCAGGAAGGGCATCGTTGTGGGGATTGTCGCTGCGCTTGCAGTCATTCTGGGAATCATCGTATACAAATACATTTTGAGTGGGGATTGACATGGAAACGAATATAAAAAAGATACCTCAGGAGCAGGAATTGCTCAGCAACCTGGGGAAGATTGCCTATACGCTCGATAAAGCCTACCTGTCCAACATCGACAGCCGCTATGAGGTGTTGCCCTTCGACGAGAGCTACAACAAGGACGAAAGGGGCCTCGACAGGGTTACTTACGAGGCCAACATCAGAGTTCTTGAGGTGACGCGATGGGTGTACGACAAGGAAGAAAAGATCGAGGACTGCTTTAAAAACGTGGTGAGCGTTTTTGCCGCAAGCGAGAGTTCCATCGCCCTGGTCGTCCACCGAACGCCGAAGGGAGCGAGGACGTTCTTCGTCATGAAGAACGCCGGCGCCGGGCGCAACGAGGACAGCAAAAACGACATCGGGCTGCTGAACGACGCGCTGTGCGGCAACTTCCCGGGGACCAGGACAGAGGTGTTCAATGCGCGGGAAACAGACCCGGAAAAGCTCTTTAACTTTGCGTCCTATCGTTCGATCGCCGCGCTTTGCAACGTCCCCTCCGAGAAATCGGAGGGCTACATCTCTCAGGGCCTCGACAAGCTGCTGAACGGAATTGTCCCGAAATCGGACGACGAGAGCTATTACGTCATCATCCTGGCGGAATCCCTGTCGCAGGACACGTTACGCAACGTGTTAAACGGCTATCAGGAGCTTGCGACGGCGATAACGCCCTTTGCGGGCTATCAGTTCCAGGCGGGGCGGAATGCCGCGGTGAGCGAGGGGGAGATGGAATCGCTCTCGAACGGCAAGAACATCAGCCATTCCATAACGAAAACGCATTCCGTAAACGTCGGTGTATTTTTCGGAATCCCCAGCCTTGGTTTGGGGGTGGGCGGCGGTTATGGCTACAGTTCTGGGAATGCAGAAACGGAAGGCACAACCGAAACCAGGACAGAAGGCACGAGCCACAGCATCTCTTTGGGGGCTTCCGAGAGCACCACGTACACGTACAAGTCCTATGCCGTTGCGGGCTTGATTGAAAAGCTCGAGGCGACCATCAGGAGGATAAACGAGAGTCAGTCCAACGGGCTTTGGAAATGCGCCTCGTACGTTCTGGCGCAGGAGGCGAAGACGAGCAGGAACATCGCCAACTACCTGCGGTCGATCACCCAGGGCGACCAGTCCTATATCGAGCCCTCCTTCATCAACGAATGGTCCCGGCAGGGCGGCAACAGGAAGAGCGCTTTTGGAGAATCGATAAAGTATTTGAGCCGATTCTGCCACCCGGTCTTCGTGAACGGATCCGACGGTATCGCCGTGAACCACACGATGAATCTCTCCACAACCGAGCTGTCCCACCTGTTCGCGTTCCCGCGTCACTCGGTGCAGGGGCTGCCCGTCGTGGAATGCGCCCGGTTCGGCCGGGAGCCCCACGCGCTCGACCGTCTGGAGAAGGATATCGACATCGGCTGCGCGTACCACATGCACATGCGGGAACAGAACAACCGTGTGTTCCTCAGTCGGGAGGAGTTGAGGAAGCACACGTTCGTCACGGGCTCGACGGGTTCGGGGAAGAGCAATACGGTGTGCAGGCTGCTTGCCGATGTCTGCCTGACGGGAGACGGTGCGCCGACCTTTCTCGTCATCGAGCCGGCCAAGGGAGAGTATAAGGATGTCTTTGGCGGGCTGGAGAACGTGACGGTCTACGGGACCAATCCGTTTAAGGCCCCGAACCTGCTCCAGATCAACCCGTTTGCCTTTCCGGAAGACATCCACGTTCTTGAACACATTGACCGGCTGGTTGAAGTTTTCAATGCCTGCTGGCCGATGTATGCCGCCATGCCGGCTATCCTCAGAGAAGCAGTGGAAAAGGCGTACGAG
>ERZ773022.2043-NODE-2043-length-12627-cov-11.096962_pt1 | contig 12627 bp, 10 predicted proteins | sample MGYA00580839_ERZ773022 | MGnify/ENA primary metagenome ERZ773022 (study PRJEB29015, sample SAMEA2738020) | human oral metagenome | biome: human oral; feature: human-associated habitat; material: dental | place: China | collected 2044 ... | reverse complement strand
CAGGCGGAGCCCGTTGTCGGCCCGTGTCAGCCCCAGAGCTTGACACAGGCGAGCCGGGCCGCGGGCCAGGTCGCGATCGACCCTGGCGGCGCTCCGGCGCCGTCGGGCGAGGCCGATCCCCTCGACCACCTCACCGGCGCGCACGAGCACGGCCCGCGACAGGCCCTCGGGACCGCACACGATATTGACGCAGTGATGCATGCCGTAGGTGAAGTAGACGTAGATGCCGCCGGCCGCCTCGAACATGACGGCATTGCGGCTCGTACGGCCTCGATAGGCGTGCGAGCCGGGATCAGCCTCTCCCCGGTAGGCCTCGACCTCGGTCAGGCGGACGGCGACGACGCCGTCATCGCCTCGAACTGCCATGACCGCCCCGAGCAGGTGCGGTGCGACGTCGACCGGATCGCCCGCGAGCAGGGCGAGAACATCCGGCGGCGTCGCGACGGGGGCGGTTCTCGGATCGGACCGCACGTTCACGCCTCCGAGCCGCCCGGCTCGCGCCGTGCGGACCCTCGGGCGGGCGGGACGGCCGAATCTCCCGATCTATCGGACGGCGAGCCCTCCCGGCTGAACGCCCGCAGCTCGGCGCAGTGCTCGATAGCGCGCGCCAGCTGCTCGGCAACGCGCTCGGGTGCCGTCCCGCCGCATCCGCGCCGGGCCGCCACCGAACCGGTGACCGAGAGGACCTCGCGCACTTCAGGAGTCAGACGAGGGTCGATGCCCGCGAGGTCGGCATCGGTCAGGTCCCACAGCTCGATACCGCGCTCCTCGCACACGCGCACGCAGGCTCCGCAGATCTCGTGGGCCGACCGGAAGGGCACGCCCCTTCCGACCAGCCACTCGGCGACGTCGGTCGCCAGGGAGAATCCCTGAGGGGCGAGCGCGGCCATCCGGTCCAGGTGCAGAGTCATGGTTCCGATCATGCCGGCGACCGCGGGCAGCAGAACCGCGAGCGTGTCGAGCGCGTCGAAAACCGGCTCCTTATCCTCCTGAAGGTCGCGATCGTAGGCCAGCGGCAGGCCCTTGAGGGTGGCCAGCAAGCCGGACAGGTCGCCGATGAGGCGCCCGGCCTTGCCGCGGGCGAGCTCGGCGATGTCGGGGTTCTTCTTCTGCGGCATGATCGACGAACCGGTGGAGAACGAGTCGTCGAGAGTAACGAAGCCGAACTCCTTGGTGTTCCAGATGATGATCTCCTCACTCAAGCGGGAGACATCCACTGCGATCATGGTCATTACGAAGGACAGCTCGGCGACGGCGTCACGAGCGGAGGTCGCGTCGATGGAATTCTCCGCGGCCGCATCGAAGCCGAGCTCGGCCGCGACGGCGTCCGGGTCCAGCCCCAGGGTGCTGCCGGCCAGCGCACCGGCCCCGTAGGGGCTCACGGCGGCGCGGGAGTCCCAATCCTTCAGGCGCTCGACATCGCGCATGAGTGGCCAGGCGTGGGCCAGCAGGTGGTGGGCCACTAGAACCGGTTGAGCGTGCTGCATGTGGGTGCGCCCCGGCATGATCGCCTCACCGGCACGGGTCGCCTGGTCCGTCAGGGCGCCGACGACGTCGAGCACGAGGCCGGCCACGTGGCGCGCCCGATCGCGCAGGTACATGCGGATGAGGGTGGCGATCTGGTCGTTGCGGGAGCGGCCGGCGCGCAGCCGCCCCCCCAGATCCGCTCCGGCCCGCTCCATGAGGCCGCGCTCCAGGGCGGTGTGGACGTCCTCGTCGGCGGGCGCGGGGCGGAATGCGCCGGAGACGACGTCGTCCTCGAGGCGGTCGAGAGCGGCCAGCATGCCGTCCAGCTGGGCGGCGTCCAACAGGCCGGCGGCGGCCAGGGCTCGAGCGTGAGCGCGCGAACCGGCGATGTCGTAACGAGCCAGGCGCCAGTCGACGCGGGTCGACACGCTCAGCGCCGCGAGCGCGTCGGCGGGTCCGTCCGTGAAACGCCCGCCCCACAGACTGACGACGGCGGAGACCTCGGCGTCGGCGGATTCGCGCTGGTCGGGTTCACTGGTCATGGCCCCATCATGACCCATCATGGCGCGGACCGGGCGGACCCGCAGAGCCGCGCCGGCGCCCGGAACCACCCGACCCGCTCACCGCGGCTGCGAGACGGTCTCCTCCAGAGCCCAGGGGTCGTCGTGCTCGCGCTCGACCATGCGGTGCAGGCCGAGCCAGGTGCCCAAGGCGCACACCGTCACCCAATTGCCCTCGGACAGCAGGCGGGATTCGGTCATGGACTGCACAACCATGGCGGTGATAAGCAGGGCCGGCAGAAGCACCGAGGCGTCGGAGTCCAGGTAGCGCACGGCCAGTCGGAAGGAGCGGAAGACGAGCAGCACGGCGAGAACCACGACGAGCGAGGCGCCCACGACGCCGGTCTGGAAAAGGGCCTCGATATAGGCATTGTGGGCGCTGAGCGTCGGCGTGCCGTCGGGGCGAATGACAAGGGTGGAGAACATGGGGATCCACGGGACCCAGTACATGATCCACCCCCAGCCGAGGAAGGTGTGCTGCTCCCATAGGTCGAGCACCTTCTGCCAGATCTCCCACCGACCGGTCATGTCGGGGCTGCGACCGAGCAGCGCCGCCACCTGGGAGTGTCTGCCAACAGCGAAAGCGACCAGCGCCACACCCGCTGTTGAGGCGGCCACGATGACAGTGGGCCGCTGATCGACCGGGACGTGGCGCAGCAGCCACAGGACGATCATGACGGCCCCGCACACGGCGGCCGCGACGATGACCGTGGCCGAGTCGGTCAGGGCGAGCGTGGCCACGGACAGGGCCGTCCACAGCATCAGGCTGATGAACCGCAGGCGGTGGTCCCTCCACCGCACGGCCACGCACAGCAGGGTGAGCAGGGCGATGAACGCCAGGGGGTTGCGGTTGCCGACCACGCCCTGGATCGGTCCGCCCTGGAGGATCTTGCCCTCGACCCAGATATAGGAGGGGGGGACGTCCCCCCAGTCATCCATGTAGACGGGGATCAGGGGGTGGCGCAGCACGAGGGCCACGTAGAGCTCAAGCAGGAGACTGAGAACCAGGGTTGTCTCGAGGGCGCGGCTGAGGGCGTCGGTGAGCTCGCGCAGCGACAGGCCGCAGGCGAGCAGGATCCCTGCCGCGGTGGTGGCCGCCATGAGGAGCCCGGCCAGGATGGTCTCGCGCGGATAGTGCGACCATATGACGCTCGCCATGCACAAGATGGTGTAGGCGCTGGCCACCGGCGGCAGCGCCCGCAACGGGACGCGGTGCCCCTCCCTCATGAAGACGACGAACAGCACCACGCCGCTGATCGCGGCGATGACGCCGAAGGCCCACCAGCCGACGACGTTGCGCAGCCCCTGACCGGAGAAGGTGACGATGAACGTCCACGTCCCCAGAGCGGGCATGAGGCTGCGTCGATTCCCGGCGAAGGCGGCTCCGCTGCGAGCCTCGACTGCTGGCACGTGGGAGTCCTCTCATGTCATCGGTCCGCGTGCACCGCACGACGGCGGCCGCCCTTGGACACGGCGGCAGTCCGCTGGTGGTCGGCTGCCGACCACCAGCTGATCGGCAGCCGGTTCACGATAGATCCGCGGCCGGTCCGTCCTGCCGCCCGATTGACGTCTGCATTGCTACCCGCATCGTAGGCGCATCACGGGCCGCGGCACGTCACCGACACCTTCCCGGCGCGCCCCGCAACGCCCGCTGCGGCCGGCCCGCCGGTTCACAAGCCGATCAGAAGCCGACGGCCTCGCCCATGCGCACGTCGCGGGCGGCCGCGAGCTTGGACTGCATGCCGTAGATCTCGATGAAGCCGCGCGAGGAGGATTGATCGAAGGTATCGCCCGTCTCGTAGGTCGCCAGATTGAAGTCGTACAGGCCCGACTCGGCGCGCCGACCGTTGACCATGACCCGTCCGCCGTGCAGGACCATGCGGATCTCGCCCGACACGTACGTCTGGGTGTCCTCGATGAAGGCGTCCATGGAGCGCTTGAGCGGTGAGTACCACTGAGCCTCGTAGACCAGCTCGCTCCAGGCCTGCTCCATCCGCCTCTTATAGCGGCGCTGAAGCCGCTCCAGGGTCACCGACTCCAGGGCCCGATGAGCCTCGATGAGGGCGATGGCGCCGGGCGCCTCGTAGATCTCACGGGACTTGATGCCCACCAGCCGGTCCTCGACCATGTCGATGCGCCCCACGCCCTGGGCGCCGGCACGACGGTTGAGCTCCTGGATGGCCTCCAAGGGGGTGACCCTCTTCCCGTCGATCGCGACCGGGACGCCGTGCTCGAAAGCGATGACGACCTCATCGGGCAACGGCGGGTAAGTCGGGTCATCGGTGTAAACGTAGACGTCCTTGGTGGGGGCGTTCCACAGGTCCTCCAGGAACCCGGTCTCAACGGCCCGGCCCCACACGTTCTGGTCGATGGAGAAGGGGTTGTGCTTGGTGGTCTCGATGGGCAGATGGTGCTTCTCGGCGTAGTCGATGGCCACGTCGCGGGTCAGCGCCAGGTCGCGCACCGGCGAGATGCAGTCCATGTCCGGGGCCATGGAGGTGATGGCCACCTCGAAGCGGACCTGGTCGTTGCCCTTGCCGGTGCAGCCGTGGGCCACCGTGGAGGCGCCGAACTCGCGCGCCGCCCGCACCAGGTGCTTGGCGATGAGCGGGCGGGACAGGGCGGACACGAGCGGGTACACGCCCTCGTACAGGGCGTTGGCCTTGAGCGCCGGCATGCAGTACTCGGCGGCGAACTCCTCGCGGGCGTCGGCCACGTAGGCCTCGACGGCGCCGCAGTCCAGGGCCCGTCGGCGGATGACCTCCAGGTCCTCCCCGCCCTGGCCGACGTCGACGGCCACGGTGATGACCTCCCGGCCGGTGGCCTCCCCGATCCAGCCGATGGCCACGGAGGTGTCGAGGCCCCCGGAGTAGGCGAGGACGACGCGGTCCTTGTGCTCGCTCATGTGTTCTCTTTTCTTGTCATGGCGCCCGTGCCCGGGACGGATCGTCCGGGGCCGACGGCGTGGGGGATGCGGATGGGAGACGAGCGGAGTGGGGCCCCGCCCGGAGGATTCAGTGGCGCGCGGCCGGGTCCGCCAGGGCGAGCAGGTGCGCCGCGACGTCGGCGGTGACATCCTGCGTCCGGGTGATGACGAGCACGGTGTCGTCCCCGGCGATGCAGCCCAGGACCCCGGGCAGCATGGCGTCGTCGACGGCGCTGGCCAGCAGCTGGGCCGCGCCGGCGGGGGTGCGCAGCACGAGCTGCTGCCCGGCCCACTCGGCCGTGACGAGCAGGTCCGCGCACCAGCGCGCCAGGCGCGTCGTGGTGTGCTCGGCCAGGGAGCCGCCGGGGGGCGAGCCGACGTGGACCTGGCCGGGGGCGCCCGCCTCGGGGATGGCGTAGACCTGGGCCCCCCCGGCGGAGCGGATCTTGGTGGCCCGCAGTTCGACGAGGTCCCGCGACAGGGTCGCCTGCGTCGTGCTCATGCCCCGCGCGGCGAGCGCCTCGCGCAGCTCGGCCTGGGAGCGGATGCGCTCCTTGGCCAGGATCCGCGTGATGAGCGCGTGGCGGGCCGCCTTGGTCTGCGGGGCCGCGTAGGAGGAGTCGTGGTCGGTCATGCGGGGCCTGCCTGGGTCAATCGGTCGGCGAGCACCCGGCGCAGGACCGCGGTGAAGCGGTCCGCGTCGGCGTCGGGGAGGATGAGGGGCGGCGCCAGGCGGAGCGTGTCCGGGCGCGGCGCGTTGACGATGAAGCCCCGCTCCATGAGCTCGGCGGCGACGGCCGCGGCCGGGCCGACGGCGTCGGCCAGCCCGACCCCGCGCAGCAGCCCGCGCCCCCGCACGCCCGTCACCCCGGGCACGGCGGCCAGCTCGGCCGACCAGCGCGCCCCGAGCGCGCCCGCCCTCTCCCGCAGGCCCTCGTCGCGGATCGTGGCGATGACGGCCAGGGCCGCCGCGCAGGCCACCGGGTTGCCCCCGAAGGTCGTCCCGTGCTGGCCGGGGCCGAGCAGGCCGGCCGCGGGCCCCGTGGCGACGACCGCCCCGATCGGCACGCCGCCGCCCAGGCCCTTGGCCAGGGTGACGACGTCGGGCGTGACGGACGGGGCGAGCAGGTGGTGGGCCATCCAGGCGCCCGTGCGGCCCATGCCGGTCTGGACCTCGTCGATGATGAGCAGGGCACCGGCGCGCCCGGTCAGCTCGCGGGCCGCCTCCAGGTAGCCGGGGGGCAGTTCGCGCACGCCCGCCTCGCCCTGGATGGGCTCGACGATGAGGGCGGCGACGTCGGGCCCCATGGCGGCGGCCAGCGCGGCCTCGTCCCCGGCGGGGACGAACTCCACCCCGCCGGGCAGCGGCTCGAAGGGCTCGCGGTAGGCGGCCTTGTGGGTCAGGGCCAGGGAGCCCATGGTGCGCCCGTGGAAGGCGTCGGTCAGGGCGAGGACGCGCGGGCGCTGCGCCCCCCCGTGGCGCCGCGCGATCTTGAAGGCCCCCTCGTTGGCCTCCGTGCCGGAGTTGGCCAGGAAGACCCTGGAGTCGGCCGGGTCGGCACCGGGGAAGACGAGTCCGATGAGCTCCTCGGCGAGGGTGATCTGCGCCGGGGTGGTGAAGAAGTTCGACACGTGCCCGAGGGTGCTCAGCTGCGCGGTGACGGCCCCCACCACGGCCGGGTGGGCGTGGCCCAGGCAATTGACTGCGATCCCGGCGAGCAGGTCGGTGTACTGGGCGCCGTCGGCGTCCCACACGCGGGCGCCGCGCCCGCGCACGAGGACGCGCTGCGGGGCGCCGAAGGTGTTCATGACGGCCCGCCCGTAGCGCTGCGCCCAGGCCCGCCCGGTTCCGGCGGCCGGGGTCGCCCGCGCGGGGGCGGCCCCGTTCGCGTCCCTCCCGCTCCCGGCGTCGACGGCGCTCACAGCGACTGCCCGCCCCTCGTGCGCGAGCACTTGGTGTGCTCGGGGTAGATGACCGTGCCCACGCCGTCGTCGGTGACGATCTCCAGGAGCATGGCGTGGGGCTGGCACCCGTCGACGACGTGGGCCTGCCCCACTCCCCCGCGCACCGCCCGCAGGCAGGCCTCCATCTTGGGGATCATGCCGGAGTCGAGCTCGGGGATGAGGGCCTCGAGGGCGTCGACGCCGATGCGCGAGATGAGCGAGCTCCTGTCGGGCCAGTCGGAGTAGAGCCCCTCGACGTCGGTGAGCATGATGAGCTTCTGCGCGTCCAGGGCGACGGCGATGGCGGCGGCCGCGGTGTCGGCGTTGACGTTGAGGACCGTGGTCGGGTCGGCGAGGAGCGGGGCGACGGAGGAGATGACGGGGATGCGCCCCTGCTCCAGCAGCTCGGTCACCGAGCGGGGGTCGACCTCGACGACGTCGCCCACGAGCCCGACGTCGACGCTCTCGCCGTCGACCGTGGCCAGGCGCTGGCGCGCCCGCAGCAGGCCGCCGTCCTCCCCGGAGATGCCCACGGCGGCCGAGCCCGTCTCATTGAGCAGGGAGACGAGCTCGCGCTGGACCGACCCGGTCAGGACCATGCGGACCACGTCCATGACCTCGGGCGTGGTCACGCGCAGGCCGCCGCGGAACTCCGACTCGATGCCCAGGCGCTCGAGCATGGCGTTGATCTGGGGGCCGCCGCCGTGGACGACGACGGGGCGCAGGCCCACCTGGTGGAGGAAGAGGACGTCGGCGGCGAAGGCCCGCTTGAGGGAGTCGTCGATCATGGCGTTGCCGCCGTACTTGATGACGATGGTCGCCCCCTTGTAGGCGCGCAGCCAGGGCATGGCCTCCAGCAGGACGGAGGCCTTCTGCGTGGGGGTCAGGTGGGCGGGGACGGCGATGTGTGCGTGATCGGCGGAGTTCATGGCGCTCATGTGGTGTAGTCGGCGTTGATGGTGATGTATCCGTGGGTGAGGTCGTTGGTCCACACCGTCGCCCCGGCGCCGCCGGCGGACAGGTCGATGTCGATGCGGGTCTCGCGCGGGGCCATGTCGACCGCGTCCCGGTCCTCGCCCGGGGCCCCGTGCCGGAAGACGACGACCCCGTTGATGGCCACGTCGACCTCGTCGGGGTCGAAGGGGCAGGCCTCGGCGGGGACCGTGCCGAGCTGGGCCAGGACCCTGCCCCAGTTCGGGTCCCCCCCGGCCACCGCGCACTTGAGAAGGTTGGAGGCGGACACGGCGCGGGCCGCGGCCTCGGCCGCCGCCTCGCTGACGGCGCCGGAGACGGTGATGGCGATGTCGTGGGTGGCGCCCTCGGCGTCGGCAACCAGGCGCCGGCCCAGGCGGGCCAGGAGCTCGGTGAGGGCCCCGCCCAGCTCGGCGGGCGAGGGGCGCGCGCCCGAGGCCCCGGAGGCCAGCAGCAGGACCGTGTCATTGGTGGACATGCAGCCGTCGGAGTTGATCCGGTTGACGGTCCGGGCCACGGCCCCGCCCAGGGCCGCCCGCGCCGCGGCGGCGTCGACGACGGCGTCGGTGGTGATGACGCACAGCATGGTGGCCAGGCCGGGGGCGAGCATGCCCACGCCCTTGATCATGCCGCCCGCGCTCCAGGCGACGCCGTCGGCGGTGCGCGAGACGGCGTCCTCCTTGGGGACCGTGTCGGTGGTCATAATGGCGCGGGCGGCGTCGTGGCCTGCCTCGGGCGTGGGGGCCAGCGCCCCGGCGGCCCGCCCGGCGCCGGCCAGGAGGGCGGGCATGTCGAGGGGGACGCCGATGACGCCGGTGGAGCACACGAGGACGTCGTCGGGGCGGACCGGGCGGTGCGGGTCGGAGTCGGTGAGCAGCTCGGCGACGCGGGCGGCGGTGGCGGCGGCGTCGTCGGCCCCCCGGGCGCCGGTGCAGGCGTTGGCGGAGCCGGAGTTGAGGATGACCGCGTGGGCCCCGCCGTCGGCGACGGCGGCGCGGGACCACACGACGGGGGCGGCGACCACGCGGTTGGCGGTGAAGACCCCGGCGGCGACGTCGAGCGGGCCGTCGTTGACGACCAGGGCGAGGTCGGGCCTGCCCGAGGCCTTGAGGCCCGCGCGCACGCCGGCGGCCCGGAATCCTGCGGGGGCGGTGACGCTCACGGGGCGACTCCTTCGGTGACGACGCCGGTGGTCTCGCCCAGGCCGAGGGCGAGGTTGAGGCACTGGACGGCGGCCGAGGCCGTGCCCTTGCCGAGGTTGTCGATGGCGCACATCATGACGGCGACGCCGGCGGCCCGGTCGTAGGCGACCTGCACAGTGGCCAGGCCGGAGCCCGCGACGGCGCCGGTGGTCGGCCAGACGCCCTCCGGCAGCAGGTGGATCAGGGCCTCGCCCTCACCGGGCCCGCCGTAGGCGCGCTCCCAGGCGCTGCGCAGGACCTCGCCGGGGTGCTCGGTGCTCAGCACGGCCTCGGTGACCGGCGCCGTGACGGTGGCGAGGATGCCGCGGCTCATGGGGACCAGGACGGGGGTGAAGGACAGGCGGACGGCGCCGGGCCGGGCGCCGGCGACCTCGAGGTTCTGGACGATCTCGGGGATGTGGCGGTGCGAGCCCCCGACGGCGTAGGGCTGGGCGGAGCCCAGGGCCTCGGCGGCCGTCAGGTGGGGCTTGAGGGCCTTGCCCGCCCCGGAGTAGCCGACGGCGAGGACGGCGGTGACCTGGCCGGCGTCGATGAGTTCGGCGGCGACGCCGGGCTGGGCGGCCAGGGTCACGGCGGTGACATTGCATCCGGGCACGGCGATCCGCCCGGTGGCGGCCAGCAGGTCGCGCTGCGCGCGGGCCTCGCGCTCGCCGTCGTGCAGGAGCTCGGGCATGCCGTAGGTCCAGGCGCCGGCGTGCTCGGTGCCGTAGAAGGCGCGCCAGGCGGCGGGGTCGGTCAGGCGGTGGTCGGCCCCGCAGTCGACGAGGAGGGGGGTGCGGCCGGCGCTCGCCGCGCGGGCCTCCAGGGCGGCCGTGATCTCGCCGGAGGCGCCGTGCGGCAGGGCCAGGACGACGATGTCGTGATCGGCCAGGCGCTCGACGTCGGTGGGCTCGATGGGGCGGTCCGCCAGGGCGATGAGGTGCGGGTGGTGGCGGCCCAGGACCGTTCCGGCCGAGGACCCGGCGGTCAGGGCGCCGATCTCGATGCCGGGGTGGGCCGCCAGGAGGCGGAGGACCTCGCCCCCCGCGTATCCGGTCGCACCGGCGACCGCTGCTGTCCACGTCATGCGGGAAGCATACGTGCGGGTGCATAGAAATACGAAATAGGAGGGCGGGGCCCGGGCCGTCGGCTTGCTCACACGCCGCCCCCGCCCCGCCCCGGCGCGCCGCGCCGGGGCGCCGGCGTCGGACCCGGGCGGTCAGGCCTGGGACGTCAGCGTCGTGGCAATGGCGTCCGCCCACCCGCGCACGGCGTCGAGGTCGATGAAGTCGCCCTCCGAGGCTCCGCCCATCCTGGCGATGGAGCGCTCGCGCCACGACAGCTCGGACGGGTCGAAGCGGCCGGGGAAGGTGATGTGGTCCTTCGGGTCCATGGACAGCAGGACGGGGCCGATGCGGCGGGGATCGGCGATCCTCCCCTTCGGAAGGCCGGACAGGCCGACGGAGAAGGCCCAGACCGGGTGGGCGATCAGCGCCCTGTGGAAGCGCTTGGTGAAGTCGACGGCCTCGTCGGTCCAGCGCGTCATGTAGATGGCGCTGCCGATGACGAAGGCGTCGTAGCCCTCGACGCTCGTCACGTCCTCGGGGCGCGCCCGGTCGACGTCGATCCCGGAGGCGCGCAGCCGCTCGGCGATGGCTCCGGCGACCTCATCGGTCGCGCCGTGACGGGAGGAGGAGGTGAGGAGGATCTTCATGGACCCAGTATCGCCAAGCGCGGGCCCGCACGGGTCGAGACGAGGATCGCGGATCCAACAGTGAGCATCACCACACGGCCTTCCCGCCGGGTCCGCCTCCCGCGAGCGCGCAGGTTTCGGCGACTCAGGCGCGCAGCTCGGCCCCCAGGCGCTTGGCGGCGCGCTTGACCACGCGCTTGCGCACGCCCGCCAGCTCCCCGGCCGTCAGGGTCCGGTCGGGCGCGCGCAGGCGCAGGGAGAAGGCCAGCGACTTGCGGCCCTCGCCCAGCTGGGGCCCGCGGAAGACGTCGAACAGGCGCACCTCCTCGAGGAGGTCCCCCGCGGCCTCGCGGATGACCGCCTCGACGGCGGCGGCGGCCACGGCCTCGTCGACGACGAGCGCGATGTCCTCCTTGCCCGCGGGGAAGGTCGACACCGCCCGCACCTGGAGCACGCCCGCGGCCTCGACGGCCTCCAGCAGCGGCTCCAGGTCGATCTCGAGCGCGCAGGCGCGCTCGGACAGCCCGAGAGCGCGGACGACGCGCGGGTGGAGCTCGCCCGCGTGGCCGACGACGGCCCCGGGGACGACGTCCCTGCCCCGGCGTGCGCCCGGCAGGCGCACCTCGGCGGTGCGCCCGGGGTGCCAGGGCGCGCGGGGCTCGGCGGGGGCCGCCACCTCGACGGCCACGCCCAGGGTGCGGGCCACCGTCCGCACGACCTCGACGGCGTCGGCCCAGTCCCAGGCGCGCCCCGCACCGAGCACCCCCGGGCGGACGCGGTCGCCGACCAGCACGGCGCCCAGGTGGGCGGGCTGAGCGGGGATGCCCGCCTGAAGCGCGGCAACCTCCTCATCGGTGGGGCGTCGGTCGACGCCGGGGATCGCGGCGGGGACGGTACCGGCGGGGCGGGTGACGGAGCCGAGCTCGTAGACGGCGACGTCGTCCAGTCCGCGCGAGACGTTGCGGCGGGCGACCTCCACCAGGGAGTCGAGCACGCTGGTGCGCAGCCACGGCGCGTCCTCGGCCAGGGGGTTGGCCAGGCGCACCGCGTGGCGGCGCGGGTCGTCGTCCGGGATCTCCAGGACGTCGTGCACGTCGCCGATGAAGGGGTAGGACAGCACCTGGGTGAGGCCGGCGTCGGCCAGGGCGCGCACCACGTCGCGGCGGGCGCGCTGGCGCGGCGTCAGCCCCCTCCCGGCCGGCGCGGCGGGCACGACCGCGGGGATCGCGTCATAGCCGTCGAGGCGGGCGATCTCCTCGACGAAGTGGGCGGCGCCGACCAGGTCGGGCCGCCAGGTGGGCGGGGTGACGGCGAGCAGCTCGTGCCCGGCCCCGTTGCCCCCGTCGTCGGCGCTCTCGCCGCCCGCTGGCTCCACAGCGCAGCCGATGTCCTCCAGGAGCGCGCGCACCCGCCCGGTGCCGTAGGCGACGCCCGTCAGGCGCTCGGCGGCATCGGCGCGAAGTATTCGAGGAACTGCACGACGCGCTCGCCGATCTTTCGCTCGACGATGACATAGACCTTGTCCGCACTGCCCGAGTTGACCGCGCACACCGCCTTGTATTTGCCGTCGGTGACGAAGTGACTCCATGCGAAGACTTTCTGCTCGATCACATACGTCAGGCAGAGCATTTCGCCGTCGCCCGTCACGAAGTACAAGAGGCTGTCCGGTTCCTGCGCATAGGCGCCGCCGACGATTTCGCGTCCGCGTACCAGATGTTTTGCCAAAAGCGTGAGGTCTGTGCCGTTGTAGCCGTCGCTTTCATACGAGTACCCCGTATCACGGATGACCGAGCCGCGCCTTTGCACATAGATGATGCGGTTGCCGATGCGCAGGGGCGGGATGCCGCTCGCACCGTAGTTTTCTTGATTCTTCGGCGTGATGTT
>ERZ773022.2039-NODE-2039-length-12637-cov-68.173104_pt1 | contig 12637 bp, 8 predicted proteins | sample MGYA00580839_ERZ773022 | MGnify/ENA primary metagenome ERZ773022 (study PRJEB29015, sample SAMEA2738020) | human oral metagenome | biome: human oral; feature: human-associated habitat; material: dental | place: China | collected 2044 ... | reverse complement strand
CCAGCCACGACGTCGTCGGTGCCACGCGGCGCCTGGCCGCCACCCGCAAGGTGGGACACGCCGGCACCCTCGACCCCATGGCCACCGGCCTGCTGCTCCTGGGTGTCGGACGCGCCACCCGATTCCTCACCTACCTGGTGGGAGCGGACAAGACCTACGCGGCCACCATCCGCCTCGGGCTGGAGACCACTACCGAGGACGCCGAGGGCGAGGTCACCGCAGCCCACGGCTGCCGGATCGACGACCTGTCCGGGGACCGCCTCCAGAAGGCACTGGCCGGCCTGACCGGACAGATCCAGCAGGTGCCCAGCGCCGTCTCGGCCATCAAGGTCGACGGCGTGCGTGCCTACAAACGGGTTCGCGACGGGCAGGACGTCGAGCTGGAGGCCAGGCCCGTCGCCATCCACGAGCTGCGCCTGACCGGAGAGCCCCGTCAGGCCGGTGTCGACCTCGCCGGTGCTGCGGCAGGGGGAGTCGCAACGGGCGCCGAGACGGACGGAGCCGGGGGCGAGGTCCAGGTCGTGGACCTTGATGTCGTGGTCTCCTGCTCGTCGGGCACCTACGTGCGAGCCCTGGCCCGTGACCTGGGCCAGTCCCTGGGGTGCGGCGCGCACCTGACGGCGCTGCGGCGCACCGGAGTCGGCCCCTTCGACGTCGGTCAGGCCAGCACCCTGATCGAGCTGTCCGAGCAGGTCGAGACCGACGCCGTCACCCCTGACCCGCGCGGAGCCGCCACAGTCCCGTTGGAGGAGGTGGCCCGGCGCTGCTTCGAGCGGCTCGCTCTCACAGAGCCCGAGGCTCGCGGACTGCGCCACGGTCAGCCGCTCGACGCCGCGGTCCTGGAGCGGGCCGAGGCGCCCGAGGGCCGGTTGGGGGAAGTGGCCTCCAAGGGGATCTCCAGGCAGCGCGTCGTGGCCGGATTCGCTCCTGACGGGCGGCTCGTGGCACTGTTGAGGCATCAAGGCTCGCGCGCGCGTCCGGTGCTGGTCCTCGACCCGGCCTGAGACGGGCTCGGAGTCGAGCCGCCGGCTCGTCCGGCGTGAGCAGACATGATGAGTGCCTTTATCTGAGGAGATCTGATGAGCCAGACCGGTGGGTGCAGCTGCGGATGCGGCGGTCACGCCAAGCAGAGCGAGCGGGACGAGCGGGCGGCCGCTCCCGAGGTTGCCCAGCCCCTGGGTGAGGGCTACCGGCCCCAGCCCGTGCAGACATCCCCGGAGGACGTGGACGCCGTCGCCGTCGCCACAGCGGTGACGACTGCGCTGGGGGCGGCGGCCCCGCAGGGCGTCACTCCCGGACACAAGGCCGGCAACCTCCTGGGCCTGCGCGACGTCTCCGTGTCCGCCTCGAGCGGCGGCGGTTGCGGCTGTGGCGGTCACTGAGCCCGGTGCCGTCACACGCTGCGGCGCTGGAGGGCCTCGGTGACCGTCGTCAGGCGTGAGGGCGCCTCAGCCTCCTCATAGCGCCCCAGGGAGAGGTCCTCCACGATCCGTCCGTCCACGAGCACCAGGACCCGGTCCGCCCGGGCCGCCACCTGGGCGTCGTGGGTGACCATGACGAGAGTCGTTCCCGAGGCGTGCACCTGACCGAGCAGGTCGAGGATCTGCAGCGCGGTGGCTGAGTTGAGCGCGCCGGTGGGCTCGTCGGCGAACACGATTCCGGGATCATTGATCAGGGCCCGGCAGATGCCGGCTCGTTGGAGCTGGCCTCCGGAGACCTCGGTGACGCTGCTGGCGGCCAGCTCGGCGATCCCCATGCGTTCCATGAGCTCCTCTCCGCGCGCCGTGACCTCGGGGCGCGGACGCAGACCCGCAAGGAACCCGGGCAGGACGATGTTGTCCAGCAGGCACAGAGTGGCCATGAGGTGGGCCTGCTGGAAGACGAATCCGAAGCGCGTCAGCCGTAGCGCCGCCAGCTCCTTCTCGCTCAAGGTGGTCATTTCGGTGCCTCCCAGGAGCACTGAGCCGTCCGTGGGTCGGTCCATGCCGCTCAGGCAGTGCAGGAGGGTGGACTTCCCGGATCCGGAGGGGCCCATGATGGCGACGAACTGCCCCTGCTCGATGTCCAGGTCCAGCTTCGTCAGAACGGGGCTCTGGTAGCTCTTCGACAGGCCCCGGGCACTCAGGGCGGGACCCGTGGTCCCGGCCGGTGTCGTGCTCACAGTGTTCAGGCGGGCGTTGGTGGGGATCGAGGTGTTCATCGTTTCTCTCTCATTCGCCGGTGGTCAGAGCAGTGGACAGGGACATGGTGCGAAGGCGTCTGAGTGCCAGGGCGACCGCGCCGATGACGGTGGCCAGCAGCGCACCCGGCAGGAGCAGTCCCACCAGCCACGGGTTGGGGAGAAGCTGAAGATCGGGCGCTCCTCGAGAGGACATGGCAGCCCCGATCGCGGAGGCTCCCAGTGTGAAGGAGCCCAGCAGCCCCAGGGCGATACCGGTCAGGGCCAGGACGCCGAAACGGGTGAGGTACTGACGGGCGATGGCGCCCCTGGTGCAGCCCAGTGCGAGGAGGACGCCCAGCTGGGGCCTCTCCCTCGACACGATCAGGACGGTGAACAGGACGGTGATGAGGAAGGACAGTCCCAGTGCGATGGCGCAGGCCATCATGGTGATGCGGTGAACCTGGGAGCCGGTGGCCCCGAAGAACTGGGAGGCGTACTGGTTCATGCCGATCGCCTGGACGCCCGGGTACTTCTCGTTCAGGTCGCGGGCGAAGGCGCTGGCCTGGTCCGGGGAGTGGGCATCGGCGTAGATGACCTGCCACAGCGCGGGAGCGCCGTCGTCGAAGGTGGCCTTGGCGGTCTTCCCGTTGTTGGTGATGTCCTGGTATACGCCCGTGACCGTGAGGTCCTTGTCCCCGTCGGCGGTCTGCACGGTGACCGTGGATCCCTCCTTGGCGCCCGTGGCCTCGGCCTGGCTGTAGGACAGGGAGACCTCGTCGTCCGTGGTGGGACCATGTCCGGAGATGTACTTCATGGGGAAGGCCTCGTGATTTCCGATATCGATGATCACCGGCTCCCAGCCGCCACGGCTTGTGGACATCTTGTAGCTGCGGCGCAGTACCGTGGTGTGCCGGGTGATACGGGGGTCGGAGTCGACCCCCTTCTCCACAGTGGCCAGGTCCTGGACCCCGGTGCGCACGTCGATGCGCAGATCCGCCTGGCCGACTCCCAGATAGGTGGCGATCTGCGGATTGCTCAGGGTGGTGGAGACATTGGTCGGCAGCACCATGGTGAAGGTGCACAGCGCCAGGACGCCGAGCAGCAGCGCGTTGGAGGGGCGTAGCGCCTCACGCGCGCCGAGCCATACCTGGACCGGAAGACGACGCACGCTACTGAGCCTCCACCGCTGACGGCGCGGGCGCAGAGAGGCGCTGGTGCCGCTGTGCAGGGCCTCGATCGTCGAGATGCGTCCGATGCGTCGCAGGGACAGCCACGTGAAGCCGACGATGATCGCGGCCAGAACCAGCACCGTGAGGATGGGGATCCCCACGCTCCAGATGGTCCTGGGCGGCGTGCCCAGGTAGAGGGTCGTGGGGGCCTCCAGCTGTGCCGCCAGGGGCTGGCCCGCCACGTAGCCAACGATTGCTCCCACCGCTGACAGGGCCAGGTACTTGAGTACGTAGAGGCGGCGTATCCGGCTCTGAGGCGCTCCGATGGCCTTGAGCACGGCGATCTGAGCCAGATCCGCCTCGATGGCCGCCAGCACCGTGTAGCGCAGGGCGAGCATGGCGACCACGGCCAGCACGATCGCCACCACGAGGGCCACGGCCACAATGAGCATGGTGTTCAGGGAATTCGCTAGCTCCATCATCGAGGCATTGAGGTCCTGGCCGTTGCTGGGCAGGCCCGCCTCCTTGTAGCTGTTGATGACGGCTCCGGAGCGGGCGCCTTCTGCCAGGATGAACTCGATGAGGTACTCGGGCTCGGCGATCTGCTGCTCCAGGGTGGAGAAGTCCTCGGATGAGATCACCAGTCGCTTGGATGGGATCATGGCGGCATTCATCTGCGCGTCCCTGGCGAAGCCCACCACCTTCAGCGTCATCGGCTTGCCGGAGGTGCTCACGGTGACGGTGTCGCCGACGTCGACGTCGGCGTCCTCGATCGCCCGGTAGTGGACCGGCAGAACCACTTCCCCCGGTCCCGGGTCCACGGGGTTGCCCTGATCGTCGAGCAGCAGGTCGAAGCTCTTGGGGGAGGTGACGAAGGCGGGCTCGTTGTAGGACTCGCTCTGGTTGCGGCCGTTGATCGTGAGTTCTTGGCGCGGTACCGGCAGGGTCTTGATCACCTGGTGGTCGGCGATGTCGCTGCGTGCCGCGGCCCACTGGTCGATGGCCTCGAAGTCCACCGTCCCGGTGTGCATCTGGACCAGATCCGGCAGCTTGGCCTGTGTGGACAGCCGACTCGTCGCGGCAAGGCTGTCCACGACCATTGAGGTGCCGGCCGACATCAGCGTGGCCGCCAGCGCGATGAGGGCGGTCAGTGTGGTGGCGACGACGGCGCCACGCGCTAAGTCGGCCTTGAGTAGTCGCGTCAGCATGGGTCAGAGGTCTCCTTAGTCGTCCTGTTCGGTCTTGTTTCAGCCCTCGAGTGCAGTTCCGAGCACGAACCGACCGACGGTCGGTATTGAGAATAGACTGACGGTCGAGAAAGCGTCAAGGAGGTGAATTGTGGAAGAATTTCTGAGATGTCTGAGTGAAGCGGTGGCGTTAGCTGTGTCCGACTCATCTGACTTGCTCAGGCGTGCATGGTGGTCCATGGACGGATCTGCTCTCCCCACCAGCTGCTCGCCTGGAACGAGACGAGGTCGCGCGCCATGGCATGGCCGTGGCAGGGTTGTCCCGCACGAGCAGCCGTCCCCGCCCCGTGTGTGTCGGTGGGGAGCGTGTGGACAGGGATGCAGGCAGGGGTGCGGCGCGCCCCGCGAGAAGACGAGGGCAGGGGCAGTGGAGGTTTGGTACGGCGCCGGGCAGGTGCCAAGGAGCCTGAGCGCACCGGGTGGAGCGGGCACCGTGGTCACCATGGGAATCTTCGACGGCGTCCACCGCGGACACCAGGCGGTTCTGGGGCGCGTCGTCGAGTTCTCACGCGACCTTGCCGGTGACGGTGAGCGCCCCTTGGCCGTGGCGGTCACCTTCGATCCTCACCCCCGCAGCGTCCACCAGCCAGAGGTGGACCTGCCCCTCATTGCCTCCTTGACCGACCGCCTGGCCTCGTTGAGGGACCTCGGCCTCGATGCGGTCCTGGTCATTACCTACACTCTCGACTTCGCCTCCCAGAGCCCGCAGGAATTCGTCCGCACCTGGCTGGAGGGACTGCTTGGCGCCCGGGCAGTCGTCGTCGGGGACGACGTGCGCTTCGGATGCCATAACTCAGGGGATGCCACCACCTTGGAGCAGATCGGCCGCACTGACGGCTTCGAGGTGGAGATCGTCTCCAAGATCGGCTCGGACGAGGGGCGGCGTTGGTCGTCGACCTGGATCCGCCAGTGCCTCAAGGACGGAGACATGAGGCGAGCCAGCCAGGTTCTGGGTCGCCCCCATCGACTGCGCGGGGTCGTTGTGCGGGGCCTGGGGCGTGGGCGCGAGCTCGGTTTCCCCACCGCCAACCTGGAGGCGGCCACTGCCGGCGTCGTGCCGCCCGACGGTGTCTATGCCGGCTGGCTGGTACGTGGCGACGGCACGGACGAGGAGGGGCAGCGGCTGCCCGCCGCCATCTCGATCGGCACCAACCCCACATTCGATGACGTCCCGCAGCGCACGGTCGAGGCTCACGTGCTGGGTCGCGCCGATCTCAACCTGTACGACGAGGAGGTCGGGGTCGAGCTCGTCGAGCGCCTGCGCCCCATGCTCGCCTTCGACGGACTGGGCCCGTTGCTGGTCCAGATGCGTGCCGATATTGAGGACACCGCCCGGATCCTGGACGTCCCGGTTCCCGAGCCGATCCGTCCCGAGGACGTTACCGCGCATTAGCAGTGGCTTGGCCGCTGAGTCGGGGTGCCTGCTCGATGCCGGGGGCAGCGCCGTCGTGCGCCGGTTCTTCTGTCTCGGATGCCCCGGAAATGTGCCGGTTCACACAGCCTCCGGTGTGATCGGAGGGATACGGCGCTGGTAGGGTTGACGGGCCGTCGATCGGCCACGGATGCCTCATGCCCGGGAGAACCTGCCCCGGCGCTCCGTGCAACGAGACCCGAAGGAGTCCGCATGTCGGTTACCGCAGAGCGCAAGCAAGAGATCATCGCCGAGTACGCCACCCACGAGGGTGACACGGGCTCCCCGGAGGTCCAGGTCGCCATCCTCACCGAGCGCATCTCCAACCTCACCGAGCACTTCAAGGGCCACACCCACGACCACCACTCGCGTCGCGGCCTCTACCTGCTCATCGGTAAGCGCCGCCGCCTGCTCGACTACCTCATGAAGGAGGACATCGAGCGCTACCGTGCCCTCATCGCCCGACTCGGCATCCGCCGCTGAGCGCGCTGACAGCCTCGAACCGTGCGGCCCGGCCCCATTGTTGGGAGCCGGGCCGCACGGCGTGTCGAGGAGGGCCTTCGTCTCTCCTGGGTGCGATTACAGCAGTGAGGTGTAGAGCGCCTTGATGTCCTCACGGGTCGCGGGGCGCGGGTTGCCCGGCGTGCACACGTCGGCGAAGGCGTCATCGGTCAGGGCCTCGACGCCGTCGGCCTCCACCCCGACCTCGGAGATCCGGGTGGGGTTGCCCAGGTCCCGCGTCAGCTGGGCCACGGCCTCCACGGCCGCGGCGCGCGCCTCCTCCAGCGGCATCGTCCGGGCTCCCTCGACCCCGAAGGCCTCGGCGATATCGCGGTACTTCTCCCCGGTGTGCTCGGCGTTGAAGGCCATGACCGGTGCCAGGAGGATCCCGTTGGCCACCCCGTGCGGGGCGTTGTAGCGTCCGCCCAGCGGGTGGGCCATGCCGTGGACCAGGCCGAGCCCGACGTTGGAGTAGGCCATGCCGTTGATGTAGGCGGCCAGGCCCATCTGCTCGACGGCGTCGGCGTCCCCGTCGGCAGCGGCCCGCAGGTTCGCCGCGATCATCTGGATGGAGCGCAGGCACAGGGCGTCGGAGAGCTCCCACGCGCCCGGCGTGATGTAGCCCTCGATGGCGTGGGTGAGGGCGTCCAGCCCGGTGGCGACCTTGAGCGAGCGGGGCATGCCGTCCATGAGGTCGGGGTCCACGATGGCCAGGACCGGGATGTCGTGAGGATCGACGCACACGAACTTGCGCTGCTTGGCGGTGTCGGTGATGACGTAGTTGATGGTGGTCTCGCTGGCCGTGCCCGCGGTGGTGGGCACGCCGATGATCGGCACGCCCGGACGGGTGGTGGGGGACAGGCCCTCCAGGCTCAGCACGTCATCGAAGTCGGGGTTGGTGGCGATGACCGAGATCGCCTTGCACGTGTCCTGGGGCGAGCCCCCGCCCAGGCCGATGAGCACGTCGGCGCCCGAGGTACGGAAGGCGGCCAGGCCGGCCTGGACCTTCTCGATCGGCGGGTTGGGGGCGACGTCGGAGAAGACCTCCCAGCTGATGCCGGCCTCATCGAGCAGGTCGGTGATACGGGCGGCGGTGCCGTTGTCGGCCAGAACCGGGTCGGTAACGATGAAGGCCTTGGTCAGGCCCCGGCGGGCGATCTCGGGGGCGATATGGGCGATCGCGCCCCTGCCGAAGTAGCCGGTCTGGTTGAAGATCATGCGGTGGGTCATCGTTGACACTCCTGAGAAGAGAGGGGGACAGGACTGCTCCGTCCTGCCGTTGGCCACCACTTTGTCACGATCAAGCGAGCCCGGTCCAGACAGTCCAAGGTTCCGCGCGTCCCATCTCACGTGGCATCCGGTGGCGCTGATCGGAATCATGAGGCCGCGCACGATACAATCTGCGCGGCTGCGCCCTCGGGTACTCGCCACGGCTCTTCGATGCTCTCCCAGCGTGTGAGCCGGCCAGGAGTACGGAGGAGCCGTAGTCCGCCTCCGGGAAGAGACCCGGGGAGCGGCCGGCCCCGTCGGTTTTCGGTGGTGGCCTCCGGAACCGCGCTCGCGCCGTCGGATCATGGAGATCCGCGTGTGTCAGGACTCGGCTCCGTGGGCCTCGATCGAAGGCCACGGACCGGCACGACGATCGCGAGAAAGAGACTTCATGTTCATTGACGACCCCGAGGTCACCGCCGCCGAGGCAGTGATCGACAACGGCTCCTTCGGCAAGCGCGTGGTGCGCTTCGAGACGGGCCGCCTGGCCAAGCAGGCAGCAGGAAGCGCCATGGCCTACCTCGACGGCGAGACCGCCGTCCTGTCCGCCACCACCGTGGGCAAGCACCCCAAGGACCAGTTCGACTTCTTCCCCCTGACCGTGGACGTCGAGGAGCGCCAGTACGCGGCCGGCCGCATCCCCGGCTCCTTCTTCCGCCGCGAGGGCCGCGCCGGAACCGCCGCCATCCTGGCCTGCCGCCTCATCGACCGCCCGCTGCGCCCCTCCTTCGTCAAGGGCCTGCGCAACGAGGTCCAGGTCGTTGAGACCGTCCTGGCCATCCACCCCGACGACGACTACGACGTCCTGGCCATCAACGCCGCCTCCATGTCCACCCAGATCGCCGGCCTGCCCTTCTCCGGGCCCGTGGCCGGCACCCGCCTGGCCCTCATCGACGGGCACTGGGTGGCCTTCCCCCGCTACTCCGAGCAGCAGCGCGCCACCTTCCAGATGGTTGTGGCCGGCCGCGTCCTGGAGTCCGGCGACGTCGCCATCATGATGGTCGAGGCCGGTGCCACCGAGCACGCCTGGGAGCTCATCAACGCCGGGGCCGTGGCCCCCACCGAAGCCGTCGTCGCCGAGGGTCTGGAGGCCGCCAAGCCTCACATCAAGGCCCTGTGCGAGGCCCAGCTCGAGGTCGCCCAGCACGCCTCGAAGCCCACCGCCGAGTTCCCCCTCTACCTGGACTACTCCGACGAGCAGTACGACGCCGTCGAGAAGGCCGCCGAGGCCCACGGCCTGGCCGGCGCCATCGCCACCGAGGGCAAGCAGGCCCGCGACCTGGCCACCGACGCCGTGCGCGACGAGGTCCTGGCCGAGCTCGCCGAGGCCTTCCCCACCGAGGAGGACACCAAGGCCCTCAAGGCCGCCTTCCGCTCCGTGACCAAGAAGATCGTGCGCCACCGCACCCTCACCGAGGGCGTGCGCATGGACGGTCGCGGCCTGAAGGACATCCGCACCCTGGCCGCCGAGGTCGAGGTCCTGCCCCGCGTGCACGGCTCGGCCATCTTCGAGCGCGGCGAGACCCAGATCCTGGGCGTGACCACCCTCAACATGCTGCGCATGGAGCAGCAGGTGGACGACCTCTCCCCGGTCACCCACAAGCGCTACATGCACAACTACAACTTCCCGCCCTTCTCCACCGGCGAGACCGGCCGTGTGGGCGCCCCCAAGCGCCGCGAGATCGGCCACGGCAACCTGGCCGAGCGGGCCCTCGTGCCCGTCCTGCCCACCCGCGAGGACTTCCCCTACGCGATCCGCCAGGTCTCCGAGGCCCTGGGCTCCAACGGCTCGACCTCCATGGGCTCGGTGTGCGCCTCCACCCTGTCCCTGCTCAACGCCGGTGTGCCACTGCGCGCCCCCGTGGCCGGTATCGCCATGGGTCTCATGCACGAGGTCATCGACGGCGAGACCAAGTGGGCCACCCTCACCGACATCCTCGGCTCCGAGGACGCCTTCGGGGACATGGACTTCAAGGTCGCCGGAACCCGTGACTTCATCACGGCGCTCCAGCTGGACACCAAGCTCGACGGTCTGCCCTCCGAGGTCCTGGCCGGCGCGCTCGGCCAGGCCCGTGACGCCCGCCTGTTCATCCTCGACGTCCTGGCCCAGGCCATCGACGCCCCCGACGAGATGGCCCCCACGGCCCCGCGCGTCCTGGCCGTGCGCATCCCGGTGGACAAGATCGGTGAGGTCATCGGCCCCAAGGGCAAGATGATCAACCAGATCCAGGAGGACACCGGCGCGGACCTCACGGTCGAGGACGACGGCACCGTCTACATCGGTGCCTCCGACGGCCCCTCGGCCGAGGCGGCCCGCGACGCCGTCAACGCCATCGCCAACCCGCAGATGCCCGAGATCGGCGAGCGCTTCGTGGGCACCGTGGTCAAGACCACGACCTTCGGCGCCTTCGTCTCGCTGACCCCCGGCAAGGACGGCCTGCTCCACATCTCCCAGATCCGCCGGCTCGTCGGCGGCAAGCGCGTGGAGAACGTCGAGGACGTCCTGGGCGTGGGCGACAAGGTCCAGGTCGAGCTGGCCGAGATCGACCAGCGCGGCAAGCTGAGCCTGCACGCGGTCCTTACCGACGAGCAGCTCGCCGCCGAGGCCGAGGGTGAGGCGGCTCGCAAGGCATCCCGCGAGAACGGTTCGCGCCGTGAGAGCAAGGACGGCGAGGGCGAGCAGCCGCGCCGTGAGCGCCGCCCGCGCCGTCGTCGCATGCGCAGCGCCGAGTCCTCCGAGGAGGAGTGAGACCCGTTCAGCGGCGCTAGCCGACTGACGCGTATTCACGGTGTCCCCGTTCGGTCCGATGGACCGAACGGGGACACCGTCGTCATCGGGGGAGTGCGTTCGCTGCGCGCGGCAGAGTGCGCTGGGTGGCGGGAACGACAGCGGGCCCACCTGCCCGCTAGTCTTCGCGGGTGACCAACCCAGACATGCGAGCCGGCTCAGCGGGGCCGGCGGCCTCCGCGTCCTCGACAGACCTCCCCTCGACCCTTGCGACCGGGGAGTCCTCGAGCCCGACCGACTACTCCGAGGTGGAGCTGCGGCGGGGCCGGTCCGGCCGCGACGGCACCGAGCTCACCCTGCACGACGACGGGGCGCTTACCCGCCGCTCCGTCCTGCCCGGTGGGGTGCGGGTCATCACCGAGTCCGTGCCGGGCCTGCGCTCGGCCTCGATCGGCATGTGGCTCGGCGTCGGGAGCCGCGACGAGGCGCCCGGCCAGGAGGGCTCCACCCACTTCCTGGAGCACCTGCTCTTCAAGGGCACCGCTACACGCGACGCTCACGACATCGCTGAGGCCTTCGACATGATTGGCGGGGAGTCCAACGCCGCCACCTCCAAGGAGCACACCTCCTACTACGCCCGCGTGCTCGCCCCCGACGGCATGGCGGCCCTCGACGTGCTCGCCGACATGGTGACCTCCTCCCTCCTGGAGCCGACCGACGTCGAGACCGAGCGCGGCGTCATCGTCTCCGAGCTGGCCGATGCCGCCGATGACCCTGCCGACGTCGCCCAGGAGGCTTTCGCCCGCGCCGCCTTCGGTGAGGACACCCCGCTGGGCCGACCCATCGGCGGCACCAACGAGACCGTCACCGCGGTTCCGCGCGACGCCGTGTGGGAGCACTACAAGCGCACCTACGCCTCCGACACCCTCGTGGTGGCGGCCGCCGGCGCCGTCAACCACGACGAGGTCTGCGAACGGGTCCTGGCCGACCTGGCCGCGGCCGGCTGGGACGCCTCGCCTGACGCCGTCCCGCGCGAGCGCCGCTTCGAGATCGAGCCCTTCGCGGCCCTGGACGTCCACGACATCACCGTCCCGCGCGAGAGCGAGCAGAGCCACCTGTACCTGACCTGCCAGGGCATCGCCGTGCGTGACGAACGGCGCTGGGCCATGAGCGTGCTCACCACCATCCTGGGAGGGGGCATGTCCTCGCGCCTGTTCCAGGAGGTGCGTGAGAAGCGCGGCCTGGCCTACACCACCTACGCCTTCGACACCTCCTACGCCGGTGCCGGAGCCTTCGGGCTCTACGCGGGCTGCGCTCCCGGCGACGTCGAAGAGGTGTGCGCCGTCATGATCGGCGAGTTCGAGAAGCTCGCCGAGCACGGCGTCACCGAGCGGGAGATGACGCGTGCCCGCGGCCAGCTGCGCGGGGCCATGGTCCTCGGGGGAGAGGACTCCCTGGCGCGCATGGGGCGCCTGGGGCGGGCCGAGGTCGTCACCGGGCGCCTGCGCTCCATGGAGGATAACCTGCGTCGGCTGGAGGCCGTGACCCCCGAGGAGGTCCGGGAAATGGCTGCCTGGCTGGTGGAGCAGAAACGCGCCCGCATCCTCGTGGGCCCGGCCGACTGACGGAGGCTGTCTACTAACGGGGCCCATGGACCCGTTCATCGAATACCGCCAGAGCCAGAAGAGGGGCTGAGTGTCCAAATCGGTGACAAAGGCGCGGATCGCTCTCATCCAGCCAATGCGCAACCGCATGATTCCAAGGTTCTCCAGCCTGCGCTCTAGGAGGTGGAGGTCCTTTGTCTCCGATATGGACACCAACAGGCTGATTCCAGTCGTCGGCCCCAGGTGTTACCGGATCGTGTGGGTCTTCAGTCAGCGACGGAAGCCGAAGGCGGCACCGATGAGCTGGTCGAAGGCGCGGTCGGGCAGGACCCGACGCGCGGCAATGAGCGGCTTGGCCATGAAGCCCACGGCGTAGCGGGTCCGGGGGTGGCGGGCGGTGACGATCCTGCCGACGGTACGGGCGATGACCTCCGGCGGGGAGTAGCGCCGATTGTTCGACTCGCTGCGCATGGCTCCGGCCACGGCCCGGATCTGATCGGCGTAGGCGCTGCCCTCGGCCGTGGCCTCCAGGTGGTCGGCGGCGATC
>ERZ773022.2038-NODE-2038-length-12642-cov-5.345595_pt1 | contig 12642 bp, 10 predicted proteins | sample MGYA00580839_ERZ773022 | MGnify/ENA primary metagenome ERZ773022 (study PRJEB29015, sample SAMEA2738020) | human oral metagenome | biome: human oral; feature: human-associated habitat; material: dental | place: China | collected 2044 ... | reverse complement strand
CAGCAGAGCCGGCCCGCCCACCACGCCGGCGAGCATGAGATCGCCCGAGGCGTACCAGCGGGCCCGCCCGGGCGAGCGCGCCCAGAAGTCCTGGACGGGCGCGGCCCCGGCCACGTGCGGGGCGGCGTCGGCCGTCTGCGGCAGGCCCAGCACCCAGCGGGCCAGGTCCCGCGCCACGCCGGGGGCCAGCGGCCCGTCGGTGGACCGGCCGAGCTTGAGCCCGTGATTGGCCCCCCGGTAGTAGCGCACCGTCAGCCGGTCGTTGCCGCCCGCGCCCAGGGACGCCCGGATCCTGGCGGGCCCCTGGATCAGGGGCATGGAGGAGTCCCCGGTGCCGTAGATCATGAGCACGGGGGCCGCGATGCGCTCCTCGTAGGGGCGGGCGTCGAAGTCGGCGTACCCGAAGGAGTCGCCCGGCAGCTCGCGCGCCCCCAGCACCCGGGCCACGAGGGTCAGCAGCGCGTCGGGCACTCCCACGCGCCGCAGGTAGGACCCGGCGGCGAAGGTCGCCTGCTCGCGCAGGGCGACCACGGGGGCGCTGGCCAGCACCAGGAAGGCGATGTCCGGGTCGGTGCCCGCCAGGACCACCCCCGGGTAGCCGCCCTCCGACTCGGCGTACAGGCCCACGCGCGCCGGGTCCACCCCGTCCAGGGCGCGCAGGTAGGCCACCGACCGGGCGTAGTCGGCGGCCATGGCGGTGTAGTCGCGCTCGGTGAGGCTGTAGTCCTCCATCGGCTTGGAGGGCACCAGGGTCGTCGCGCCCGCGCTGGCCAGGGCGTCGGCCTGCTCGGCGAATCCCTCGATGGTGTGGGTGCCCGCCCCGTGGAGGAAGACGACCCCGGGGGTGTCCCGCCCCGCGCCCACGGGCCGGCGCAGGAGGGCGGGGACGACCTCGCCGTCGGCCTGGGTCACCCGGACCCGCTCGACGGCGACCTCGTAGGTGCCCACGGCGGCGGTGGTCACGGCTCCGCCTATGGCGGTGTCCGAGGTCTCGGGGACCAGGGCCTCGGTGGCGGGGGCGGGCGACCAGCGCGGGCCGGCGAGCGTGCCCACCAGGGACAGCGTCAGGACCGCGACGACCACGGCGCCGACGGTGCGGTGGTCGGAGGAGACGGCGAGCACGAGCGCGCCCAGGGCCAGGGTGGACAGGATCTGGCGGATCTCGGCGGTGCCCGTCCCCATCAGGGCCAGGACCAGGGCGACGGCGATCACGCCCAGGACCATGACGCCCAGCCGCATGGGCTCCTGGCGCCACAGACGGGCGAGCAGCCTCCAGGCGCGCACCGGGAAGGCCCTCAGCCAGCGCCAGGCGGAGCGGATCTCGGGCCCGCTCGGGTGGGCGGGGTCCGCGCGGCGCCGCCGACGCCGCTCGCGCCGGGCCCGCAGGCGCTCGCTCAACCGGGCGCCCTTCTCCGGGCGCGGCGGACGGTCCCCGCCGGTGCGCGGCATCGGGCGCGGTCCTCGTCAGAACCCGAGCCGGGCCAGGGCCTTGGGGTCGGACTGCCAGTCCTTGGCCGTGCGCACGTGCAGGTCGAGGTAGACCGGCCTGCCCACCAGCTCCTCAATGCCCCTGCGCGCCGCGGTGCCGATCCGCTTCAGGCGCGACCCGCGCCGCCCGATCATGATGGCCTTCTGGGAGTCGCGCTCGACGACGAGGCTCACCCGCACCTGGAGGCGGCCGCCCTCGCCCTTGATCCGCGAGCCGGTGGTGTCCGTGTCGGGGTCGAGGATCTCGTCGACGACGACGGCCAGCGAGTGCGGCAGCTCCTGGCGCACGTCCTCCAGGGCGGCCTCCCGGACGAGCTCGCCGATCATGACGGCCCGGGGCTCGTCGGTGATCTCGTCGGCGGGGTACAGCGGCGGGGAGGGCGGCAGGTGGGAGACGAGGACGTCGGTGAGGACGTCAATCTGCTCGCCGCGCAGCGCGGAGACGGGCACGATGTCCGCCCAGTCGCCCAGGGCGTCCACCGCCAGCAGCTGGGCGGCCAGGTCCTGGCGGGTCACGGCGTCCGCCTTGGTGACCACGGCGACGACGGGCGGGCGGGCCTGGGCCAGGTCGCGGGCGATGAAGCGGTCGCCCGGGCCCACCTTCTCGTCGGCGGGGATGCACAGGGCGATGACGTCGACGTCGGAGAGGGTCTCGCGCACCAGGTCGTTGAGGCGCTTGCCGAGCAGGGTCCTGGGGCGGTGGAGGCCGGGGGTGTCGACCAGGACGAGCTGGGCGTCGTCGCGGTGGACGACGCCGCGCACATTGTGGCGGGTGGTCTGGGGGCGCCCGGAGGTGATGGCGACCTTCGCGCCGACCAGGGCGTTGGTCAGCGTGGACTTGCCGGCGTTGGGGCGCCCGACGAAGCAGGCGAAGCCGGCGCGGAAGCCCTCGGGGGCCGCGGGGGCCGCGCTCGCGGCGGTTTCAGCGGGCTCGGCGGGGGCGCCCGGACCGGCGGCGGGCTCGTCGTCGCCGGACGGGCGGGTGGGTGCGTCGTCGGTCATGACCGTCCTTAAGTGCTGTCGTAGTGGCGGTGCGGCGGTATGGCCGCGGTGGTGTCGTAGTGGCGGTGGCGGTGCGGCTCAGCCGGGTGGCGCGGCCCGGGCTCGGCCGGGCGGGGCGGCGGCTCAGCCGGTCCCCTCGGCGGGGGCTCGGCTCACCAGCAGGCTCGTGACCCGGCGGCGCCTGCCCGTGGCCTCGTCGGCGACGATGCGCAGGCCCTGCACGTCCCCGCTCGCCCCGGGCAGCGGGACCCGGCCGATGGCCTTGGCGAGCAGGCCGCCGGCGGTGTCGACGTCGTCGTCGTCGATCTCCAGGCCGAACAGCTCGCCGAGCTCGTCGAGCCCCAGGCGCGCGGGCACCCGGAGCACTCCCCCGCCCAGGTCCTCGACCTCGGGCTCGGCGGGGTCGTGCTCGTCGGTCAGCTCGCCGACGACCTCCTCCAGCAGGTCCTCCATGGTGACCAGGCCGGCGATGCCGCCGTACTCGTCGACGGCCAGCGCCATGTGGACGTGGTCGGTCTGCATCTCGCGCAGCAGGTCGTCGGCGGCCTTGAACATCCGGCTTGACAAGAGCCATCAGGCCCGTCCCTTCGGGGAGATTGCCGGCGGAGCAGGCATAAAACCAGACATCTGGGACAACCGGCTGTTTCTCACACAGGTAATGAAGCATTCGCAGATGCTTGTTTCAGCCAAAATGAACAACACCGGGAAAGACCTTTCCAAGGAAACCAGAGAGCATATCGATATCTATAATCGGGACGCATACGAACCCCTTCCCAAGGGCATTCTATCAGAAGACATGAGCCAGGAAGCTCTTCCGCAGGAGCGATACCTGCAGAACAAGTCCTATAGTGCTGGCTTCAACGGCCTCATCACACTATCGAAAGACGCGACACTACGCAGCAACGTGCTTTTCTATGGAGACCATGCCAGATACGACCGATTGACGGAGAACCGTTACGGGGGACTTGTCCCGACTACACTGGAAACCACAGAATGGATGAAGCAACGCACGTTTCGCATCGTACCGGCGCTGAAATACGAAGAAAACAGCACGCGGAGGTTTCTTTCTGACGAACTGCAATACTTCTTCGGACGACAGACGGTCGGGAACCAAGCAGTCACGAACGGCATCGGAATTACCGAACAGACGCACATAAAACCGTCTTATATAAGGAACTATCTTTCTTCTACTTTCAAATCGGGAAAGAGTGTGTGGCAGATCCACTCGCTCCTGAGATACGCTGACCGTAGAGAAGAACTGACTGCGGCCTCCGATTCCTTACCACTATATAATGTGGCAGAACGCTTTGCAACACGGTCGGCCATGACCCGAAACGTTATCAGGACTTCTATCCCTGTACTGGGAAATGACCTGGATATATCCTTCCAGGCTTACTACAGGGACAACTCGTATAACTACCAGGACAACATCCACCATCGTACATTCAAGTTACAAGGCGAACCGGGCTATACGTGGAAACACAAAAGGCAAAGCTACGTAACCTTCGGACTCCCCATGGAATGGACAAGAATCAGCCTTTCAAAGAAAGACAACAGGCTGTCTGCACGCAACTTCATGGCATTCAAGCCCTACCTGACCCTGCAGCAGGAACTGACAAGCACACTGACGGTGAACCTCTTTTCCTCTTTCTCAACCGACGGCAACTCTCTTGACTTCTATGCCCAGAAGCCTTTGAGAGAGGGATACAGAAACATACAAGTAACAGGAAATGACATCTACAAGTCCACCCATCTGTACACTTCGTTCCATATCCGCTACCGTAACCTCGCAACCATGCTGTTTGCAAACCTTTCGCTTGCCTGCTCTGATACGAAAAGCGAGGCTTACAGCCACTATGAATACAATGACTCGATGACAATCATGACGTGGGTAAAAGGCGACAACCACCGGCATAACACAGCCATAAGTGCGATGGTGGACAAGACTTTCATCCCCATAGGACTGTCCTTAAAGGTTGATGCGACATATAACAGGGAAAGTTATCTTGTTTCGCAGTCTGGCGTCATGGTCAACAACCATTCCCACCACGCCTCCGGAACACTCACTGCAAGTTTCCAGAAGCTGTCCTGGCTGCGCCTGTCAGCTGCTTTCACAGCCGGATATTACTGGGAACGGAGCAGTATCATGAGACAGAATGTCCTCTCCTCCTACACAACCAATGCAGCTCTTTACCTCTTCCCTGCAAAGAAGATGGAACTGAAGATGAAATTCTATAACCTTACAAACGAAATCATGGATGGACATTACCACACCTGTGGGCTGCTGGATGGCGATTTCAACTACAAGATCAACAATGTGTGGGAGCTGGGGCTGTCAGGAACGAACCTGTTGAACAGCAAGTCCTACAGCATTACACAGTACACAGGAATCAATATTCTCAACACATCCCTGCCCTTACGTGGGCGTGAAGTAATCCTCCGCCTACAGTTGAGACTATAAAGACACATATATCCTGAAAACCGTCCTCCACCACCTAGAAGCATCCTCTTCCAGATAGAAAGGCACACCTGTTCCGACTGTCGCCAATGTCGGGACAGCGACAGAACGGCAACAAGTTCAATTTCCTTTCACGAAAACAATCATTTCTTTTCACGAAGAAAAACATTTCTTTTCATGAAGAAAAATATTTCTTTTCATGAAAAGAATTGCTTGTACATGAAAAAACCTTACAACAACAGTTCAGTCAGGCCGCTGGACAGACACACTGAAGGTTTCGGCGGTCATGCTTCACAACGGCTTCGGCACGATATCATCACCGTTCTCCTGCATCGTCCGTTCCCGCTCGTGTTCTGGTTAATCCTGTGATTACCGACCCTCCACTTTTATCCACCCGGAAGAAGGCCCTGCAACTCCAATTGATGATACTGACAGGGATGACAGGATTCTACCAACAGAAAATCCCGCAACTCCATAGGGAATCACGGGATTCTGTCTTTTGAAGAAGCATGGCGGCAGTCCGTCAGGCGGATGCCGGAAGCTTGTCATCCATCAGTCTGCGAACTTCGCTTTGATGAACTCACGGTTCAGGCGGGCGATATTGGCAATCTTCTCGTTCTTAGGGCAGACAGCCTCACAGGCACGGGTATTGGTGCAGTTACCGAAGCCCACCTCATCCATTTTGGCAACCATCGCCTTGGCACGCTTGGCAGCCTCGGGTTTCCCCTGCGGCAGAAGAGCCAGCTGGCTTACCTTGGAGGAAACGAAGAGCATGGCAGAACCGTTCTTGCAGGCTGCCACGCAGGCTCCACAACCGATACAAGTCGCACAGTCCATAGCCTCATCGGCATTCTCCTTGGGAATGAGGATAGCATTGGTATCGTGCGCCTGACCGGTACGGATGGACGTGTAACCGCCGGCCTGGATGATTTTGTCGAAAGCGGAGCGGTCTACCATACAGTCCTTGATGACTGGGAAACCGGCCGAACGCCACGGCTCGACAGTGATGATGTCGCCATCGTTGAAGCGGCGCATATAGAGCTGGCAGGTCGTCGCTCCACGCTCGGTCTTGCCGTGCGGAGTACCGTTGATGTAGAGCGAGCACATACCGCAGATACCCTCGCGGCAGTCGTGGTCGAAGACGAAAGGTTCGTCGCCGGACGCAATAAGTTCCTCGTTGAGAATATCGAGCATCTCAAGGAATGAAGTGTCATCCGGGATGTTCTTCATCTCATGTGTATCGAAATGGCCCTGGTCCTGCGGGCCGTTCTGCTTCCAATACTTGATTGTGAATGATATATTTTTTGCCATTGTATTTATGTTTTAGTTGACAAGTAAACAAGTTGTGAAGTAAACAAGTTATTTGTCTGAAACTTAATTAGGAACAAATGTCTTGGTAGAACAAACCAACAACTTGTCAACTCGTCCACCTGTCAACTCGTCTACTAATTCTTATAGTTACGTGTTTGTACCTTGATTGCCTCATACTCGAGCGGTTCCTTGATCAGCTCCGGAGCCTTGGTGTCATCACCCTGATACTCCCAGCAGCCGACATAGAAGAAGTGCTCGTCATCACGTTTGGCCTCGCCTTCCTCTGTCTGGTGCTCTTCGCGGAAGTGACCGCCGCAGCTCTCTTCACGGTGCAGTGCATCGTAAGCGACAAGCTCGCCCATGAGGATGAAGTCACGGAGGTGGATTGCCTTGTCGAGTTCGACGTTCAGACCTTCCTTCTTTCCAGGAATGAAGAGGTTCGTGTTGAACTCCTCACGCAGTGCCTTCAGCTGCTTCAGACCCTCTTCAAGACCTTCCTTGGTGCGTCCCATGCCCACATGCTCCCACATGATGTGACCGAGTTCCTTGTGGATGGAGTCGACAGAACGCTTGCCGTGGATGCCCATCAGCCGGTCGATTTCCGCATCGACGGCCTTCTCAGCCTCATCGAACTCAGGACGGTCGGTCGGAATCCTGCCCCAGAGAGCCTGGTCGGCAAGGTAGTTCTGGATAGTGTATGGCAATACGAAGTAGCCATCGGCCAGTCCCTGCATCAGTGCAGACGCTCCCAGACGGTTGGCACCGTGGTCGGAGAAGTTGCACTCGCCGATTGAGAACAGGCCCGGCACGGTCGTCATCAGTTCGTAGTCGACCCAGATACCACCCATCGTGTAGTGGATAGCGGGGAAGATCATCATCGGGTTGTAGTACTTCACGCCGTTGATTTCATTGGCAACCTCACCCGGATTGACATCTGTAATCTCCTCGTACATATCGAAGAGGTTACCGTAACGCTGCAGAATCGTGTCGATGCCGAGACGGTTGATCGACTCGGAGAAGTCGAGGAACACAGCCAGACCGGTGTTGTTGACACCGAAGCCCTTGTCGCAACGCTCCTTGGCAGCACGCGATGCAACGTCACGCGGCACGAGGTTGCCGAATGCCGGATAACGACGCTCCAGATAGTAGTCGCGGTCTTCCTCGGGTATATCAGACCCTTTCTTCGTGCCGGCCTGTAATGCCTTGGCATCTTCGAGCTTCTTAGGAACCCAGATGCGGCCGTCGTTACGCAGAGACTCTGACATCAGGGTCAGCTTCGACTGCTTGTCACCGTGTACAGGGATACAGGTCGGATGAATCTGCACGTAAGACGGATTGGCCATGTAAGCGCCCTTGCGGTAGCACTGGATGGCAGCCGTACAGTTGCAGCCCATGGCGTTGGTCGACAGGAAGTAGGTGTTTCCGTAACCGCCGGTGGCAATCACAACCGCATTGGCAGAGAAGCGTTCCAGCTCACCGGTGATGAGGTTCTTGGCGATGATGCCCCGTGCATGACCGTCTACGATGACGACATCCTCCATCTCGTAACGGGTATAGAGCTTCACCTTCCCGGCCTGGATCTGTGCGCTCAAGGAAGAGTAAGCACCGAGCAGCAGCTGCTGGCCGGTCTGTCCCTTGGCATAGAAGGTACGGCTTACCTGTGCGCCGCCGAATGAACGGTTGGCCAGCATACCGCCGTACTCACGGGCGAAAGGTACGCCCTGGGCGACACACTGGTCGATGATGTCGTTCGACACTTCCGCCAGACGGTAGACGTTCGCCTCACGTGCACGGTAGTCACCACCCTTTACCGTATCGTAGAAAAGACGGTAAACAGAGTCGCCGTCGTTCTGATAGTTCTTGGCGGCATTGATACCGCCCTGTGCAGCGATGGAGTGCGCACGGCGCGGTGAATCCTGGATGCAGAAGTTCAGTACGTTGAAGCCCATCTCTCCGAGAGAGGCGGCGGCACTGGCACCGGCCAGACCTGTACCGACAACGATCACATCCAGTTTCAGTTTATTCTTTGGGTTAACCAAACGCTGATGTGCCTTGTAGTTAGTCCACTTCTCGGCTAATGGGCCGGCAGGAACCTTAGAATCGATCTTAGACATAGTATCTATGGGATTGATGGATTAAGCTTAGCTCAGCCTTAGGCGAAGGGACAAGCACCGCCACAGAGGGACTGCAGGAAGTAATAGACTACCACCACCGCAAAGCCAAGGATGATGATGGTCGTGTAGACGTTGGAGAGACAGCGTAGACGCTCAAACCAAATCTTGTTGTTGAAGCCGATGGTGTGTAGCGAGCTCCAGAACCCGTGCGAGAGGTGGAACCACAGGGCTCCCAGCCAGACGAGGTAGAGGACGACGAAGATGGGGTTAGCGAAGGTATAGCGGATCAGGCCTGCTCCATCGGTAGGACCAGAGACACCGGCGATACCGAGGTCGTGCTGACCGATGATCTCTGCCAGCTGCATCTTCGCCCAGAAGTTGAAGAGATGGAGGAAGATCCCGAGGAGCACGATGACACCGAGAGCCATCATATTCTGCGAAGCCCACTCGACGCCCTTAGGCTTGTCAATGACTGCATAGCGGTCGTTGCCTCGAGCCTTGCGGTTCTGCACCGTCAGGATGAAGGCGTAGATGATGTGGATGAGGAAGAGGACGGCTAGACCTATCGAAGCTACTAGGGCGTACCAGTTAGCCCCGAGGAACTCACACACGGCGTTGTATGCCTCCTCAGAGAAGAGCGCCACAAGGTTCATCGACATGTGGAAGGTCAAGAACAGGATGAGCGCTAGCCCTGAGATACTCATGACCAGTTTACGCCCGATCGAAGATTTGATTAACCACGACATAAAGTTGCTATTTAGTTGTTATCTATTTTACATCCGTGACTGGGAGGCATCGGTATGGATATTAGACTCTTGGAGGATCTATTGCTTACCCAGAGCGCCACGTATCCGACCGAACTCTCTACAAAGATAACTGAATTAGGTATATAAAGCGCCATCATTAGCGAAAAAAAGGCCTAATTCGTTCCACCTACCTACCTTATTATAGGTACGTCGGCGAGGCTACCTCCTTCACCGAAGCCATCTCTCTACCTATATATAGCTAACCATATCGCTGTAGCAGGAGCACTAAAAAGCCTACCCACGCTCTACCCTCGAGGCGAGGGAGGAGCATGGGTAGGCGCTGTGGAGGGAGGTGTAGCGGGGACTACTTCTCTCTGATGAAGATATTGATCGGCGTACCGGAGAAGTCCCAGTGCGCACGTATTTGATTCTCGAGGAAGCGACGATAGGGCTCCTTGACCCACTGCGGGAGGTTCGCGAAGAAGGCGAAGCTTGGTACTGCCGTGGGGAGCTGCATGACGTACTTGATCTTGATGTACTTGCCCTTGGTCGCAGGAGGCGGTGTCGCCTCGATGATGGGAAGCATGATCTCGTTGAGCTTGGAGGTAGGGATACGGGTGCTACGTCGCTCGTAGACACGCTGCACCTCCTCGAGCACCTTGAAGATACGCTGCTTCGTCAGTGCCGAGATGAAGATAATAGGGAAGTCTGTGAAGGGCGCTAGGCGCTGGCGGATCGCTGCCTCAAAGGTCTTGATGACGGCATTACTCTTGTCCTCGACGAGGTCCCACTTGTTGACGCAGACGATGAGCCCCTTACTGTTCTTCTGGATGAGGGAGAAGATGTTCAGATCCTGGCTCTCTATCCCTCGGGTAGCGTCAAGCATGAGGACGCAGACATCCGAGTTCTCGATGGCTCGAATGGAGCGAATTACCGAGTAGTACTCTAGATCTTCGCTTACCTTGCCTCGCTTACGTATCCCCGCCGTATCCACTAGGTAGAAGTTCATCCCGAACTTAGTGTAGTGGGTATAGATGGAGTCTCGTGTCGTGCCTGCTACGTTCGTCACTATGTTGCGCTCCTCACCGATGAAGGCATTGACGAGGGAGGACTTCCCAGCGTTAGGACGCCCTACTATAGCGATACGAGGCGCATCTAGTACTTCGTCCTCAGCCTCACCCTCGGGGAGCTCCTTGACGATGGCGTCGAGGAGGTCTCCCGTACCACTGCCACTGATGGCAGAGACAGGCAGGGGATCCCCGAGGCCGAAGGAGTAGAACTCCGCTGCCGCATAGTGCTGGGCGTAGTTGTCAGCCTTATTAGCGACCAGTAGGACGGGCTTCTTGGTACGGCGAAGCTTAGCTGCTACTTCGTCGTCGAGGTCAGTGACACCGTTCTCGACGTCTACGACGAAGAGAATGACATCGGCCTCCTCCATAGCTATCTCGACCTGCTTATTGATCTCGCCCTCGAAGATATCTTCGCTCCCGACGACCCAGCCCCCTGTATCTACCACGGAGAACTCTCTGTCGAGCCACGAGACCCGACCATACTGACGGTCACGGGTCGTGCCTGCCTCTTCGCTGACGATAGCCCCACGGGTCTGGGTCATGCGGTTGAAGAGGGTGGACTTCCCCACATTGGGTCGTCCTACGATTGCTACTAAATGACTCATATTGCTTTTCTACTTATTCTGTACAGGGGGTTAGTCTAGGCGGTAGCCGTAGGCACGCAGGAGGTTATCTCGGTTGCGCCAGTCCTTCTCCACCTTGACGAAGAGCTCTAGGAAGATCTTCTTTTCAAAGAAGCGCTCCATGTCTCTACGAGCCATCGAGCCGACCTTCTTCAGTGCTACCCCCTTGTGCCCGATGATGATCCCCTTCTGGCTATCACGCTCGACGATGATGAGGGCTTGGATGTGGATACGAGCTTCCTCTTCCCTAAAGGCCTCGACGACGACTTCGACGGAGTAGGGGATCTCCTTCTGATAGTAGAGGAGGATCTTCTCACGGATGATCTCGGTGACGAAGAAACGGGCAGGCTTGTCGGTGAGGGCGTCCTTCTCGAAGTAGGGTGGCGAGGGCGGGATGAGGCTCTCGATACGCTTCTTCAGGGGCTGTACATTGAAGTTGTTCAGCGCCGAGAGCGGTATGATCTCTGCCTCGGGGAGCTCCTGATGCCAGCGCTCTACCAGTGCTTCGAGCTCGGGCTGAGTGGTCAGGTCTACCTTATTTATAAGGAGTAAGACGGGACACTTGACCCCACGTACCCGCTCGAGGAAGAACTCGTTCTTGTCTGCCGTCTCCACGGTATCGGTGACATAGAGCAAGACATCTGCGTCTCCGAGGGCTGACTCGGAGAATTCGAGCATGCTCTCCTGCAGCTTGTAGTTCGGGCGCAGTACTCCTGGGGTATCGCTATAGACGATCTGTAGCTCGGGGGTATTGACGATGCCCATGATGCGATGGCGTGTCGTCTGCGCCTTGGAGGTAATGATGGAGACACGCTCTCCGACGAGGAGGTTCATCAGCGTAGACTTGCCCACGTTGGGGTTGCCTACGATATTGACGAAGCCGGAGCGGTGTGTCTGCTCTTTCTTTTCTTCAGTCATCCGTGTAGACTATTCTTATTAGAGACGAAGACCCTGCCCGCTCGCTCCGTCGGGAGTGAGGAAGGCAAGGTCTCCGGCTAGGTCCTATTAGTTCTTAGGATCGTACGCCCACTTGACGTAGACGGCACCCCAAGTGAAGCCTGCACCGAAGGAGGTAAGGATGAGGTTGTCCCCCTTGCGAAGCTGCTTCTCGAACTCCCACAGGCATACAGGGATCGTGGCCGAGCTGGTATTGCCTCGGTACTCGATGTTGATCATCACACGCTCCAGAGGTACCTGCATCTCACGAGCTACAGCGTCGATGATGCGGAGGTTGGCCTGGTGAGGCACGACCCACGCTACGTCTTCGTAGGAGAGGCCATTGCGCTCCATGATGGTACGACAGCTCGATGACATGCCCTTGACAGCCTGCTTGAAGACAGCAGCGCCCTCCTGATAGACGAAGTGCTCACGACGGTCTACCGTCTCGTGCGAAGGAGGGTTAGCAGAGCCCCCTGACTTCATGATCAGGTGGTCACGACCCGTACCGTCGGTACGGAAGTAGGCGTCGAGCACCCCCTCATTCTCCTCTGTTGGCTCGAGGAGGACACAGGCGGCAGCGTCACCGAAGAGCGGGCAGGTAGCCCGGTCTGTATAGTCTGTGACGGCAGACATCTTCTCAGCAGCGACGACGAGGATGCGCTGGTAGCGCCCGGAGCGGATATAGTTCGCTCCTGCCTCCAGAGCATAGATGAAGCTAGGGCAGGCGGCCTGCATGTCGAAGGTGAAGGCGTTCACGCAACCCGTCTCATAGGCGACAATAGATGCTGTCGTGGGGAAGTGGTAGTCGGCGGTATTTGTCGCTAGGATGATCCCGTGGGAGCGGAACCGGCTGCAGCGTCTGACGAAGGTGTTCCTGTCCGAGTTGCGGAC
>ERZ773022.2037-NODE-2037-length-12649-cov-16.559711_pt1 | contig 12649 bp, 9 predicted proteins | sample MGYA00580839_ERZ773022 | MGnify/ENA primary metagenome ERZ773022 (study PRJEB29015, sample SAMEA2738020) | human oral metagenome | biome: human oral; feature: human-associated habitat; material: dental | place: China | collected 2044 ... | reverse complement strand
GAACGCGCGGTCGGCGAGGCGGTCCGGCGGCGCGCGCTCGCGCGGGGGCGCGAACGGCCCGCCGAGGGGGGACGGGGGCTGCGGGGACCGGGGCGGTGGGACATCGGTGCAACTCTTCCACACCAGCGGATTCCGTGTCGCCAGACTTTCGGCCGTCCCGCGTCTTCGTGACAAGACCTATATATATGCTCCCCGTCACGCCGGAGCCGTCCCGCGGGCCCGGCGGGTGCGAGACGGCGGGGCCGGCGGGCCCCGGCGAACGCCCGTCGTCGCGCACCCGGTCAACATGCCCATGCGCCGCCCTCCCGCCGCGCTGGTCGCACCCGTTACCCTGCCGACCATGGACATACCCGCCGTCATGGACCTCGCGCACGACCTCATGGCCGCCAACGGGGTCGGCGACTGGGACCTCGGCCTGGACCGGGCGAGGCGGCGGGCCGGCCAGACCGACCACACCCGCCGTCGGATCACCCTGTCCCGGGCCCTCATGGAGCTGTACTCCCCCGACGAGGTCCGCGAGACCGTCCTGCACGAGATAGCCCACGCCCGGGTCGGGGCCGCCCACGGCCACGACGCCGTCTGGGCGGCGGAGGCGCGCCGCCTCGGCTCCACCGGGCGGCGCCTGGTGTCGGCGCGCTCGCCGCGGATCACGGGCCGCTGGGTGGGCACCTGCCCCGCCGGGCACACCGTCGACCGCATGCGCCGCCCCACCCGGCCACTGGCCTGCGCCCTGTGCGGGCGGAGCTTCAGCCTGGACAACCTCCTGGAGTGGAGCCTCGACGGCGTGCCCATGACCCCCGCCCGCATAGGGCCGTCCTACGCCCGCTCGCTGGCGCAGGTGCGCCGCGCGCTGATCCGCCAGTCCCAGATGGCGGGCCGCTGAGCCCCGGGCGCCGGGGCCGCCGGCCCTGGGCCCGGCGGCTCCGGCGCCTCCCGATGGAGGGCCGGCCCCGATCCGGCCCCCTCCCGGGCCCGGGCCGGCGCCCCGGCGCTCCTCGCCCCGACAGCCCCTCAGTCGACCTGGCGGGCGAGGTCCGCGGCCCCCACGAGCCCGGCGTCCTGCCCGGCGGAGGAGATGAGGACGGGGATCTCGGGGCGCCGGGCGTGCGCCGTCAGGTGCGCGCGGAAGGCGGCCGTGACCGGTTCGAGCAGAATGGGGCCGGCCTCGGTCATGCCGCCGGTCATCACAATGACCTCGGGGTCCAGGACGGCGGCGAGGTCCGCCAGCCCCTGCCCGAGGGCCCGGCCCAGGCGCGCGTAGCACTCCAGGGCGGCGGGGTCGCCCTCGCGGGCGGCGGCGGTGACGGCCTTGCCGGAGATGTGCTCGGGGTTCCCGCCGGACAGCTCGATGATGCGGGCGGCGTAGGACGGCTGGAACCGGGCCAGCTCCCAGCCGTTGACGCCCAGGGCGGTGCCCGAGCCGTAGCGCTCCAGGCACCCGCGCTGACCGCAGCCGCAGGGGCGCCCGTCGGGCTCGACGTTGATGTGCCCGATCTCGGCGGCGAAGCCGGCGGCCCCGCGCACGAGGCGGCCGTCGATGACGATGGCGCCGCCCACCCCGGTCCCCAGGGTGACGACCAGGACATTGCGCTTGCCGGCCCCCGCGCCGAACCGCGCCTCCGCCCAGCCGGCCGCATTGGCGTCGTTCTCGACGACGACGGGCAGGCCCACGCGCTCGGCCACGACGTCGCCGATGCGCACGCCGGTCCAGTCCAGGTTGGTGCCCGAGGCCATGGTGTTGCGGTCCGAGGAGACGAAGCCGGCGGCGCCGATGCCCACGGCGACCGCCTCCGGGCGGGACTCCTTCAGCTCCAGGGCGCAGTCGACGATGGTGTCCAGGATGCTCGCGCGGTCATTGGCCGGGGAGGCCCTCTGGATGCGCTCCAGGACGGCGCCCTCCTCGTCCACGACCCCGGCGGCGATCTTCGTGCCGCCCACGTCCACACCGATGCTCAGTGCCATGTCCACTCCTCATTGAGATCCTCCGGAGCCCCTTGCGGCTCTTCGGGCAATTGTGGGCCATGGCGGTGCGCCCTGTCTGCTCCGAAGGTCCTCGTCCTCTTCGCGATCCGGGCGGAAGCCGGCCCGCCGCCCCCGAGCCGCGCCCGGCGCGAACCGGATGCCCGATCTCGCGGCACCGGCGCCGCTCGTGATGGGATGAAGGACATGCCCGACGACGCGACCCCCAGTGCGCCCCGGCCCGGCGCCGCCGGGGCCCCCGCACCGGCCCCGCGGCCGGACGGACGGGAGGCCTCCCCGCTCGCACCCGACTGGCTCGAGGACCCCGACGACGAGCGCACCCGGGCCTGGGTCGACGCGCACAACGCCGCCACCGTGGCCGCCCACGCCGGCCCCTCCCTCGAGGCCCGCGCCCGCGACCTCGAGGCGCTCCTCGACGACCCGGACCGCATCCCCGCCGTCGCCTCGCGCCACGGCATGCTCTACAACTTCTGGACCGACGCCGCCCGCCCCCGCGGCGTGTGGCGCCGCACCACCTGGGAGTCCTACATCCTCGGGGCGCCCGTGCGCGCCGACCGCGGCCCCGCCCCCGCGCAGTGGGAGGAGCTGCTCGACGTCGACGCCCTGGCCCGCGAGCGCGGCCGCGCCCTGACCTGGGGCGGGGCGCAGGTGCTCACCACCGGGGCGCTCGCCGGACGCCGCGCCCTGGTGAACCTGTCGCAGGGCGGCTCGGACGCGTCGTGGACGCAGGAGTACGACCTGACCGAGCGGCGCTTCGTCCCGCCCCGCGAGGGCGGTTTCCGGCGCGGGCTCTCCAAGGGCTCGATGTCCTGGGGGGACGACGAGGGCGAGTGCGTCATCGTCGCCGCGGACCTGGGCCCGGGCTCCCTGTCCGCGGCCGGCTACCCGCTCCAGGTGCGCCGCGTGCGCCGCGGCCGGACCGTGGAGGAGGGCGGGGTCCTCGTGTGCGCGGCCCCGGACGCCGTTGCCGCCCGCGCCGCCCGGGACCCGTGGGGCCGCACCTGGGTGATGACGATGCCGACCTTCTACGCCACCCGCGTCTGGCTGCTGCCCGACGACGTCGCCGCGCCCTCCGGCGTCGGGCGGGCGCTGCCGGGGGCCGGGCGCGAGTGGGTGCCCGACGGCGCCGTCCGCCTCGACGTGCCCGAGTCGGCGTCGGCGGGCGTGGGCCGCGACTGGGCGACGATCGAGCTGCGCCGCCCGTGGGAGGTGGACGGGCGCGCCTACGCGCCGGGCACGCTCCTGGCGGCGCCGCTGCAGGGTCTGCTGGAGGGGCGCCGCGAGCTCGTCGTGCTCTTCGAGCCGACGGCGACGACGTCGCTGGCCTCGGCCGCCTGGACCCGCAACCATCTGGTGCTGACGATCCTCGACGACGTCGTCAACCGTCTGGAGGTGTGCACGCCGCCGTCGGCGCGGCGCACGGCCGCCGGGGACCGGCGGTGGGGGCGCCGCCGGGTGGATCTGACGGGCGCGGCGGACCCGCCGGGCCGGTCGGAGGGCGGTGGGACCCGGCTGCGGCCGGGGCGCGCGCTGCTGGACGTGTCCGTGTCCGCCCTGGATGCGCGCGACACGGACTACCTGTGGATCTGCGCGTCGGGGTGGACGACGCCGTCGACCCTCGCGGTGGGGCGGGTGACGCGGTCCGGCGGGGTGGACGGCATGACGGTGGTGCGCCAGGCGCCGGCCCGCTACGACGCCGCGGGCGTGCGGGTGAGTCAGCACCTGGCCACGAGCGCGGACAGCACGCGCGTGCCCTACTTCCAGGTCGGCCGCCGCCGGGGGCCGGCTCCGACGCTCGTCGTGGCCTACGGGGCCTTCGGGGTCAGCCTGACCCCGGGCTACGACCCGGTGGTCGGCAAGGGGTGGCTGGAGCGGGGCGGCACGCTCATCGTGGCCAATACGCGCGGGGGCGGCGAGTACGGGCCCGCGTGGCACCGCCGGGCCCTGGGGCGCGGCCGGCGCCTGGTGGTCGAGGACCTGGTGGCGGTGCTGGAGTCGGTGATCCGCCGGGGGGTGGCGGCGCCGTCGGGCATTGCGGTGCACGGCTCCTCGGCGGGAGGGCTGCTCGTGGGCGAGCTGCTCACGCGCCGGCCCGATCTGCTGGGGGCCGCGGTCATGGAGGTGCCGCTGACGGATCTGGAGCGCTACTCGCGGCTGCTGTCGGGGGCGTCGTGGGTGGAGGAGTTCGGGGACCCGGACGACCCTGAGCAGTGGGCGTGGATGCGGGAGCACTCCCCGCTGCACCGCCTGCGCGAGGGCGTGGAGTATCCGCCGGTGCTGCTGGTGACCTCGCAGAAGGACGACCGGGTGCACCCGTGGCACGCGCGCGCGATGGCGCACCGGCTGGAGGAGCTGGGCGGCCGGGTCTCCTACCTGGAGACGGCGGAGGGCGGGCACGCCGGGCGGGCGACGAGCGCCGTGCGGGCGCGAACCAGCGCCCTCATCCACGAGTTCGCCTGGCGCCGCACGAGCGGTTGACCGGTCCCGGCCAGCGGGCTCCCCGGCGACGGCCGCCCCGGTCCTCAACGGCGTGCGCCAGGCCTGGGACGCGCCCAGACCGTTCGTCGCCGACGCCGCGTCCCTCCCGACCGGTTCGACGGAGGGCCCGGCGCTGACCATTATGGCGGTCACGGCCCGCGCCTGCGACTGCATCGCCCGGGCGCACGCGAGCGGCGAGCTGACCCGGCCCGCGCAGGACGTGGTGCTCTGAGGGCCCGCCCGCTACCCTTGGTGCCGGGGACCGCGGACGGCCCGGCCCGCCGCCCCGGTGCCGGGGTCCGCCGCCGCGAAGAGGAGGAACCGTGAGCGACTTCGACTGGAGCGAGACCGACATCAACGTCCTGTACGACGTCTTCTACGAGCAGGGCACAATCCTCGCCGCCGAGTACATCGCCCTCGTCGATCGCGCCAAGAACGACGGCGACCGCGACGAGGCCGTGTTCTGGAGGAGGCAGATACAGGACCTGCGTCGCGAGCGCTCGGACGTCGACCCGGACGATCGCAACGCCATGATCGAGACGATGAAGCACTGGCAGCGCACTCGCGAGCAGATCCAGAGGCTTCGGGCACTCGCCCCCAGTGCAGCATGATGTCGCCGCTGACCGACGAGCACAGGGAGAGCATCTGGGAGGACGTCGAGGTGGACGTCTTCGGCTCCGAGGCGCCGTCCCTGCATCCGGTTCTCCTGTCCATCGGCGCGCAGCCGGGCGCGGGGAAGACCCGTGCGACCGCGGCGACGAGGAGATCCTTCTACGCAGGTCGGTCCTTCGTCCCGATCATCGGCGATGACTTCCGTCCCTACCACCCGGATTACCGGGCCCTGGTGTCCTCCCCCGACCCCGATCTCATGCCCGCGGCCACGGCCGAGCTCGCCGGCTGGCTGGTGAGGCGGTCCCTGGAGCACGCGGCCCGGCACCGCTACTGCGCGATCGTCGAGGGCACGCTGCGCTCCCCGGAGACGACGCTGGGCACCATCCGCCAGTTCGCCGCGGCGGGCGCGACCACGCACCTGGTGATCCTCGGCGTGCCCGAGGTCGACTCGTGGACCGGCTGCATTGACCGGTACCTCACGCCTTGGAGTCGGGCAACCCCGCCCGGTGGACGCCCCTGGCCGCGCACGACGCGGGATACCGGGGGACCCCGCGGACGCTGGCGGCGGCGCGGGACTGCCCCGAACTGCACCGGCTGACCGTCGTCGACCGCTCCGGGGGCGTCGCCCACGACGACGTCCGCGGGGCCGACGGCGCCTGGGCGCGACCGGCCGGCGGCCCGGAGGCGCTGGAGCGTCTTCGCGCGGCCCGGGACCCGGGCGCCGAGGAGCGGGTCGCGCGCCTGGCGGCCCGGGCGGCCCGCCTGGAGGCCGATCCGACGGTCCTCGCCGGTCTCGACCACGCCCGCCTGCTGGCGGCGCCCTCCGCCCCTCCTCCGCGCTGACGACGCGCCGCGGTTCCGCGCTCCGGCCCCGCGCGGCCGAACCCGACCGTCACTGGGCACCCCGCCGCGGGCGCGGGCGGACCCGCGGTCATCGCCGTGCACGGGGATGCCGTCCCACCCGCCTCTTCCACCCCATTGGCCCCGCCCACCCCGCTGCGGGCGCGGGCGGACCGGTGGTGGGCGGCACGGCTGACTCAAAAAGGTGGCCGACGCGGATCTTTCACCCTTCGCCCCGCGCCCCTCCCATCCAGAAGTGGCGCAATAACGCCATTCCCCGTGAGCGCGGGAGCCGCCGCGCACCCGAAAGATACGCGCCGGCCACCTTTTTCCTCCCCGCCGACGCCCCGGGCCGCGGCGGCGGGGACGCCGGCGAGGGCCCCACGGGAATCGCCGCTGCGCCGAGGAGCTCGCCCCGCCGTGGCGCACACCTCCCCTTCCGGCCGCAACGTGCAGAAGTCCGCACATTGCCAACATCGCCGTCGACCGCCATTTTCCGTTGTCATTCCAGGATGAAATGCCGTACAGCAACTTGCATGTGTCCACGACCACGTTCATTCGTGCATAACTGCCCACGGAACGGCGCTGATAGTCTTCATCCGCGACGCGCGGACGAGGATGTTCATCGGGAACATCCACCGGGCGTCGTACTCATGATCAAGGAGCCCACCATGTTCTTCACCTCCATCGACGCCAACACCGCCCGCGCCTACGCCGAGCTGGTCAACCGGCAGATCGCCGAGAAGACCACCGACGAGGAGCACTGAGCCCCGCGCCGCTGCGGACAGTCGGAACGCGCCAGGAGCACTCGTCGTCGTCGAGCACTCGTTAGTCATCGACGCCGGGGCCCTGGCGGCCCGCGAGACTACTCGAGCTCGAAGGCCCCGGTGTAGAGCCGGTAGTAGGTGCCGCGCCGCTCCATGAGCCGGTCGTGGCCGCCGCGCTCGATAATGCGCCCGTGGTCGAGGACCATAATGGCGTCGGAGTTGCGGACCGTGGACAGGCGGTGGGCGATGACGAACACCGTCCGCCCCTTCATGAGATTGTCCATGCCGGCCTGGACGAGGGCCTCGGTGCGCGTGTCGATGGAGCTCGTCGCCTCGTCGAGGATCATGACCGGCGGGTCGGCGACGGCGGCGCGCGCGATCGACAGCAGCTGCGCCTGCCCCTGCGAGAGGTTCGAGCTGCCGCCCGAGATCACCGTCCGGTAGCCGTGGGGCAGGCGGCGGATGAAGCCGTCGGCGTTGGCCAGTCGCGCCGCCTCGATGCACTCCTCGTCGGTGGCGTCCAGGCGCCCGTAGCGGATGTTGTCCATGACGGTGCCCGTGAACAGCCGCACGTCCTGGAGGACGACGCCGAGCGAGCGGCGCAGGTCCGCCTTGGCGATCTTGGTGATATTGATGCCGTCGTAGCGGATCTTGCCGTCGTCGAGGTCGTAGAAGCGGTTGATCAGGTTCGTGATCGTCGTCTTGCCGGCGCCGGTCGCGCCGACGAAGGCGATCTTCTGCCCCGGTTCGGCCCGCAGGGAGACGTCGTGGAGGACCTCCTTGACGCCGTCGTAGGAGAAGTCGACGTGCTCCATGACGATCTCGCCGCGCAGCCGCGTGTACGTGACCGTGCCCTCCGCCCGGTGGGGGTGGCGCCAGGCCCACACCCCCGTCTTGCGGTCGGCGGGCTCGACGCCGCCGTCGGCCGTCTCGACGGCGTCGACCAGGCCGACGTACCCGTCGTCGTGCTCGGGCTCCTCGTCGATGAGGGCGAAGACGCGCCCGGCGCCGGCCAGGCCCATGGCGATGAGGGCGACCTGCTGGGAGGCCTGGTTGATGGTCTGGGAGAGCTGGCGGACCATCGTCAGGTAGGACACGATAATGCCGACGGTGATCGCGCCCATGCCGGCGAATCCGATATTGGTGACCCGCAGCTGGATGAGCAGGCCGCCGACCATGGCGATCAGGACGTAGAGCAGGTTGCCCATATTGCCCACCACCGGGCCCAGGAGGTTGCCGTACCGGTTGGCCCTCTCCGAATCGGAGAAGAGCCGCTGGTTGAGCGCGGCGAAGTCGGCCTTCGCGGCCTCCTCGTGGTTGAAGACCTGGACGACCTTCTGCCCGCCCATGATCTCCTCGATGAAGCCCTCCTCGGTGGCGAGCGAGTGCTGCTGGGCGACCATGTACCGCGAGGACGCGCCGCCCAGCCTGCGGGTGACCTCGATCATGACGGCGACCACGACGACGACGAGGATCGTCAGCCACAGGCTGTAGTAGAGCATCATGGCGAGCATGGCGCCCAGGGTCAGCCCGGACTGGATGAGCGTGGGCACCGACTGGCCGATGAGCTGGCGGACGGCATCCGTGTCGTTGGTGTACGTGGACATGACCGCGCCGTGGGCGTGGGTGTCGAAGTACTTGATCGGCAGGGACTGCATGCGGTCGAACATGTCGTCGCGCATGTGCTTGAGGGAGCCCTGCGTGACCACGGCCATGATCCGCGAGTACAGCAGGCTCGTGAGCACGCCGAGGGCGTAGACGGCGCCCATCATGGTGATGATCCGCACGAGCACGGGCGTGACGGCGTCGAGTCCCGCGCTCAGCCCGGGGGTGATGACCTCGTCGACGACCCGCTGCATGAAGATCGAGGCGACCGTCGAGGCGACGGAGGCGATGACGATGCTGATGGCCACGACGATCAGCCGCCACGGGTAGTGGCGGAACACGTAGGCCAGCAGGCGGCGGGCGGGGTGCTCGACGCGGGGCAGGTCGTCCGACTCCCGCCGGGCGTCGTCGTCGGCGGGCTCCGGGATCGGGGACGACGCCGTCGACGGCGACTCCCGCCGGGCGCCGGCGGCCGCGGGCTCGCGGGCGTCCTCGGGGCGCCGGTCCTCGGCGGCGCCGGTGCGGGTGCGCGCCATGGTCACGCCACCTCCTCTTCCCGGCCCGTGCGGCTCTGCAAGGCGTGGATCTGCTGGTACTCCCCGCCCAGCGCCATGAGCTCGTCGTGGGTGCCGCGCTCCAGGATGCGGCCCTCGTCCAGGACGATGATCTGGTCGGCGTGCTCCACGGAGCTCAGCCGCTGGGCGATGATGATCTTGGTGGTGCCGGGGATCTCCCGGGCGAGGGCCCGGCGGATGAGGGCGTCGGTGCGGGTGTCGACGGCGGAGGTCGAGTCGTCGAGGATGAGGATCTTCGGCCTTTTGAGCAGGGCGCGGGCGATGCACAGGCGCTGCTTCTGGCCTCCGGACACATTGGTGCCGCCCTGCTCGATGCGGGTGTCGTAGCCGTCGGGGAACTGCCGGACGAACTCGTCGGCCTGGGCGAGCTCGCAGGCGCGGACGAGCTGGGCGTCGGTGGCGTCGGGGTCGCCCCAGCGCAGGTTCTCCTTGACGGTGCCGGCGAACAGGACGTTCTTCTGCAGGACGACGGCGACCTCGTCGCGCAGCCCGGCCAGGTCGTAGTCGCGCACGTCGACGCCGCCGACCATCACGCGCCCGGCGGTCACGTCGTACAGGCGCGAGACGAGCTGGATGAGCGTCGTCTTCCCCGAGCCGGTGCCGCCCACGACGCCCAGGGTCGTGCCCGAGGGGATCGTCAGGTCGATCCCGCACAGGGCGTCGGCTTCGGCCTCCCGGGAGTAGCGGAAGGAGACGCCCTCGAAGCGGACCTCGCCGTCGGCCGCCTCGGTCGGGCCGCTGGCGGGGGAGGTCAGGGAGGGGCGGTGGACGAGGACCTCGGCGACGCGGTTGGCGGACTCCGCCGATATGGAGACCATGACGAAGACGAAGGCGAGCATCATCATCGAGGCGAGGATCTGCACGCCGTAGGTCATCAGCGAGGAGAACTCGCCGGTCGTCAGCTCCGTGGCGCCGCTGTCCACGACCACCCGGGCGCCCAGGTAGTTGACGAGCATGAGCGCCGCGTAGATGAAGAAGATCATGATCGGACCGTTGAGCGCGAGGATCTTCTCGGCGCGGGTGAAGTCCCCGCGCACCTCCTGGGAGGCGGCCCGGAACTTCGTCTTCTCATGGTCCTCCGCGACGAAGGACTTCACGACCCGGATCGCGGAGAGGTTCTCCTGCACGGAATTGTTCAGGGCGTCGTACTTCTTGAATATCCGGCGGAAGATCGGGAACACGTAGGCGATCAGGCCGATGAGCGCGCCGCCGAGCAGCGGCAGCATGATGATGAAGATGAGCGCCAGCCGCGGGTTGATCATCAGGGTCATGATGACCGAGAAGACGACCATGAGGGGCACGCGCACGGCGACGCGGATGATTATCTGGTACGCGTTCTGAATGTTCGTGACGTCGGTGGTCATGCGGGTGACCAGCGAGGACGCCGAGAAGCGGTCGATGTCCGCGAAGGAGAACTCCTGAACCCGGAAGAACAGGTCCTGGCGCAGGTTGCGGGCCAGGCCGGCGGCGGCGGTGGCGGCGCGCACGCCGGACATGACGCCGCACGCCAGCGAGACCATCGACATGACGACCAGGGCCAGGCCGATCCGCAGGATCGGGCCCATGGCCCCGCCCGTGAGGGTGTCGATGAGCTCGGCCATCATGAGGGGCAGGATGCACTCGAGCCCGGCCTCGCCCACCATGAACAGCGGCGCCTGCAGCGACGGCCCCCGGTACTCGCGCAGGCTGCGCATGAGTATGCGTACGGTTTTCACAGACGTCTTCCACCAATTCCCTTTTAGAACCCAGCGAACTCTACCAGAGGAGAGGAGGGCGCGAGGGCCCGGTTCGGCGCGACGGCGGGGAAGCGGGGGCGCACGGCCCCGCCGGCGGGGCGGACGCGCTCGCGGGCCGCGGCGCCCGGGCCGACGTGGATCTCGAAGCCGATCCGGATGCCGTACTCCTCGCCGATGGCGTTTTAGCCTGAGAGCATGAAGCGCCCCTGCGAGTCCCCGTCGATCCAGCCGTCGGACCCGTCGCCCTCCGGGACCGCCCTCGCCCCGGAGCCGCAGCCGGGTGGCGGTGATGAAGCGGGCGGCGATGCCGAGACCGCCCTCGCCCCGGAGCCGCAGCACTGGCCGGAGCGCCACCGCAGGGGAATCGACCTCGCCGTCGTCGCCCTAGTCCTGGCCTACAACCAGCTCGTCCTGCCCGTGCAGGGCCCGGTCCCGTGGCTGCTGGAGGCGCTCTGCCCGGGCCTGGCCCTCGCCTACCTCCTCAGGCGACGCCGTCCCCTGACGGCCTTCGCGGTCATGCTCCTTCTCACCTGGGCCCAGCTGCTCGCCGCCCCCCTCGGCGGGTTCCTCCCCGTCGACCTCCTGCTGGGGCTCATGGTCCACCACCTCGCGGACACCCGCCGGCGGGCGGTCTCCCTGACGGCCGCCGCCCTCGTCATGGCCTGGGTCCCGATCGCCTTCGCCCCGGCCGTCCGAATGGGCTACAGCCGGCTCAGCCTTCCCGGGCTGGCCATGATCGCCGTGGCCTGGGCCTGGACCACGGGGGCCCTTCGCCGCGCGCGCCGCGACCGCCTGGCCGCCCTGGTCGACGCCGCCGAGTACCGGCTGCGCGAGGAGCGGGCGCGCCGCCGGGTCCTGGAGCGGGAGGAGCGCTCCCGGATCGCGCGCGAGATCCACGACGTCGTCTCCCACGGCCTGGGGGTCATGGTGGTGGTCGCCGACGGCGCCGCCGCGACCGCCTCCTCCAACCCCGAGCGGGCCGCCGCCGCGATGCTCCGCGTCCGGGACACCGGGCGTGAGGCCCTGGGCGAGATGAGGCGGATGCTCGCCGTCCTGCGCGACGAGGAGCCGGCCGGGCTCGCGCCCGGGCCCGGCGCGCACGACCTGGAGGCGCTGGTCGACGAGGCCCGCGAGACCGGTCTGCCCGTCCGCCTCGAGGTCTCCGGCGGACTCGACCTGCCCGCCGGGCTCGGCCTCACCGTCTACCGCACGGTCCAGGAGGGGCTGAGCAATGCGCGCAGGCACGCCGGCGCGCCCGGCCGGGTCGAGGTGCGCGTGGACAGGGGGCCGGAGGATCTCGTGGTGGAGGTGCTCGACGACGGCGACGGCGCTCCCCCCGCCGCGGCGTCGGGAGGGACCCCGGCGGGGGCCGCGCCGACCCCGACGGGCGATCATCCGGCCGGCGCCGCCCCGGGGTACGGCCTGACGGGCATGCGCGACATGACCGGCGGCAGTATTACCGTCAATCATTACGAGGTTTTTTTCAGGCATAGTATCGTCCTTCTAAAGTATGGTGTGAATGGGTGCGTATACTATATTATTCAATATAATATATCCGATTTGCATACAGCATATTCTTTTAATGCAAAAAGTGCAAGAGTTGGACAATAGTTTCTTTTTGCCGTTTAAGTGCATTTTAAACGGAGCTTTATCGAGGTAAAAATCTTTTAATCCGCTATTCATGATTGCCCCCGTGTGCTATACTTATCGGCAAATGAATTTTTCTAATTGTAATCTTGATTCCACTCTTTTACAGGGGCTTGAAGAAGCCGGTTATATTGAATGCACTCCGGTTCAAGAGCAGGTGTTTTCCGCAGGAATGGACGGTTCCGATCTTTATGTACAATCTCAAACAGGTACGGGAAAAACAGCTGCGTATCTGGTAACACTGATGCAGCGGATGCTTGCTGCAGGAACCGAAGACCGCCGCCCCGCTTTGATTCTTGTTCCCACACGGGAACTTGCCGTACAGGTCGAAGAAGAAGCGCTTAAATTAGGTAAACATACGGGGATCCGTGCCGCGAGCTTTTACGGCGGCGTCGGGTATCAGCAGCAG
>ERZ773022.2036-NODE-2036-length-12650-cov-6.790075_pt1 | contig 12650 bp, 13 predicted proteins | sample MGYA00580839_ERZ773022 | MGnify/ENA primary metagenome ERZ773022 (study PRJEB29015, sample SAMEA2738020) | human oral metagenome | biome: human oral; feature: human-associated habitat; material: dental | place: China | collected 2044 ... | reverse complement strand
GATGAATGATATCAGGCTGGTTCTGTCGAAAGTATCGCCGCACGAATCTTTTTGGCAAGAATGCCACCCGGTTGTTGTCGCGATTAGCAACCCATTTTACTGCTGGCAACCGCAATACTTTCGCACCGTTTATTTCATCTACCTCTGTGAAATAGCTAAATAAACCGTCCGGCGAGCCAGTTAACACCGTCACCTCGTCGCCAGCCTCCTTCAGACCAGCAATCAGAGTATCCAGCGCTGTCTGCACGCCTCCAACACCAGGCCGATATACTTCGCTTACTATCAGGACCTTCATACATAAATCTTAGCACACCCGCCAGCAGGCTGCACGTTTTCATAGATGATAAGACAAACTGTTTCAGAATGAGAAGGCGGCGCTAGACAGCAAGACAAGGGTGTCTCGCCGCCTAACGCCGCAGTGCTATCGCCGGTCGTCGCCCTCATTGTCCTTTTCTACAAAAGAATCATAGATGCCATCGTAGAGGGCGTCCGCCTCAGGTGGGCGGACAACCTGACGCGACTCCACCACAAAGAAGGGGGAGTCATCGCCCCTTACATGATCAACTATCGACCATACTATTACTATGGCGATCCCGATCCCGATCCCGATCACAATAGCAACAAATACCGCCTCAAACATGGCCGTCCCTCCTCTGCCTGGGCATGCACATCCCAGAGCAGGCAATTGCACTAATAAAAGTATTTATAATAGTACAACAACCCGCCCCGGGATACTTCCGACAAGAGCCAGGACATATCTAAGTCCTATTTTTATTATATATCAAAAGCGAATCGTCTTTGGTAACCCCACCACGATGATTTTACGTTATAATAACTACATGAAGCTATTCTCTTGGAACGTCAATGGTATCCGTGCCGTCATCAACAAGGGTGAGTTTGCCAGCTTCCTGCAAACCTACGATCCGGATATCTTATGCCTGCAAGAAACCAAGGCTGCCCGCGACCAGGTAGAAATTGATCTGCCAGAGTACCACGAGCATTTCTATTCAGCGGCCAAAAAGGGCTATTCCGGCACGGCGATTTTCTCGAAAATCCGGCCGCTGCATTGGCGCGACGGATTGCCGCCGGATATCATTGAGCGGTTCAATCTGACCGGCGATCAGTATGGCGATCCCGCCGACGAGGGGCGCATCATCACTGCTGAGTTCGACGATTTTTGGGTAGTAACCTGCTACACGCCGAATTCGAAAGGGGATCTAGCCCGGCTGAAATTGCGCCATGAGCAGTGGGATCCGGCGGTGCTGGCCTATCTGGAGGAATTGGAGCTAGTCAAGCCGGTGCTATACTGCGGCGATATGAACGTGGCACATACAGAAATTGACCTGGCAAATCCAAAGTCTAATGTCGGCAAGCACGGTTTCACTGACGAGGAGCGCGGGGGTTTTCAGAATTATCTGGACGCTGGATTTATTGACACCTTCCGGGCGGCTTTCCCTGACAAGACCGGGGCGTATACCTGGTGGACACACTGGGCCAACGCCCGGGCGCGCAATGTCGGCTGGCGGATCGACTATTGGCTGGCATCGCGCGAAATCGCCGGGCGCGTCATCAACCCACAGATTCACGCCGAACAAATGGGCAGCGATCACTGCCCGGTGAGCATTGAGCTAAACACCTCAACTCGCTGATATCGTAGTCCGCTGAACCTAATTCTTATCATTTTGACGAGAATTACCACTGTACAGCGAGCGATACTCAACCGGGCGCCCCTCGTCCTCAGCTCGCTTAATACCATATTCCATACCTGGCGAGATACCTCTATCCGTATAGACAACCGTTCTATCAGCCAATTTACCTATCCTCAATCCAGCTTCAATTCCCATGCGGCGTTCGTCTTCATCAGCATCGTCAAGCATTTGCGGGTAGAGTAAGTGGCTAGCAAACGGCGCCTCCCCGCGATATAGCGAATCGCGCATCGCTTCTTTAGCATATGCTATATTTTCGGCTTCTTCCGCGGGCGTCCTTCCTTTGAAAGGAGATTCAATAATGACAATGTCACCTTGCACTATATTTTGCTTTCCTGACGGTTTTCTTCAATCGCTATCGTCAATTCATACAGCCGCTGCACGCCATTCTCTAACTGGTAATAATGCCGAATATAAGCTAACTCTAGCACAAACAAAGTCAGCGCCAATAGTCCCAGCAAAAAGTTCATCACCAACCCCATCGCCGCAGTCGCCAAAAATGCCGCCAGGGACGCTAAAAATAGCCCCGCGAAGAAAAATGTCACCAGTAAGTGAATCAGCCGCTCGTGCTGAAATTCTTGCACGCACGTGCGGTGATAGCGCGCCAATTCCGCCAGATCAGTTTGCGACTTGGCTGCTGCTAGACGCTGCGATACGGCTTGATAGTGATTGGCAATGTGTTTTTCCATAGCCTAAATTGTACGCTAGCCCGGCGGCTGCGGCAAGCGCTTGAGCTGGCATGGCCGCGCTTTTCGCGCTACAATACATTCATGAAATCACCATATTGGCAGCGCGCCAGCGGGGCGGCACAATGAAACAAAATAGCAAAAAGTGCGCGGCGCTGCTAGCCGCAGCTGTCATGATAGGATTAGCGAGCGGCGGCATTATCGCTTACCGAAAATTAAATTCGCCGCAGCCGCCAAACACCCAAAAAACGCAGAACGATACCGCCAATTCCAGTAAATCTCCGGCGAAAAAACTCATCAAACTGACCGATTCCGTCTCTGTCAAGCCAGCTGCTGGCGACTATACCGCCGATAATCACATTTGGCGGCTAGTCAATAAAACCCACCCGTTAAAAAACAGCAAATATCGTCCGAAAAACTTACAACTAGCAACGGTCGATTCGCGGCCGGATAAACCGGAAGAGGAGCGGTCAGTCCGCGCTGATATTATGCCGGATGTCGAACAGCTATTCGCCAGCGCCAAAGCAGCCGGACATGACTTGCAAATCGGCAGTGGTTTTCGCGGCTATGAATTGCAAAACACTTATTATAGCAGCTACGTCAACGCCTACGGACAAGCAGCCGCTGATAAATTTAGCTCCAAACCTGGCTACAGCGAGCATCAAACCGGATTAGTCATGGATATCGCCGCCGCCGACCATAATTGCTATCTTGAGACATGTTTCAGCGAGACAGCTGCCGGCAAGTGGCTCGCCAAACACGCCCACGAATACGGCTTCATCTTACGCTACCCAAAGGGCAAGGAACGCATTACCGGCTACCAATACGAACCATGGCATTTCCGTTATGTTGGCCGCGAATTAGCAGCGGCGCTGAAAAAAGCAGACATGACGCTCGATCAGGCATCGCCAATTTTACTGGGAAAATCATCGGCAGAAAAATCCCGCTAGTAAGCAGCGCGTCACTCAATAACTACTTTAGCTGTGCCATCCAGCCACTGCCGAACTTTTGCCAGGCGCTCTTCGACCGTCGTGCCGTGCAGTTTAGTTTCGTTCGCCGCTTGTTTCAGCGGTTGCAGCTTCAGATTACGGCGCGCCAATAAATTCTGCGCCTGCCGGTCAGCTGGCGACCACTCGTAACTCATAAACGTCGGACGGAATTTGACATCGGAAATTGAAATGCCTTTATCTGTTTTAACAAGCTTAAACTGCGCCACGCCGCCAGTCAATTCGTCAACCTGCAGCTGGCTGGATAAAAAATTGCCAATCGAATACCACACTAGCGTTTTCCCGCCGCCAGCTCGATCCAGCATGTCCGCTTTTTGGATCATGTGCGGGCCGGTGCCAATTACCACATCTGCCCCCAAATCAGCAAATAATTTGGCAAACTTCTGCTGGTCGGCAGTTACCGTATGCGAATCCTCCGTACCCCAATGCGCCGACACAATCACCGCATCCGCATGCTGGCGCGCCTCGGACATTAACTGCCGCACTAGCGCCTCGTCATGATATGTATTAACGCTGTAAGCGTTCGGCAAACGAACGTTGCTGAAATCGGCAAACGCTAAAAACGCCGCCTTTATACCATTTTTCTCAAAATATTTAACCTTTTTCTGCTCGCTAGCATTACGGTTAGCGCCTGCTGCCGCCAAGACAGGCAGTTTCTGCCACTCGTCAAGCGTGGCATTAATCGCCGCTTGGCCCTTATCCGCCATGTGATTAGTCGCCAAATTGATAAGATTGCAGCCGGTTTTACTCATATCGCGAGCCAATTCGACTGGCGCGTTAAACGCCGGATAGCCGGAAATCCCGTACGCCGCGCCAGCGCTGGGCGTTTCCGGATTGCAAAAGAACACGTCGCTGCCGCCATATAACGATTTGACAGAGGTAAAATACGGTGAAAAATCATAGCCATTATTCGTTTTAGCTTGCTTAACGACCGAATCATGCGCTAAAAAATCGCCCGCCGCCGAAAAAGTCAGCGTCCGTTCGCCTGAATTATGCGGTTTAGTTTTCACGGTACTCGTAGCAGCCGGCTGATTTTTCACAGGCGCGCCAAGCTGCCAAACCAGCACTTTATACGTTAAAAATCCTGCGCCTGCCATTAAAAACACCGCAGCGATTAAACGCGAAATTGCTTTCTTAGGCGAACTATTTTTAGCGCGTACCATAATGCAAGTATAGCAAAAACTGCCCGATAGCGTATAATACATATCATGAAGAAGGGCGGGAAAAACATATTTACTTATTTGCTGGCGATGGTTCTATCAGCATGGGCAACGTTTACTTTTTTACTGGTCGGCGGCATGTACGAAGCCAGCGACACCTACGACCAGAATCAAGCGCAAATGGCGGCTCAGCCAATCGTTCCGCCAGTAAGAACCGTAACCTTTACCGGCGCCAATAACGCGCAGTTAAAACTAAAAATCCCATCGCAAAAGTTATTACAAGCTGGCGGTATCTGGGCTTACGTATCAAAAACCCAGGGAATTAGCGAAGACTACCAGCCGAAATTAGCTAACCTAACAGTCGAGCACGGCGACTGGTTGGAAGACAAGCGGGCCAGCGCAGAAATTCAGCCGGAGCTAAAAGACATGTTTACTGCCGCCAAAGCCGCTAAAAATGACCTGATCGTGACCAGCGCCTACCGCTCAGCTGCCGACCAGAAAAAACTTGTTGCCGAATCGAAAGCCAAAAGCGGCGCCGCTTACACCGAAAAATATGTTAATCAAGCAGGGCACAGCGAGCATCAGCTTGGCCTAGCGGTTGATTTATCCAGCTTTGACAAAGATTGCAAAGCCAATTTTGCCCGCTGCAGCCTGAAAAAGGAAACTGCCGCCTGGCTGGCTAACAATTCTTACAAATACGGCTTCATTCTGCGCTACCCGGAAGGTAAAGAAGACCTCACCGGCATAGAAGCCGAAAGCTGGCACTTCCGCTACGTCGGTAAAGACATGGCGAAATTAGTCCGCGACTCAGGATTGACCTTTGATGAAATATATAAAAAGATTTCCGGAAACGATAAGCTATCTGCCCAAAAATCCGTTAAGCCCGAACAACTCCAGCCTGTCCAGCCGCGCGCTACTTGGCGGTAATTTTCTCTTCAATCAGCACCGTCAAATCGTATAATTTCTAAACACCATTCTCCAGTTGGCAATAAGCAGCTCCGATGCGCTACAATTGATATATGGACATGAAGTTTTGGCGCAAGCAGGAACAATCAAAGCCGTTGTTTCCGGACATTGAATGGAACAAGCCGGAGCGCCGCAGCCAAGCGGGGAAATTGGCGATAATTGGCGGCAATAAATTAGGCTTCCTGGCGGTAGCCGACAGCTACCAAGAAGCCCTGAAAACCGGCGTCGGCGAAGTTCGCGTATTGCTGCCAGACGCGCTGAAAAAAAACGTTCCCGCCGCCATGACCGACGTACTGTTTGCGCCAACCAACCCTTCGGGCAGCCTGGCTCGCGAGGCGCTGCAGCCGGCATTAGCTTTGGAAGATTGGGCGGACGCGCTGCTACTGGTCGGCGATGCCGGTAAAAACAGCCAGACAGCAATCGTTTACGAGGAACTGGTTAAAAAAGCCCAGCGTCCGATCGTTGTGACGCGCGACGCCGTAGACCTGCTGCAAAACAGCTTCGCCGAAATTCTGGACAATCCGCGCCTTGTTTTCGTCGTCTCATTTGCCCAAGTCCAAAAATTATTGCGCGCGGTGTATTATCCAAAAATCCTGACACTCAATATTCAATTAGCGCAGTTCGTCGACATTTTACATAAATTCACCATCACTTATCCCGTTACGATCTGCGCGTTTCACGCCGAGCACCTGGTTATCGCTCACGGCGGCGACGTCGTCACCCAGAGCTGGAACGAACCAATGTCAATCTGGCGCGGCATAGTCGGCGTCCGCATCGCCAGCTACCTGGTCTGGTCGCCAGAATCACCGCTGGCCGCCGCCAGTACCGCTATTTGCGCGGGGTAAATTTAGAATCAAATCTAAGCGATTTTAGCAGTATCCTTGCTTTAGGTATACAAATAGTTTATTGGTTTCATCAGGATAGCACGTTGCTATTTTCCGGCTTTTTCATCATTTCACGTCATTTTTTGCATAAAATTCAAGAAAATTGCCTAAATCTATTGACTTTTTAATCAATTATTGATATATATATTAGCTTTTTGCCCAAGGCTTTGTCTTAAGGGCAAGAAGTGCCCTTTAGCTTTGAGCTGAGCTCTCTTCATGAAAGGGGAGAAGAATGTCTATCGGTGACATCAAATTTCTCTTGAAACTGCTTCTTGCAGTCATAGGGATTGTTCTTCTGATAATCAAAGGGGACAATCTCCCAACGGCTATTGCATTGATAGCCTTCATCATGTCCATGATCAATTCTGCGAAAATTGACATGATGCAAAAATGACGACATCTCAGCGCGCGGGCATAACGCCCGCCAAGAGAAAATAGCTCGCCTTGAGACACTCGGTCTCGGCTTGAGCCTCTTGGCGGGCTATTTTCTTTGTCGAAAATTTGAAAATTGATTATGTAAGCGAAATATTATACAATACATACTGCTATTTAAGAGGAGTTTACGCGAATGAGACGGCAACCAAAGCTAGTTGACTACGACGGTCTAAGAGAAAATATAGAAAACAATACAGAGTATCCTGAGCTACTTAAGAGGCTACTTATAGAAAAAACACTAAGACCCTATGAGATCCATGACTCATTGAAATACGGAGAAGGAGTCAACTGGGCAAGCTTATCTAATAAAGACAGATTAAACCTAGCGAGTGAGGCTGAATGGAGCTGCCACGCATATTTTCCAGACATAGAAAATCCTGTATACGCGCCAGACCAGGTCGTTGAAGTGCGTAATCCAATAGGACTTTCAGAAACTTACTCCAAAGAAAAAATTCAAGAAAATTTCTCCGCAATACTAGGTCTAGCCAGCCGAATACCCGAAGAATTCTACCAAGAGAGCGGCTGCTCCTATGAGCACATAACCGTTGATAGAGATAGCGGGCAGTGGGCTGACGGCACTGATATTTCAGCGGCACTCACCGGGATCTGTGTTGCAGCGGGGCTGCTTGAGTACGTAAACGATCCTCCTTCAAGCTACGAAGAATACCGGACTCGGCAAAATCCAACTCTCGTGAGAGCAACGCCTGGATTTCGACAGTATATGAAACCGTATCATGAGGCTTTGAAAAGCGCAAATAGCGAGGAGTCTCTACGGCACGCGCGAGCTATAGGAGAATATATTTTAACAACTAAAGTCGGCTAAAACAGTATTGAAAACCCGCCCCAGCCAAAAAGCAAAAGGGGCGGTTTTTCCGTCTGAAGCAGTCTCTGGTACCGCGGGCCGGACTTGAACCGGCACGAGCAAATGCTCACCAGATTTTGAGTCTAGCGCGTCTACCAATTCCGCCACCGCGGCACGAGAGAACGCTTCAAACTACGGTAGAGATTGTACCACAACAGCCGCCGGCTAATCAAGCGCCGGCTTTTATTTTTTACCGTTTTCGCTTATAATTAAACCAGTTATGAACCCGACGGATGATCAGTCAAACGGTCGAGTGGGCGCACCGCTATCAGATCATAATCGACCTATCGTGCTGCCAACTCGCGATCAAGCGTCGCCGCAGAATACTGCCGCGGCTAATGTTATTCGCGGGCAGCTGGACGCTATTTATTCCGGAAAATCGGGCGAAAACACACCGCACACCACACCGGTTCAGCGTCCAGTCCAGCAGCCAAGCCAGCAAACTCTGGAAAAACCTCGGGCTCAATCAGTGCAAACCAGCTCATCTCAGCCAGATAACAATCCGCAAAATACAGTCCATGCCATGCGCACATCGCCGCCAGATAACCAGCCAGCGGCGTCTCAACCGAATAAGGATAAGCCGACTGCGCGTCCAGTCCAGCAGCCAATCGACCCGGCACGCACGCAAATCACCAGCGACCAATGGAAGCAATATCACAGTGCTTGGCAAAAGTATTACCAAATGTATTACGAGCGGTATTATGCCAATCATTTGACAGCCAAAGAACAAGAATTATCCCGCCTGCAAAAAACCCCCGGACAAACTTCAGAAACGGACACCGATAATAAACCGGTGGACTTGCAAGCAAACGCCATGAAAGAGCTGCGCCAACAAATCCAGCAAAAAGTCCGCGACTCCGCTAAAAAAGTTAAAAAGTCCCGCCACTTCATGCCAGCCATGGCAGGTATTACCGTTTTACTAGTATTTATGTTTTTACAATATAACCGAATTATCTTTGGCGCGGTTGCCGCCTACACCACGCCGGGAGCGATTGACCCGCAAAACATCATCGTTGACGCCTCGACGGACGTAGCGGTTAGTCCCGAGCCGCGCATGATTATCCCAAAAATCAACATCGACGCGCCAGTGGTTTACGGCGCTGCCAGCGACACGCAGTCGCAGAACGCCGCCATGCGTAACGGTATCGCGCACTTTTCAATTCCCGGCGCAAACGCCGTGCCAGGCCAGGTCGGCAACGCCGTTTTCGCTGCGCATTCCAGCAATGACGCTTTCGCTGCCGGCGATTATAAATTCATCTTCGCCCAGAATGAAAAACTCGTCAAAGGCGATATTATTTACATGAATTACCAAAGCAAACGCTACACCTACAAAGTCACCTCCACAGAAGTTGTCATGCCGACCGAAGTTTCCAAAGTCCAGCTAAAAACCAGCAAGCCGATGCTAACGCTCATCAGCTGCGTACCGTTAGGCACTGCCGAAAAAAGACTATTAGTCTTCGCCGAGCAAATCAGCCCGGATCCAAACGGCGCTCAATTATCTGACAACGCTAGTTCCGGTAATTCTAAAAGTTCAGCTTCCGCCGCTATTCCCGGCAAGCCGTCGCCAACGCTTTTAGAGCGATTATTCGGCGCAAGTTAAACTTTTATCCAAGGAATTTTCCCAGATTATCCCAATCTAAAACCCAAACCAGCCGACCGAGCCGTTGGTCATATTCATCTTGCTTAGAACCAGCTTGCCGGACGCATCAGCAGCCAGCGCATAAACATACCGCTGATTAGACGACAAAACCATGCCCATTTTTTTGTCCGCTGGCAGTAACTCGTGAAAATTCGTGCCGTCATATTCTTGGATCGCCGTTTTACCGGAATTTGCCGCCGCCAAGAGGTGAAAATCATCCAGCCATTTTATTTTCTGACCGCTGCCCAGCTGGAATTTACTAGACAATGTCGACCTTTCCAAGTCGTAACTCTGCGCCGACGAACCAATTTGCGCCACAATAAACCGTCCGCTGTTATTCAAAGAAATATCCTCTATGCTCCCGTCAAGCTGCAGAGTTTTGGCGGTCTTCAGAAACTTGGCTTGGGCTTCTTTGGAATCGGAAATATCGCCCCGGTATATCGTCAATCTTTTACCAGCACCCAGAACGACCGTGTCTTTATTAAAATATCCCGAAACCCGAATAATAGGCGATTCGTCAGCCGTGAAAGTTCTAATCACAAACGGTTTTTTCCAATCCTTTTTCCAAATCCCGGCAATTTTTTTACCCTTGCTAGAATCCGCCGCCACATACGCCAATCGGTCGGTGCCGTATAATTTGAACGATTCCACGCCTGTTATTATCGGGCTGGAAATCGCGGAACTATAGACGTTGACATGCCTAAGTTCGCCGCTTTCCTGTAGAGCATATAGTTCATTGCCGCTCGTACCGACGAAATGCGCCTGCTTAATATCAAAACCAGTTATCGCCGTAATATCAACGATTTTTTCCGGATTCTCGCGGTCCAGCCGCAACCATTGCACGTCCTGAGCGCCATCCTCGCCGCGGTAAATATGCTTCACCAGTAGATACCGCGCATCCTTATCCCACTCGTTAACCATAAACGAATGCCCGTCAGCCGACCAAGCATAGCCGGCCAGCACTTCCGTACTGAGTGCATATTCCTTAAATTTCTCGTTATTAGTGTCGCGAATGTCGCCGAATGTCGCCACTGGCGTCTTATCTTTCTGGCCGATTACCACCACAAAATTTCCCGCAGGCGACAAATACGCCGCCTGTATATTATCAAAAGTCTTAACTGCAGATGCTGTCCGCTTGATTGGAATCATTCTGACATAGTCAATATTGGTGACCGTGTTCGATTTTATCTCCAGCGTCTTTTGCCACGGCTCGTAATCATCCAGCTTCATAGAAAAAGTATGTATCCCAGGCAAAACCGCATGCTTTGCCTGAGTACGACGCAGCTCCATACCGTCAACCGACACCATCGCGCCGCTTGGGTACGACGTATATTGTACCAGGCCAGTTTGCTGCAGCTGGCTGGTGTCTGAGTTAAATGTATAGCCAAGCATGTTAAACATCAAGAAAATCAGCCCGCTAATCATCGTTACTACCATCAGCGTATACACAAATGTCCGGCGAGCAAGCTCTTTAGTACGAGTTTTCTCCTGAGTCATAATCACAACAGATTATACCATATTTTTACTCTTGAAAAAACCTTAGGCACTTTGTAAAATAAAATAGAGAAATAAGCATAGGGGGATTGATGGTAAATAAAAAATATGTCGTAGTCAACGGGCGAGCCTACAGCGGCACCACCGGTTTGCCGATGGACGATATTAGAGTCGACCCGGCAAAATTGCAATTAAGAAAAAAACCAGAGAACCAGGCGGCAGCACGCAGCGCTGCACCGTCGAATATCCACGCGTCCCACACCCAAAAATCAATCACGCTGAATCGCCGGCACGTTAAACAGCCGGCAAAAGTACCGCTCGCTGCCCGGCCGCAAAAAGTCCGCGCGCCAATTAGCCAAAACGCTGCCATTAATAAGTTCGCGCCAGAAGCCGTAAAAACGCTTGAGCAGAAAAATACCCAGCCCGACCGCCCAGCCGAAACTCATCCGGTGGCTCATCGCGCCAAAGAACATCAAGCCAGCATTAACACGCAGCTGCGCAGAGAACGGCAAACACCGCCGGTTTCGATCATTGAAAGAGACAAACCTGCCATCGCTAAGTCCGCTGAAACCGCAGCGCCTGCTCAGCGCCCAGCGACCGTAAAAGCCGTAAAAACTGCCAAAGAGCTGAAAAATGACGCTATCGCCGAAGCGCTAGCCAGAGAAGTCGCCGACACTAAAAAGCACCGTGTCAAACACCGTCCGAATCGGTTTGCCCGCATAACCAGCATTTTTTCCGCCGGACTGGCTATCATGCTGCTCGGCGGCTATTTGACCTACCTCAGCATGCCGAATATCTCCATTAAAATGGCAGCCGTACAATCCGGCATCAACGCCAAATATCCTGGCTATAAACCAGACGGCTACGCGCTTAACGGCCCGATAAAATTCAAAAGCGGGGAAGTAAGCATGAAGTACGCGTACGCTGACGGCAGCTCGGAATATACACTAACCCAGCAGAAAAGCAATTGGGATTCGGCAGCAGTTAAAGAATATTTTACAGAAAAATCAAAATCGCCAACCACCACCATGGTTGACGGCTTGACAATTTACAGCAGCGGTAAAAACGCAGTTTGGGTTAACGGCGGTATTTTATATCAAATCACTGGCAGCGCCAACCTTTCCAACGAGCAAATTCAAAAAATTGCCACCAGCTTATAGATACTTTACCGGCGCCCGTAAAGCAGTGCCGCTCTTAGATGGCAATTCCCGCGTTTACCCGCGCCGTGCCCCCGTGATATAATTTACCCATGACTATTAGAACTCGTTTTGCACCCAGTCCAACTGGCTATATGCACGTCGGCGGTATGCGTACCGCGCTGTTTGCCTGGCTCATCGCTCGGCAGTCAAATGGAAAATTTATCCTGCGCATAGAAGATACCGACCAAAAAAGGGAAGTATCTGGCAGCGTAGAGCATATTTATAAATGCCTAGAGTGGCTCGACCTTATACCAGACGAAGGTCCCAGCAATTTTGGCGGTAAATTTGGGCCGTACAAGCAATCAGAGCGTCTTGACATTTACCGGAAATATGCGCAAAAACTCATTGACGCTGGCCGCGCTTATGCCGATCCGTATACGCCGGAGCAACTAGACGCTTTTCGCGAAGAAGCCAAAGCCCATAAAAAGCCCTTTTTATACCGTGATTACCGCCCAGAAAACCCGCCGACCTGGGATGGCAGCCAGCCGCTGCGCTTTCGCTCAGAACCGAAAGCTTACACCTGGCACGACGAAGTCATGGGCGAAATGCACGCCGGACCAGAGGTAATTGACGATTTTATATTGGTTAAATCCGACGGCTTTCCGACGTACA